>VAPH01023306.1_pt1 | contig 11167 bp, 8 predicted proteins | sample 3393861 | NCBI WGS metagenome assembly VAPH01 (sample SAMN08290439, study PRJNA428436) | hydrothermal vent metagenome | isolation source: Deep-sea hydrothermal vent chimney | place: Atlantic Ocean: South-mid Altantic Ridge | reverse complement strand
TCACCGGGCTTGGTACCTGTGGCAAAATCCGACCATGCAACCGGCGACAGCGGTGGATTGCTGGTCTGCAAAGGGTGAAATTCACCCATTGCAGCCAATTTACTGAAGTTCGGCAGGCTGCCGTCTTCCATCCACTGCTGGGCCAGTTTTGGATCCATGCCGTCAAAGCCAACGATGATGAGTCTGCTTGAGACGGTCTGGGGTTCCTCTCCGCAAGCCGTCAGTAACAGCGTTGTGAAAAGGGCCAGCAATATGCTCTTTTTCATAGTTTTGGTGAATCCGTACGAGTGGGCTTATCGGACTCTTTACCAGTCTCCTCAGTCGGTTTCGTATCAACTTTCTTGCTGGTTTCCTGAGTTGGTTTTTCTTCAACACCCTGCAGGTAGCCGATCGACTTCAAGTGCTCCAGTGCCTTTGAATCCAGTTCCGGCCGGGAACCAAGGGAGCGTTCTCTCAGATCAATATAATCGCCGGTGAGCACATCAAAACGCATGGTCAGCTGGTCACTTTTCAGCGGCTTTAGCTCTGCTGGATCCAGCGACAGGTCAAAATACTGAAAATTCTCATCCGGGTAGTACATGATGGATTTAAGGGGTCCTTCTCTGACGGCTATCGCTTCCGCGCCATATGCAATACCGGAAGCAAATACAACGCGTGGATCACTGTCCTTGCGTGTCTTATCTCTGCCCGCGGGCAACAATTCGCCGGGCAGTGTCTCACCGGAATGCTCAAGCCCCAGCCAGTTGAGTATTGACGGTACGATATCTACCAGGCTGACCAGGTCATCACGATTTGTACCCTTGATGCCCGGGTGCCAAACCACCAGTGGCACATGCAGTAATTCCTGGTACAGGCTGTGGCCGTGACCAAAACCATAAATATTCCGTGGGTCGCCACGTTGTTCATGCTGAGTTTTATGCTCCCAGAATTCCTCGCCGTGATCGGAATAAACGACAACCAGCGTGTTGTTAAGCAGGTCGCGATCTTCAAGCTTTTTCAGGACAGCAAAAATGGCGCCGCGAAGCTCCCTCACCGCCAGGTTGTGAACCATGTTGCGCTGGCAGATTTCGCTGTTCTCGTCGGTACAGGCCGCGCTGCTTGCATCTGCAAGCAGCTGATTGCGAAGCGTGGGATTAACATTCGCCATACGTGCATCAAGTTCTTGCGGGCTTTTTAGGTGCCAGTCGTGAGCTTCCATAAAGTGCAGATAAGTAAAGAACCGCTGTGGCTTAAAGGCTTGCCCGGTAGCCTGCTGCTTGTTGGGCCGTTTACCGTTCTTCGGCTGATCGAGCCAGACGCCAAACTTATCCACTATTTTCTGCCAGCCCTTGCGGGCGTGAAGCTGCTGGAAGCCCTGCTCAAGACCGAAACCGGCTGTAAACCAGGGGTGAGCGGAGACCGCGCCGGTACGAAACTGATATTCATTGAGCATTTCTGCCAGGGTAACTGCAGAATCGCTCAGTGAGCTTGGCAGGTCTGTTGCCAGGTTGGCTACCTTGTTTTCAAACTGGCCGGCATTGTGTTGCACTGGGTATAACCCGGTCAGAGCAGTAGCTACTGCGGGTATCGTCCACGATGCCACAGAGCTGGCATTCAGGTAACGTTGAGCTGAACTCAGCCGCAGGGCAAGTGGATCATCAATGCGCTCGCTAAAAAACGCATCAGCACCGACCGTGTCGATGGTGATCAAGACCACGTTATCCAGCGGCGCTGGAGGGGGTGGCGGAGCCTCACAAGCAGACAGGTAAAGTAAGGCCAGTATTCCCGCCCCTGATATGAGTACATTCTTTAAGTTCAACGTCATGCTCCAGCTAAGTATTGGCCTGCAGGTACGAACAGGATTGCAATAGCGACTGGCTTTATCAGGAGTTTTTGCACAGTGATTTTACGCTGCAAAGAATCGCTTTTCGGGGGCATGCTAGATTACCACAGGCCGTGCCTGCACTGCTAGAGGGCGTTCTCAGAATGAATTCATTCAGTATCTTTGGCAATATCAAGACGCAGTGAGACCAATGCAACACCCAATTGCCTTTTATCAGCACCAAGTTCCAGAGCGTAGGGCCTGACTGAATCCGGTAATTCAAGGCTTATCTGGAGATTGTTTCCGGTCGTCAGTTCCGCTGGGACCCGCAGCGTGAAATCCTGAGGTTTCTTTTCTGTCGCTGTCCATTGAGCTAGCTCAATGCCATTCACAGAGAGTTTGATTCGTTGTTGGGGCACTTTAGGGTTACTTATAAAAGGTACCAGGCGCAGTTGCAGATCAAGATCGCTGGCGCTCGCCTCAACAGGTAAATTCAATATGGATAGAAGGCCGTTTGTCCAGCAAAAACGTGCGTTGCAGGCGCTCCAGCCAATGCCCAGAAATGAATCTGCGTCACCGGTCATTCCAAATTGAATGTTTTTACCATATTCATAGACTGTCTTTTCTTCAGCAACGGTTAGTTGCTCTTCTTTTTTGCAGCTATCGGGATCAAATACACTGCCGTTGATGGTGAAGAATGAAACTTGGGTTAAGTCCTTTCTGGAGTCGACAGTGAGGAACGGACGCTTTCTTTGCTTGTTGGGATCTAACTCAAATACAGAAGTTGTACGTTCCCCTGCAAATTTCAAAACGGTAGGAGCGATATCCAGAATACTTGTCTGTGTTTCTGAGATCCTTAAAGCACCTTTTGCTCCGGGTGGCTTTACTGTTAGCAGTGCTGGCAGTCTCGGTAAGCACGCACGGACCTCTTTACCGTTGACAACGGGATTGATCTGGCTGCCATGATCCCCCTGTATGATGATCAACGCGTCGTCATAAACACCCAACGTTTTTAGCTTAGCGATATACAGACGTATTAACTCAAAAACAGCTCTTGACTCATTTAAAAAGTTTTCCCGGGTGTTGGCCAGAATTTCACCCGCATAGCTACCGTCTGCCAGGGTGACATAAGGCGGGTGTGGCGGTTTCATATGAATAAAATGATAGGCCGGTGTCTGGCTGCCGACTCGCAGGCCCTCAATATAGCCTTTAAGAAAAGCTTTTTCGAGAAAAGAGGCGGTGCTGGTTTCACCACGAACAACCCGTAGTAACAGCCAGTTACCACCATCGTAAATAACCTTGCGTAAAAAATGAGGCGAACTTCTGAATAGGGCAATGTCAACGAGTTGAGCTGTATTTTGGCGCCTCAGGTCATCAACCGTTCCCATGTAGTTGGTTTGGACTTCAAAATAGTTCGAGAAATTGCTCGTGCGCATGGAGAGTTGAGGGATGAGATTGACTGTGTAGCCTTTTTTGTACAACGTATTTTGGAAGCCATTTACGATAGATTTTTTGTAGTAAGCCGCTGGATTTTCGGTTCCATCAAACAATTGTCCGGAGAATATTGCGGGAATGGCAAAAGATGTATGGGGTGCTATGCCCGCATTGTCGTAGAACAACGTGAACCCAGAAAACTCTTCGTAAAGGTCATCCTCGTCGATCAACTGTAAAAATATATCTGTCTGAAAGCTATCCAGTATGAAATGGACAATATTCTGCTTTGCAGACAAGTCGAGAAATGCTTCTGGCAGACTGTTGGCGTAGACATGATCCTTCTTCAGGAAGCCTTCCAGGTTCTGTGCCATGTTACTTAAATAAACAGTTTGACCGGCTAGAAGCACCCAGGATACGAACGTTACAAGCGGCAAAATACGATTGGCATAGCGAATTGCCATGCCAAGCAGACCTGCCCAAAGTGCCAGGTCCAGCCAGCCGTAGATATCAAATTGATCCCAGGAAATAGCACGACCATCAAAAACCCCGTAGTCCCACAGCAAAAAATTAGCCTGGACCCAGGTTAAAACACCCAGTATGAAAATCAGGGAAATATACTTTTCGGCAAACCTGCGGCTTGAGATCAAGCCGGGAACTAATAATAACAATAAGAGCAACGCAAAAATCTGCCATTGCGAAGCAAGCATTTCGATGTAGCCGGCTTCAAATTCCTCCGGGTTTGCTAAGTAAATGCTGAATGTCGCAAACACGAAAACATTGGCGATGAGTAGCAGGGTGGCTGAAAAAATCTTGACGAATATCGCAGCCCAACCAGTCGTGTGAATAGTGTGGTTAATTTTATTATTCATTCAGAGTGATTTCGGAGTTCCGCCAAGCCATCCCAAGACCCATGAAAGGTACTTAGAATACCATAAGCGACCGGTTCGAATTACGAGCAAAGACAGATTACAGGTTGAGGTTGGGTGTTTATGAAGCCCCATCCTGTACCTAAATCCATACCCCTCAAAAGTGCAATTGGATTCCCATGATAGAGAATATTTTTTGATTTGGGTCTATCGTGGCAGTGAAAGATAGCGTTAGAATGGAATGCAGTATTCACCTGAGAGAATTCCAATGAGTGATAGCATATTGAAGCCGGGCGTGGTCACCGGAGAAGCTTATCGGACGCTGGTTGACGCAGCCAAGACAGGCGGCTATGCCTTAGCGGCAGTAAACGTGACCGGAACCAACACAATCAATGCAGTGATGGAGGCGGCCGCCAAGGCCAATACTGACATCATTATCCAGTTGTCGAACAGTGGTGGCCAGTTTTATGCCGGCCGCGGCCTGGCCGATGCCTTCAAGGCAAAGGTCATCGGCTCGGTGGCAGCGGCGCAACATGTGCACCTGTTGGCGGAGCATTACGGCATTTGCGTTGCCATGCATACCGATCATGCGAACCGGGCATTGATCCCGTGGATCGAGGCCTTGCTTGACGAAGGTGAAAAGTATTATGAGCAACACGGCAAGTCGTTGTATAGCTCGCACATGCTGGATCTTTCCGCCGACCCCATCGACTTCAACCTGAGCGAATGCGCCCGGATACTGGAGCGTATGGCAAAAATTGATATGTCACTGGAGATCGAACTGGGTGTCACGGGCGGAGAAGAAGATGGCATTGGCAGTGATTTTGAGGAAGCCGCCGATAACTCCAAATTGTATACGCAACCGCAAGACGTTCTGCAGGCCTACGAATTACTGAATCCGATCGGGCATTTTTCGGTGGCCGCTTCGTTTGGTAACGTGCATGGTGTCTACAAACCCGGCAATGTCAGGTTGCGCCCCGAAATCCTGAAGAATTCGCAGGCCCTGGTGCAGCAAACCCATGCGACCGACCCCAATCCTCTGCACCTGGTATTTCATGGTGGCTCCGGTTCCGAGAAGGCCAAAATTCACGAGGCGGTCGGTTATGGTGTGTTCAAGATGAACATCGATACCGATACCCAGTTCGCTTTTTCCAGGCCGGTGGGTGCATTCGTGCGGGAAAATGCCCGTGCATTCGAATACCAGATTGACCCGGATGATGGCACGCCGTACAAGAAAAAATATGATCCGAGGGCTTACCTGCGACTGGGCGAGGAAGGCATCGTGGCCCGCTTGCAGGAAGCCTTTGAGGATCTTGGCTGCAAAGGCAAATCCATCGCCGGTAGCTGATACCTGCCGTTTAAGCCATGCCCCTGGTCGAACATCTCGATCTGCCCACGTTCGCGCGCCTGCGCGAGCAGGGGCACGAAGTGCTGCCGCTTGACCGTGCGGTTCACCAGGATATCCGCGAACTGCACATCGGCTTTCTGAACATGATGCCGGATGCTGCGTTGGTGGCGACCGAACGGCAATTCATACGCCTGGTGGGAAATTGCAATCGCATTGCGCAGTTTTATGTTTATCCTTTCTCATTGCCCGGCTTACCCCGCAGCGAGGAGAGCCGGGCCTACATCGAGCGTTATTACTGCAATTTTGCTGATCTCAGGAAACAGGGTCTTGATGCGCTGATTATTACCGGAGCCAATGTGGCTAACCCGAACCTTGAGAAGGAGCCATTCTGGGAGCCGCTGATGCAGGTAGTGCGCTGGGCCGACAAGCATGTCGCGTCCACACTGTGCTCCTGTCTGGCCACCCACGCATTGCTGAAATTTTTATACGGTATTGAACGACAACCACTGCCACGCAAACGCTGGGGTGTATACAGCCATCGCATTGCCAGTCCGGGCCACCCACTGTTGCGGGGCATCAATACCCGTTTCGATGTACCGCATTCACGCTACAACGAAATATCCCGCCAGCAACTGGTAAATGCCGGCCTGACGATCCTGGCAGAAAGTGAGGCGGGCGGTGTGCACATGGCAGTGAGCCCGGACCAGTTTCGCATGATTTATTTCCAGGGCCACCCGGAGTACGACCGCAACAGTTTGCTAAAGGAGTACAAGCGGGAAGTGTTGCGTTATGTTGCCGGTGAGCTTGCAGAACCACCGCCCTATCCGGAGTTCTATTTTTCAGACGAGGCTGCCCGGCTTGCGGAAAAGTTCGTGCAGGGACTGCTCAAGGCAAAGACCCGTGGAGGATCCGAAGTCGCGGCGCTGGAAGCGGCGTTGGAAGCCTTGCTGGATAACACCTGGGGCGATACTGCCAAGGCCGTCATCAACAACTGGCTGGGACTGGTTTACCAGGTCACCAACCTGGATCGAACACGGCAGTTCATGGAGCAGGTCGATCCCGACGATCCTTTGCGGATCAATGTCCGTAGCGAACTGAAAACCGGCGCTTGATGGGGTAGGGGAATACATCGGTCTGTTTGCCGGCAAGCAGGTCCTCCTTCATGCCATTCCACCAGTCGGTATCCAGCAGGTCTGCATGATCCTTCTTGAACAGGGCGAGGTCCTTCTGGTTGGCGAAGAAAAAGGGTGCAAACGACTCGGGAAACACATCATGTGGGCCGATCGAGTACCAGGGTGTGTCTGAAATTTCATCCTCATAGCTTGGGGCAGGCGGGATACGGCGGAAGTTGCAGTCGGTGATGTAGGTGATTTCGTCGTAATCGTAAAACACCACACGTTCAGTTCGGGTGACACCGAAGTTTTTCTTGAGCATGTCACCGGGGAAAATATTGGCGCCGGCCAGGTCCCGGATCGCCTGACCAAAATCCCGTATGGCGCGGCGGCGCATTGGCGCAGAAGCATGCGCCAGGTAACGGTCCAGTGGTTCCATGCGGCGCTCGATATAGATGTGCTGGATGACCAGGTCCTCGCCCACGATTTCGATTGAGCTATCCGCAGTGGCACGTAATTCCTCCAGCAGGCTGGGGTCGATGCGGTTGAGGGGGATGGCCACATTGGAATACTCCAGCGTATCAGCCATCCTGCCCACGCGGTCGTGATATTTAACCAGCTGATATTTTCCCCGCACGTCTTCACGCGACGAGGTCTTGGGTGGATCAAAATGATCCCGGATCAACTTGAACACGTACGGAAACGAAGGCAGTGTAAATACCAGCATCACCATGCCGCGCACACCCGGTGCAATCTGGAAGTTGTCCTGCGAGTGGCTCAGGTGGTATTGCATCTCCCGGTAGAGCAGGGTCTTGGCCTGCTTCTGCAAACCCAGCATGGCATAGAGGTCCACGGGCGACTTGCCAGGCATAATTGAGCGCAGGAAACTGACATAAGCAGAGGGCACTTCCATATCGACCATGAAATAGGCGCGTGAGAAGCTGAAAACAATCGTGACATCTTTGTCCCTGAGCAGCGCGGTATCCACAAATATTTGCTCACTCTCATCCTGCATCAGCGGAATGATCAACGCCTGAATGCGGTCTCCATTGATAATGCGGCACACGATATAAGCGGCCTTATTACGAAAAAATAATGAGTCCAGCACCTGTATCTGGTGGTTGGGCAATGCCTTCCAGGTCTTGGGTCGGTGTTTCTGAATGGTTTGCTCCAGACGGCGGATATCACGGCGCAGGTTCTGGAAGCGGTTGCTGAGGTTAAATCCGGTAACAACCTGCAGCAGACAACGCCGTAGCCCATGCGTTGGTGGATAATAACTGCGATAGGTGGGGCCAGATCCGCGCAGGTGTTCGGTGCTCAGGGCAGGGCGCCAGAAAATGTTCCTGTTGTTGTAATAGTTTCGATGCAGAACCCGGCAGGCAACAGAATTATAGAATGTTTCGGCACACTCAGACTGCAGGTGATTCATCAGTAAAGTAATGTAGGCTGCCTTCACGGCAGGCCAGGAACGCGCATTTTGTGCAGCCCCGGGGAAACATGAGTTCAGTGCATCGACCGTTTCGGTCACGCGCGCTTCATAACCCATGATGCGTTCCTTGCCGGCCACGCCCACGCGCGCCCAGTCGGCCTGCTCAAAACAGGTCATGGCCTCATCGCTGAATTCCCGGAACCGATGGTAATGTTTCTCAAAACCTTTAAGGATGGTTTGAGCGATTGCCATCGGCTTGGCGGTCTCCTGTTCCTGCATATCATCCATATCGATAAGGTATCATTTTTGAGCCGTGGTGCCAGTTCTTCTGTCTGAAAGCTGAACGCTGGCATTTTCAGATGAGAACCTGCAGCCCGTGCTCAACCCGGTATTTTGTGAGTTGCAACTACTGTCTGATTTAGTTGCAGGTATTATTGATTGACGTACAGGATTTTCCTGGCCAATATGAAATTAACCAGCAAGCCACCGGCAGTTCCTGCTGCCACACCCATCCACGGGTGTGTCAGGATCAACTCGAACAGGGAAATCGCAAGCGAATAAATTGCATAATTCACGCTGCCTCCAAGCAGCATTGCAAACAGGTATTTCAACCACTCTCCAGGTAGTTTTCGCAACTGCGTTGCCGTGCTTCCAAATGTATACAGGCGATTTCCCAGCCATGAGAAAGTTGCCGCTGCAATAAATGAAAACACGCGGGCCGTGTAGAGATCCATGCCACGCGCATGCAACAGGTAAAGCACGCCGACATCCACCAAAAAGGCGAAGCTGCCGATGATGCTGAAACGCAGAACCTGATAGCGTATTCGCATTAGTGGCTAACCCCTTTTCTCTGCATTCCAGGTGGTGGCAATGAGTATGATCGCCATTATGCAGGCACCGATAATCAGGGCAAAGCCCGCATCCCAGCCTGCACGGTCCACCAGCGCGCCGATAACGATATTGGCGCTGACGGCCCCACCGACATAGCCGAACAGCCCGGTAAAGCCGGCTGCCGTACCCGCTGCCTTTTTGGGTACAAGGTCGAGTGCCTGCACACCGATCAGCATGACCGGCCCATAGATCAGGAAGCCGATGCCAATCAACATGGCCATGTCGATACCCGGCTGACCAGGCGGGTTAAGCCAGTAAACCAGTACAAACAGCAGCGTCAGCAACAGGTAAATAATACTCACCGGCGCACGTCGGCCACGAAAAACACGGTCGGACAGATAACCGCTGAGCAAGGTGCCGGGGATGCCGGCCCATTCGTACATTGCATAGGCCCAACCGGACTCCTCGAATGAGAAACCCTTGGCCTCGCCCAGGTAGGTTGGTGCCCAGTCCAGCACGCCGTAACGGATCAGGTAGACAAAGGCATTGGCGATGGCAATGACCCATAACATCCGGTTGTTCAGAACATGACGCAGGAAAATCTCCCGGGCTGAAAACTCCTGCTCATGGCCAGCGTCGTAGGCAAAGGTCCTGGGGTAGTCATTCTTGTACGCTTCAATCGGTGGCAGGCCCTGGGACTGTGGTGTGTCGCGCACGGTCAGCCAGATAAACAAGGCGATGACCAGGGCGATAAAACCATGAAAATAGAGGATGGCATGCCAATCCGCAAACAGGGCCATGGCCAGGATGGCAATTGGGCCAACCAGGCCGCCGCCGACGTTATGGGCAACGTTCCAGAAGGCCATCCTGGTGCCACGTTCGCTGTAGGAGAACCAGTGCACCATCGTGCGCCCGCTGGGTGGCCAACCCATGCCCTGGAACCAGCCATTGGCCAGCAACAGCATGAACATGATGCCGATGGAGGCCGTCGCCGCCGGCACCAGGCCCATAACAATCATGACCAGTGCACTCATGACCAGGCCTGCGGTCATGAAATTACGTGCATTGCTGCGGTCCGACACGCTGCCCATGATGAATTTGGAGAGCCCATAGGCAATGGCAACGCCGGATAAGGCAAAACCCAACTCAGTTCTTGAGTAGCCTTCCTGGATCAGGTAGGGCATGGCCAGGGTAAAGTTCTTTCTGACCAGGTAATAACCGGCATAGCCAACAAAAATACCGATGTAGACCTGCCATCGGAGGCGGGCATAATGGCGGTCAATCTGCTCATCCGGCAATCGCGCCCGATGGCGTGGAGGCTTAAAAAAGCCGATCATTGGCCTTGCTGGATCTCCGCCAGAACCCTGATACCGAGGTCGGGATAGTCGGTGATCAGCCCGTCAACACCCTGGGCCACCAGTTTCCGCATTACTTTTTCATCGTTGACGGTCCACGGGATGACGCGGATGCCCTGCTTGTGCGCCGCTTCGATCATGGCCTGACTGACAAGCTTGTAATCGGGGCTGTAAATGGCGGGGGTAAAGCTGAGTCGATCAAGGTTTTCCTGCATGCCGAGCCTGTTCTCCACCAGCAGTACCAGTGCGATATCCGGATCAATATCGTGCGCTGCCTCCAATGCACGTGGGTCGAAGGACTGGATACTGGTTCTGTTGATGACACCATATTGTTTCAATACGTCGTACAGCGCACCTGCATACTGATCAACAGGTGGATGAAATATACCGTCTCCTTGTGGCGCTGACTTTATTTCAATGTTGAAAAGCACGGGTTCCCGACCGCTCTGCGCTGAATGTGAACGGACCGCTGCAAACATTTCGCTCAGCAGCGGCTTTGATACTTTCATCGCCTGTTGCCGTGGGAAATCCGGGTGGCCGCGGCTGCCGCAATCAAAGCTCCGCACCTGCGCATCACTCATGGCATAAATTTTGAGGCTTTTTTCCTCGCTCTGTTTGACTTTCCGGCCATCCGGGTGCGAACAGATTTTTGCCGACATCCATTGGTCATGGGACAGGAATACGCTGCCTTCAGCGCTGACCACTGCATCCATTTCCAGTGTGGTCACACCCAGATCGAGTGCCAGCAAGAAACCCGGAATGGTGTTTTCAGGCAGTAAGCCACGCGCGCCGCGGTGTCCCTGTAAATCAAAGGTGGCCTGGTGTGCGGGTTTATCGGGCAAGTGAGTGTCTGCAATTGTCATGATGGGTAAAACAAGCAGGCTTATAACCGAGAGGGCGGACAGCAGTTTTTGTTTCATTCCGGGCTTCCATCGAGATTGCACTGCCAAAGACTACAGAATGAAACGATCTGCCACAACGGTAAGTATTG
>VAPH01012565.1_pt1 | contig 11182 bp, 9 predicted proteins | sample 3393861 | NCBI WGS metagenome assembly VAPH01 (sample SAMN08290439, study PRJNA428436) | hydrothermal vent metagenome | isolation source: Deep-sea hydrothermal vent chimney | place: Atlantic Ocean: South-mid Altantic Ridge | reverse complement strand
GTGATCAGTGCTTCCTGAAGTGGCTTTTCAACTTTTTCACCACCCACATATAAAGCTTCACCCGCCGCAATTGCGGCATTCAGTTTGTTCAGTTTGTCAGTATCAAGCGCCTTCAGTGGGGTCTTACTGACCGGGCAGCAAAGAATCTCAAGTAATTTTCCATCAACAGGCATGGCGATATCCAATTTGTTGTTTGCGTACATTGTATCAGGCAAGTACGACCGGAAGAACAGGTCGGCCCTGTTTGCACAATCGGCGCGCTGTTACACTGTTATAATCAAACGCTTTTCAGTGGAGTGTACACGTGGCAAAACAAAAAGCATTGGTTGGCCTGATCATGGGGTCAAAATCAGATTGGGAAACCATGCAAAACGCGGCCGACACCCTTGCGACACTGGGCATTGCCCATGAAATCCAGGTTGTTTCTGCCCACCGCACACCGGATCTGATGTTTGAGTACGCGCACAGTGCAGCCGATCGCGGCCTTGAAGTGATCATCGCAGGTGCTGGCGGGGCGGCCCATTTACCGGGCATGGTGGCAGCCAAAACCACCTTGCCGGTGTTGGGCGTGCCGGTCAAGTCCAGTGCTTTGAACGGCATGGACTCCCTGCTATCCATTGCGCAGATGCCTGCGGGTATTCCGGTAGCCACGCTGGCTATCGGTGACGCCGGCGCGACCAACGCTGCGTTACTTGCGGCCTCAATTCTGGGCATTAAGTACCCACAGATTCGCAGTGCACTGGAAGCGTTCCGCCGTACGCGCACTGACGCGGTTTTGAGCCAGCCCGACCCGCGCGGTGACTAGCTTAACGGGTCTCAACACCATCGGCGTGCTGGGCGGTGGCCAGTTGGGTCGAATGCTGGCGCAGGCCGGAAGCCCGATGGGCCTGAAATTTGTCTTTCTGGATCCGGCGGAGGACGCCTGCGCAGCAGAGCTGGGCGACCACATCCACGCCGGCTGGGACGATGAGGCCGCCTTGCTGGAGCTGGGTAAACGTGCCGATGTTGTCACCTTTGATTTTGAAAATGTTCCGGAATCCTCAGCCAGCCTGATTGAATCCCGGTGCCCGGTGTACCCGCCACCGCAGGCATTATTTGTCAGCCAGGACAGGCTGCGTGAAAAACGATTGATGCAGGAACTGAATATTCCGGTTGCGCCCTTTTTTCCTGTCTCATCCCGCCCCGACCTGATGTCAGCCATTGACCAGATCGGGCTGCCCTGTGTTCTGAAGACCCGGCGCTTCGGGTATGACGGCAAGGGCCAGTCCGTTTTACGTTTACAGGAGGATATGGAGCGGGCATGGCAGCAGTTGGGTGACCAGGATCTCATCTGCGAAGGCTTTGTTCCCTTTGCTGCTGAATGCTCCATTATCGCGGCAAGGGACAGGGATGGCCGGACCGTGTTCTGGCCGTTGACCTGCAACCTGCATCGCGAAGGTGTTTTGGCCATCAGTATGGCCCCTGTTTTTGGTGCACAGATGCAGGCCCGTGCCGAAGCGCTGATCCGGCGGCTTCTGGAGCATCTCGACTATGTTGGTGTGATGGCACTGGAGTTATTCCTGGCGGATGGCGAGTTGCTGGCCAATGAGTTTGCCCCGAGGGTGCATAACTCCGGCCACTGGACCATTGATGCTGCGCAAACTTCGCAGTTTGAGAATCATTTACGAGCTATCTGCGGATTGCCGCTGGGCAATACCGGGTGCACTGCAAAGGCATTGATGTTCAATCTGCTGGGGCAGATGCCAGAGGTTGCTGACCTGCACGTTGCGGGTGGGGGCAGCGGGGAAAATCGGTATTGGCATGACTATCATAAGACTGCGCGAAATGGCCGCAAAATCGGTCATGTGACGGTGACTGCAGAAAGTGATGCCGGTCTGCAAGCCGGGGCAGCTGCATTGGCCGGCGATCTGGGGGTGGCGGCGGAGATCAACCTTGAGGCACTGATGGAGGGCCTGCGCAAAGCCAGGATATGAGTACGCGTGGATGTATAAATAGCGGGAATGATCCGTCGCCGGGTTCATTTGATAATGTTGAGTTGGGCCTGTTTGCCAGCAGGGTTTCCGCAATTTGTGAAGAGATGGGTGCTTTGCTGGGCAGGGTGGCTTTTTCCCCCAATATTCGTGATCGCCTGGATTATTCCTGTGCGCTTTTCAGTCACGAAGGTCAGTTGCTGGGCCAGGCTACGCATATCCCGGTACATCTGGGCAGCATGGCCTACGCCATGATGGGCCTGGTCAGCAGCCGGCGATGGCAGGCTGGCGACATGTTAATTCTGAATGACCCCTATCAGGGTGGTACGCATTTGCCCGATATAACGCTGGTGGCGCCGGTATTTTCCGGTCAACAGCTTGTCGGCTTTTGCGCCAACCGGGCCCACCATGCAGATATTGGTTCAGAGGCGCCCGGTTCCATGCCCCTCAGCAGCACTTTGCAGGAAGAGGGCATGCTCATCCCGCCAACGCTGTTGCTGAAGAACGCCAGCGTAGATGATGGTTTTCTGCAATCCATGTTACAGAAACTGACCAGTCCGGATACTTCAAGAGGGGATTTCAACGCACAGATTGCAGCAAACCTGCTGGGCGTGGAACGCCTGCTCAACCTGGTTGAGGCAACAGGCTTAAGTACTTTTCAACAAATGGAAAAGGGCCTGCAACGCTGGGCGGCAACACTGGCGCGCGACAGTCTGGCAGCGATTCCAAATGGTACTTATCACTTTACAGATTACCTTGATGATGATGGGCAGGAGCAAACAGATATTCCAGTCAGGGTGACGCTCCGCATCGACGGAGATGCTGTCGACATTGATTTCACGGGTACGGCAGAACAGGTGAAGGGAAATCTCAATTGCCCCCTTCCGGTGACTGCCGCCGCAGTTTTTTATGTGTTTCGCTGCTTGATGCCGGCGCATTTGCCGGCTTGTCATGGTGCGCTTGGGGGCATCAGTATTCACGCTCCAGAAGGCTGCCTGGTCAATGCCCGCCCCCCCGCCGCGGTTGCGGCCGGCAATGTCGAGACCAGCAGCAGGATCGTCGACGTAGTTTGTGGTGCGCTGGCAAAGGCTCTGCCTGAGCGAATTCCGGCGGCCAGCCAGGGCAGCATGAATAATCTCGCCATGGGCAGTCGCGGTGAGCATGGCTGGGATTATTACGAGACGCTGGCGGGTGGCATGGGTGCTGCATTCGATAGCAATGGCTGTTCCGCTCGCCACAGTCACATGACCAATACACTGAATACGCCCGTGGAGGTATTAGAGCTGAATTACCCGTTAAGAATAGAGCAATACGCCATCCGGCGACATTCTGGCGGCAGCGGAAAGTTTTCAGGTGGCGACGGTGTTGTACGTCAGTACCGTTTTCTGGCAGATGCTGAAATTTCACTGCTGACGGAAAGGCGCCGACGGCCCCCCTGGGGACTACGGGGGGGGCAACCAGGGCGCCGTGGCCGCAATGAACTGGATGGGCAAACCATCGCAGGAAAGCTTTGCTTCAACGTCGTCGCAGGTCAGTCCCTGAGCATTAAAACGCCGGGTGGAGGAGGTTTTGGCATGCCGGGAAGATAAAGTGTAAAGGTCATCGTGGCTTTTTTGCCGCCTGTCTTACTACGAATTGTTTGCAGAAGAGTGTAATATTGCACCCATCACAAAAATTTAACATACGTGATCTGTTTAAATTCCTAAACAGAAGCGTTATTTCAACACCCTGGTGGGATGAGGCACATGAAAAACATGAAATTAGCAGTCTTGGGGTTAACCATGAGCAGCATTTTGTTGCTTGGACTGTCGACGGCAGCGGTTGCTGCTGAGCAGGAACAGCGGTCCGAGGGCAGCGGTTCTGCATTATTGGAAGAAGTGATCGTCACAGCCCGTAAACGCGAAGAATCGGCTCAGGACGTACCGCTGTCGGTTTCGGCCTATAGCTCAGATCAGTTGGAGGCATTGAAAATACGTGACCTCCAGAACCTGTCGGTTGGTATGCCCAACGTTGCGATGGATGATATCGGTACGGTCCGCAGTACGGCGAATTTTTCAATTCGCGGTCTCGGTATCAACAGTTCGATTCCGTCCATTGACCCGACCGTCGGTGTATTCATCGATGGTGTCTATATGGGTCAGAACACCGGCATCGTACTCGACATGTTTGATATCCGGAGCATTGAAGTCCTGCGCGGACCGCAGGGCACACTGTTTGGCCGCAATGTGACGGGTGGCGCAATTCTCATTAACACAAAACGACCAACTGATGAGCTTGAACTCTCAGCACGCGTAGCTATTGATGGCAATCCCAATGGGGATGGCGGCCTGAACAAATACGCCATGGCCAGTGTGTCCGGCCCGCTGGGTGATTCTGCTGGTTTCCGGCTCAGTGCCTATCAGAACAAGGATGATGGCTGGTTTGTGAACCTGGCCAACGGCAAGGATTTTGGTAAGTCCAAAACAACCATTTTCCGGCCGGTACTATCCTGGCAGTTAAATGATAATATCAGCATGACCCTGCGTTGGGAGCATATGAAATCCGATGGCCAGGGTCCGGCTTCTCAGACCCATACCAATGGCTCCGGTGTGCCCGGGTTCTTTGTCAATTTTGACCGGGATAGTTTTGATTTCGCGATTGATGATGAAGGCTCCGTTGATATTGAGAACGACCTGGTGACATTTGAAACCAACTGGGATGTTGCGCTTGGCGATGGCACCATCACCAATATCTTCGGCTGGAAGGACTTCTCGGCAGTGGGTGAAAGCGATATTGATTCCCAACCGGTGGCGCTGTTCCATGCGCTGTTCTGGAACCAACAGGAACAGTACAGCAATGAACTGCGTTATAACGGCACCTTTGACAGGACCACTGTGACCACGGGTGTTTTCTGGTTCACCAACGAGATCAACTATTCCGAGCGTCGCAACCTGCTGGGCGTAGCTATCCCCATCCCGGGTGTGCCGGCACTGCGGCAAGACGGTGGTGGCGATTATTTTGTCGACTCACTGGCTGCATTTATGTCAATTGATTATGATGTTAACGATTTCTGGACAGTGAATGCCGGCATTCGCTTCACCAATGAGAAAAAGAAAGCTAATATTGCATCACTGGTTCGCAATACCAGCTTTTTCCCCAATCTTACCGCCTGTAACGTGACCGAAGGCACGTGTCCATTTGATTTCAATGACAAGAACACCTGGAACGCCTGGTCGGGCAAGCTGGGTGCCAGTTACACGATATCTGACAGCCAGCGGGCCTACGGAGGCTGGGCGCGTTCCTATCGTTCTGGTGGTTATAACCTGCGTAACACGGCGACAGATACCGTCAATCTCGGGCCCGGACCATTCGATCAGGAAACGGTTGATAGCTTTGAGATCGGCTACAAATCGGAACTGGCCGGGGGCGGCAGGTTAAATGCTGCACTCTTTTATACCCTGATTGCGGACATGCAACGTGAAGTTAACCTGTCTGACCCGATTTCGGGTGTTGTTCAGGTCATCAAGAACACCGCTGATGCGGATATTCTCGGGTTTGAAATTGACGGCACTTTTGCCCTCGGTGACAGCGTGGTCCTGCTGGCTTCCATTGGCTATGTTGATGCCTCCTACTCGAAGGTCATCTTCGACCTGAACGGGGACGGTATGATTGATCAGAAGGATAAGGATTTGTCGTTGCCACGCGCCGCTAAATGGACCTACAGTGTTGGCTTGTTACATGACACCAACTTCAGCAACGGTGGTACTTTGTCGAGCAGAATCAATTATGCTTATCGTGATAAATCTTTCTATACGGACAATAACCGCGGGTACCTGCTGGCACAGAACATCCTTAACCTGGGCCTGGATTACCGTACACCGGAAGGTCGCTGGATACTCTCTCTCTACGGTCGGAACCTGTTGAACAGTGTGAGTCACGGTGGTGATACGCAACTGCCGAACATGCTGGGCCCGGTTCCAACCGGCGGCACCTTCTCGCCGCTGGCTAAAGGTCAGGTCGTTGGTATGGAGGTAACTTTCAACTACTGATTGATATGTTCTGATCAAAAACCCTGCTGCCTCCGGGTAGCAGGGTTTTTTTGACCTGGATCAACTGAAAGACCGTTGAGGATCGCGACATGACGATTTGAACAGCATTGACAAAACTTATTGCCGATCCGTGGGTCGAACAGAGCATTCGCTAGACCATTGTGTAGTTTTCTTAAAGGAGTAAATTATGAAATTTCTAACCACTTTATTATTAACCGCGGCAATTCTGACCTTAGGCGCCATAGGCACTGTTATGGCTCAGGACCAACAGAATGAAAAGGGTATGCAGGGCCATATGGCGAACAAAATGGGTGGTGCCGACTCGGGCTCCATGATGATGCAATCCATGGGTAAAGATTCCGGCATGAGCATGCAAAAAATGATGAGCAATCCGGACATGAAAGCACGAATGCAAAAGCACGTGGATATGATGCAAGCCATGCTCGACTCGGACGGCATGAGTCAGGAAGACATGCAGGCGATGATGGATAAGCCTGAAATGCAGGAAATGATGAAAAAGATGAAGATGCACATGAAGTGCTCAGACATGATGAAAACCGGAATGGAAGGCGATTCCTCAATGGACAAGGAAGGCACGCACGAAGAGCACCATCCGAACGCCACGGAAGCTTAGAAAACTGATTTAGAAATATACGTCAGTTTACGCTGCAGGGTTTGCCCGGCGGGTTGATTGCAGTTATCAGATCGAGCGTACCCAGCGGGGTCGAAATTTGGTCTGTTACTACAACCCGGGTGAACCCTGCAGTCATAATGATCCCCGGCAAACGACCCTGGGCATTATCGCGGGTGACCGCAAAGCCATCCAATATCTGCACCAGGTAAAACGATAGCCTCAAGACCGGATTTGCCGGTTTACCCCAGTCACAGACAAAGAAACTGCCGCCTGTCTTAAGGACACGGCGTACCTCAGTCAGCGTGCGCTGCTTATCGATCGTGCGCAGGTGATGAAAAAAAAGTGAGCAGACCACGACGTCAAAGCTGTCGTCCGCATAGGGCATGGCAAAGGACATGCCCTGGTCGAAATGAATATCCTGCCCCCCATGCAGTGATTTGCGTCGTGCCAGTTCAAGGATTTCCGGATCACCATCCAGACCGTGAATCGTGGCAGTCGGTGATTCGACACTGATCATTCGAGCCAGTGTCCCGGTACCGCATGCGAGATCCAGCACGCGGTCTGCATGGCTGGACATGACCTGCTCCAAAAGCTTGCGTCTGAACACTTTTTCCCGGCTTGTTAGAGCGACTACCAGGTCATAAAAGCGGGTCAGCCAGCGATAGCGGAGTGCCCGCACATAGGTGTCATCCCGCATGACATTCAGGTCAGTGCTTGTGTTCTTCTTTTTTTACCGGCCTGGAAGCGCTGTTGGTATGCACGACTTTCCACTCGCCATCAACATTACGGAACAGGTAGGTGCCACGGCCCTTGTTATGTATCTCCCGGCCATCTTTTTTTAACTTGGCCTTGATTTCGGAATCGACCAATGCCCAGGCGAAACCGTTTTCGATATGGGTCTCGATGTTGCTGAAAGTCAGCGTAAAGCTTTCAAAGGCATCCGCCTCCGGTTCAACGTGGTGCTCGATCAGGTCTGTCAGTCCGGTATTCTCGCCACCACCTTCAAAATAACGTGCACCGTCAAAATCCAGGAAATGCTTGCGAAAGGGTGTGCCGTCCGCCTCCATCCATCCGATCCTGACGTCTTCGATGATCTTCCGCAATGCGGCATCATCGTCTTGTGCCATGGTTACAGTGGGAATGGCAAGCAAAACCATAGCAAGGGAAAGCAGCGGGATTCTGACAATTTTGTTCATTTATGTTCTCCGGTTCAGTGCTACATGATATAGGTCAATATTGGCATGCAGCATACTAAATATAATTAATAAATTGTTAAATAGGATAATGTAGGAATTTTAGTTCTACGTAATGCATTATACTTCAGTATGCCTTTTCCAGGCTGTGGGGTAAGAAAAATCAAATTTTTAAATAATACCAATGGAGGTATTAGACATGAGCATAGATAAGCGTAAGTTTCGACGGCAAATGCTGGCGCTGGCTATAGCAGTGACCTTGCCTTTGTCCGCTGTCGCCGATGAAAAGTATGACTTGTTACAAAAACAGGTAGAAGAATTACAGCAACAACTTAAACTGGTGCAGGACGCCATGCGGCAGTACCAGGAACAAATGACGGGCAAAGAAGGCCAGGTCGAGAAAGAAGTAACCAAGCTGAAGGAAGATGTGCTGAGGGCGGCCGAGTGGAAGGACCCGGACACGCTGATTCACATGGCCGGTTACGCCGATGTGGGTTACTCCTTCGCCAGTGGGGAAACCGGTAGTTTCAACGCGGGTCGTTTCTCACCCATATTTCATTATCAGTACCGTGATCGCGTCATGCTGGAATCCGAGCTTGAATTTCAGGTGGCTCCATCAGGTGAAACCAGTGTGGAGATGGAATACCTGACCATTGATTATTTCCTGAATGACTACGTCGCATTGGTGGCTGGTAAGTTCCTCAGCCCGGTTGGTCAGTTTCGCCAGAATTTACACCCTTCCTGGATCAATAAGCTTGCATCAGCACCGCCCGGTTTTGGGCACGATGGCGCGGCACCCGCTTCGGACGTCGGCTTACAGGCCCGTGGTGGTTTCCAGATTGGCAGCATATTTGCCAACTATGCCGCTTACGTGAGCAATGGCCCGGAACTCGTTGCAGCCCTTGAGGATGGCGAGTTTGAGCTGGAAGGGATCGCAGCCGAAGGGTTTGGTTCCGATGCGGATGGTGAAAAAGTTTTTGGTGGCCGTTTCGGCCTACTGCCGCTTGCCGGCCTGGAGATCGGTATTTCTGCAGCAACGGGTAAAGCGACCGTCACCTCCATTGAAGCTGAAGGCCCTCATGGTGCCGCCGGCGAACTGGACCCCGAAGACCCTGGCTTTGATCTGCACGGCGAGCAAGCCAGGAATTACGATGTGTTTGGCCTGGACTTTGTCTGGGGACTCGGGAATCTCCAGTTCCGGGGTGAATACATCAAGACCAAGGTTGGTGCCACTACCGGGGGTGTTACAGCTTCACCGGGTGCGACCTGGTCGTCTTGGTATACGCAGGCGGCTTACCTGATTCCACAGACGAAGATTGAGCCGGTGATCCGCTACACTAATTTCAATTCGCCAAGCGTAGCCAAGGACCAGACCCAATGGGGCCTGGGTTTGAATTACCTGATCAGCAGCAATGTCATCGCGAAAGTGACCTATGAATTTAACGATGGTGTACCGGGCAGTATGGCTGATATCAATCGCTGGTTGTTCCAGTTAGCCTACGGATTCTGATGGAGGATAAAATTATGAAAACTATGACAAGATACAAAGCCAGACTATTGTTCACCATCAGCGCCCTGTTACTTGCACTGAGCCTGCCAAGCTGGGTGATGGCCGGTCATTTCCCCGAAACGGGTGATGCGGTCGCAGGTGCCAAGGTCTGGGCACAAAACTGCTCCCGCTGCCACAATGCCAGGGACCCTGCTGATTTACGTGATGATCAGTGGATCAGTACGGCTTTTCACATGCGCGTGAGAGCGGGCCTGACCGGCCAGCAGACGCGGGACGTGCTGACGTTCATGCAGGATTCCAATGTGCCGATCACGGTCGAGCCACTGGTGTTCGAAGGAGGACCTGCCAGCAGGGCCGCCGAGGAAGTCAGCAGTTTGGGTGGCAGTGAGGTTTATACGCAAACCTGTATCGCCTGCCATGGTGAAAATGGCAAGGGTACCGTGCCGGGTGCGCCAAACTTTACGCGCTCGGATGGACCATTGGCGCAGTCTGACGAAACGCTGCTCAGTCGCATCAAACTGGGCTTCAAGAGTCCCGGGTCAGCAATGGCGATGCCGCCCAAGGGAGGCAATATGAGCCTTACTGACGGTGATATTAAAGCTGTGCTGGAGTATTTGCGGGAAACGTTTGGTCAATAAGCAAACCTGCTGAAACCAGGAAAGCAAAGGGGCCGGATTATTTCGGCCCCTTTTTTAATTCCCAAAATCATCGTAGCGGATCGCGTCAGGACTGACCCCGAGTTCTGCCAGCATTTCCAGCGTAGCCATCAGCATGGCAGGCGGCCCACAGACATAAAACTCACAGTGATTGATGTCGGGGTGCTCAGCGAGGTAGTTTTCCAGCACGAGCTGGTGGATAAGCCCTGTCGGCCCTTGCCACTGATCATCGGGGGTGGGTTCAGACAGCGCCGCATGCCAGCTGAAATTACCGTGATCAAGGACCAGTTGATCAAAGGTGTCGGCGTAGAACAGTTCGTGGCGATTGCGCGCGCCATACCAGAAGCTGATACGCCTTCGGCTGGCCTTGTTTACCAGTTGGTCCATGATGATGGCGCGCAGCGGACCCATGCCGGCCCCCCCGCCGATACACAGCATCTCACGCTGTGTATCCTGGGCATGAAAATGACCGTAGGGACCGGATATTTTGAGCACGTCACCTTCACGCAGGGAATGCAGCCACGTCGATGCGGTGCCAGCGGGGGCCTCCGGCTTATCTGCCGGGCGTGGTTGGAGGCGAACATTGAGCAGCAGGCAATTGTCGATCTCCCCGGCATAGTTGGCGGCAGAATAGGCGCGCCGTACGGGTGCATCTGGGTTGTTGTCAGGTGGCAAATTCACCTGAAAGAAACTGCCGGCTGCATAAACCAACGGTTGCTTGCAGTCGAGCAGAATTTCCTTGATGGTGGGCGTCAGGTGACGGGTTCTTTTTACCGTAGCCGTGATCGTGTCGGAAGCAATGGTGCCTTCGGCAAGACGCAGCGTGATACTGTGGTCGAGTTCATGCTGACAGGCCAGCCGATAGCCCGCGTCCAGCAAATGGGGCGGAATGTGGCTCTTTTCCGCTGCATTGGGCGCACCCAATTCAGAAGACTCAAATTGCACCAGGCACAACCCGCAACTGCCACCACCGCCACAATTTGATGCCAGGGTAACATTGTTGGCCGCCAGGGAAAGAAACAGGTTGCCGCCGTGCCTGAGCCTGACTTGCTGTGGCGTGCTGATGGCCGGGTCGATCAGTGTCACCAGAACCTCACCACGACGGCGCAGCTTGCGCAGGAATAAAAAGTCCTGCCATTTGAAACTGCCAAACAACAGGATAAACCCGCTGATACCCAGCCAGATAGCGAC
>VAPH01016538.1_pt1 | contig 11185 bp, 4 predicted proteins | sample 3393861 | NCBI WGS metagenome assembly VAPH01 (sample SAMN08290439, study PRJNA428436) | hydrothermal vent metagenome | isolation source: Deep-sea hydrothermal vent chimney | place: Atlantic Ocean: South-mid Altantic Ridge | reverse complement strand
CGCATGTTGGCATAATCCTGAGCCACGCTTTGCGACAACACCCTGCGTTCGCTGTCATTGCTGAGTTTCCTCGCCACACCCACCGCACGTGAAGCGTCTTTGACCCAGAAAACACCGTTTGAATATTCAGGGTCAATACGCAGTGCGGTATGCAGGGGTGAGGTGGTCGCACCGCCAATCATCAGCGGTTGGCGCATACCCCGGCGTTGCATTTCTGCGGCAACCAGGCGCATCTCCTCCAAAGAGGGTGTGATCAGGCCGGACAGGCCAATGATGTCAACCTGCTCTTTCTGTGCGGTCTCAAGAATGGTTTCAGCGCTCACCATAACGCCCAGGTCAATGACTTCATAGTGGTTGCAGCTGAGTACCACGCCGACAATGTTTTTACCGATGTCGTGCACATCACCCTTGACGGTTGCCATTAAAACCCGAGTTAGTTTTTTTCCACCGCCACCGGCGAGCCGCTTTTCTTCTTCAATATAGGGAATCAGCACAGCTACCGCCTGTTTCATAACCCGCGCGCTCTTGACCACCTGCGGCAGAAACATGCGCCCGTCGCCGAACAGGTCGCCGACCACGTTCATGCCGTCCATCAACGGCCCTTCAATGACATCCAGTGCCCGCGATGACTTCTGCCGGGCTTCCTCAGTGTCTTCCTTGATGAAGGTATTGATGCCTTTGACCAGGGCATATTCAAGGCGATCCTCCACGGGTTCAGACCGCCAGGCCGCGTCAGTGGCCTCAACTTCACGGTTGCCCTGGAAAGACTGCGCCAGCGTGAGCAAACGGTCTGTGGCGTCCGCTCTCCTGTTCAGCACGACATCCTCGACTGCCTCCCGCAGTTCAGGGTCGATCTCGTCATACACCTCGAGCTGACCGGCATTGACAATGCCCATGTCCATACCGGCATGCACCGCGTGGTAGAGGAAAACGCTGTGGATGGCCTCGCGGATCTGGTTCTGGCCCCGGAATGAAAAAGAAATATTACTAACACCACCGGAAACCAGTGTGCCTGGAAATGCCTGCTTGATGCGTCGGGTTGCCTCGATAAAATCCAGCCCATAGCTGTTGTGTTCTTCGATTCCGGTGGCGACGGCAAAAATATTGGGATCAAAAATAATGTCTTCGGCCGGAAAGCCGACTTCCCGGGTCAACAACTTCCAGGCCCGTGCACAGATGCTGACACGTTTCTCCAGTGTATCTGCCTGCCCGTTCTCATCAAATGCCATGACGATAACGGCCGCGCCATAACGCAAGATGCTTCGCGCCTGCTGCAGGAAAATGGCTTCACCTTCTTTGAGGCTGATCGAATTGACGATGCCTTTACCCTGTATACAGGCCAGGCCGGCCTCCAGCACGTCCCAGCGCGAGGAGTCCAGCATGATCGGCACACGTGCAATATCAGGTTCAGATCCAATCTGGTGCAGAAAACGTATCATGACTGCCTTGGAGTCGAGCAGGCCCTCGTCCATATTGATATCGATGATCTGTGCGCCATTTTCAATCTGCTGGCGGGCGACCTCCACCGCAGCCTCAAAATCATCAGCTTCGATCAGGCGGCGAAATATCGCCGAACCTGTGACGTTGGTACGTTCACCGATATTGACAAAGTTCAGCTCGGGGGTGAGTGTCAGGGGTTCCAGTCCAGACAGGCGGCAATAGGGAATGGCTTCCGGTATAGCCCTGGGCGGGCGGTCCTGAAGTGCCGCTGCAATTGCCCTGATGTGTTGAGGCGTGGTTCCGCAGCAGCCGCCGGCGAGGTTAATCATCCCCGCTTCCGCAAAATCTGCCAGCACCGCTGCCATGTGCTCCGGCGTGTCATCATATTCGCCCAGCTCATTGGGCAGGCCCGCGTTGGGGTGGATGCTGACCGGGCACTCGGCAATGCGCGACAACTCCTGCAGCCACGGTCGCAGCTCGGTTGCCCCCAGCGCGCAATTCAGGCCGATTGCCATTGGTTTGGCGTGGCGCACGGAGTGCCAGAATGCAGCCACGGTCTGCCCGGAAAGGGTCCGGCCGCTGGCATCGGTAATGGTGCCGGAGATCATTAACGGCAGTCGAAAACCTGCCTCGGTAAAAGCGTCATCAATGGCGATCAGGGCTGCCTTGCAATTGAGTGTGTCAAAAATAGTTTCGACCATCAGGATATCGCAGCCGCCCTCAATCAGTCCGCTCGCAGCTTCGGCATATGATGTGCGTAACTCCTCAAAATGAATATTGCGGAAGTCCGGTCGATTCACGTCAGGGGAAAGCGAGGCAGTCCGGTTGGTCGGGCCCAGCGACCCAACCACAAATCGTGAGGGTGTATGTGGTGATGTGCGGGTGGATTGTGCACAAAAATGATCAACTGCATTGCGGGCTAACTGTGCGGCAGCAAAATTCAGTTCACGGACCAGTGACTCCATACCGTAATCAGCCTGCGAAATACGCGTGCTGTTAAAGGTATTGGTTTCTATCAATTCGGCACCGGCCTGCAAAAAATCCCAGTGAATGGCGCCGATCTTGTCCGCCTGCGTCAGTGTCAGCAGATCATTGTTGCCGCGCAAGGGCAGCGGATGGTCTTTGAATCGTTCGCCACGAAAATCATCCTCCGTCAACTCCAGCGCCTGGATCATGGTGCCCATTGCGCCGTCGATTACCAGGATTCGTTCATGCAGCAGGCAGTCGAGTGCTGTGACGAGTTCAGGGTTTTTGTAGGGCTGGGAATACATATCGGATTTCCGCTCAGACAGGTTTGCCGGCGAGCACTGTCAGCACCTCAAAATTCGGGCTTCGTTTTTCGATCGCAGAGACCTGAATATTGAGTGGTTCGAGTCCGGCGCCGGTGCAGAGTTTGCGTAATTGTGACTCTGTGAAACCCAGATTCACGTGATCGTAGGCAGCCACAGAATTTCTGTGCCGGTGTTTTTGCAAGGTCACTGCCAGTAATCGACCGCCAGGTCGCAACACCCGTTCGGCCTCCGAAAATACGGATTCCGGCACGTTGGTATAGGTCAATGCGTGCATCAGCAACAACGTATCGCATGAGGCATCGGCGACCGGCAGTTTGTGCATGTCACCGAGCTCAACACTGACATTTGCATAATTGCCCAGACGTTTTTTACCGGCATCAACAACCCTCTGGCTGATGTCCAGGCACTTGATGCTGCGTGACCGGGGTGCCAGCAGTTCGGCCAACACGCCATCACCAGAAGCCACATCCAGCACATCACCCAGTTCGAGAAGCTGCACAATGGCGCGCGTGGTCGCCTCCCAGGTCCGCCCTGGTGAGTAATGACGCTCCATGTCACCGGCGACACTGTCGGCCCAGTTTGGGCGTCCGCTGCGTGCATTCAGAACCTGCTCAATCCTTTCAAAATCCTGCTGAATCAGCGGATCGGAGGTATCCGTGCGTATTAATTCCCACAGGGCAGCCAGGCCGCTGTCCGCAATTTTACCGGTCATGCGGTAATACACGAAGACCCCTTCACGGCGATCGCTGACCAGGCCGGCCTCTTTCAGCTTGGCCAGGTGGGTTGAAACGCGAGGTTGTGCAAGCTGCGTAATTGCCGCCAGTTCAGCCACGCTGAGTTCTTCACGGTCCACCAGCATCAGCAACCGCAGGCGGGTGCTGTCAGAGAGTAGCTTGAAATGCTGTGATGCGTGCTGTAAGTCCATGCTGATACGTATATATCCTTCTATCAGGATTTAGAGATATATAAGAGATTACCCAGTACAAACGGTTGGGTCAACCGCTCGCAACAATGAGTTTGCACAGGGTGAATTTACTGACTTGCAAAAGTAAGGCCAAACAGGCACGCTCAGTGGGCACAAAAGTATGTGTCCGGACCCTAAAGTCATTATAATTTCTCCCGTGCCCGGACATGGCGACAGAGGCCATTGTGATGTAGCAATGTGTTTTGGCGATTTGATAAATCATGAAGATGGGGCGGGGAGAGCCAGTGCAAGCCGGAAATAACAAATCGAAGCAGTCAATACTTGAGCAGATCAAGGCTGTACTGGCGAATCGGATGCCGGCCAGGAGCGCCAGGCAAGCTGCATTTTTTAGTGATATTTATTTCAAGCGGGTACCCACTGCCGCGCTGAGTCGGGCAACACCGGTTATGTTTGCCACCATGGTTGTCAGGCAACTGGAGTTTTTGCAGCAACGTCAACGTGGTGAATCACTGATTCGTGTCTTCAACCCCGAAAAAGAACGGGATGGCTGGGAGAACGAACACTCCATCGTCGAACTGGCCAATGATGACATGCCGTTTTTGGTGGACACTGCCAGCATGGTCATGCAGGAGTTGAACCTGGGTGTGCACCTGATTGTTCACCCGGTATTGAATGTTGAGCGGGATGCCGGTGGCAAACTGAAGGCTTTTCATCCAAAGGCCAACAAGCGCTCCCAGGCAGAATCGTTTATCCACATTCAATTTGAAAAGCAGACCGCACCGGCGGTGCTGGAGTCGGTTGAATCCCGCCTTAAAGCCCGTATGGACCTGGTGCGCACGACGGTGGATGACTGGCCGGCCATGAAAGAGAATCTTGATGTTGCGATTGCTGAGTTCGGCAGGAATGCACCGGATTTGAGCAAAGCCGTGCGCCAGGAATGCGTCAATTTCCTGAAGTGGGTTGGAGATGACCATTTCATATTTATCGGCGCCCGCATGTACGACATCGTTGAGGATGGTAAAACCGCTTCGCTGAAAGTGGTGGATGGTACCGGCCTGGGCCTGTTGCGTGAGCATGGCAAGACCATATTGAGCCGTCCAATGGCCTCCCTCAGCGGTGAAGCCCGTTACAATCAGAATGCGCCGCTGATTATTACCAAGACCAACGCACGTTCACCCATGCACCGCAGTGGCTACATGGACTATGTCGGTGTCTTGCGCTTTGACGACGACGGTAAGGTCATCGGTGAATACCGTTTTATCGGCCTTTTTACGTCTCAGGCCTACCTGCTGCGAGTTTCAGATGTGCCGTTGGTGTCCATGAAGGTGCAGACAGTATTGGAGAACTCCGGGCTCAAGGAGAATCGTCACGCCTGGAAGTCGTTGCTGCACATACTCGAGACTTTGCCGCGGGACGATGTATTGCAGGCCAGCAGTACTGAATTACTTGCTATTGCGACCGGCGTGCTTGATTTGCAGGAGCGCCAAACGGTTCGCTTGTTTATTCGCCGGGAACGTTTCGGGCGGTTTTTTTCCTGCCTGGTGTATATACCCAGGGATTACTGGAACACCGAAAATCGGGAAAAAATCCAGCGCATACTCAAACGGGCACTCAAGGGGGACAGGCTGGATTACATGATACAGCTTTCAGAATCTGCGCTGGCCCGCCTGCAAGTCATCATACGGCCCAAAGTCGGTACGGATCCACAGCCTGATGTGCGGGTGCTTGAGGGCAAGATTGTCAACGCCCTGCGTTCCTGGAATGAGGAGCTGACCAAGATTCTGGTGGAGAAACATGGCGAAGAAACCGGTTTGCAACTTGCCAGGACCATTGGCAATGCGTTTCCAGCCGCTTATATGGAAGATGTGTCTCCATGGGTGGCGGCCTTTGATGTTGAGAAAATTGCCCTGCTCAAAGGTGCGGACGATCTGCAGCTAAGTCTCTACCGCCCAAGAGCCGGGGAATCAGGGCTTATTCGTTTTAAAATATTTAAACGGGATAAGTCAATTCCGTTATCGGACGTGATGCCGATGCTCGAAGACCTGGGCTTGCACATCGTCAGTGAAAGACCATATGAACTGAAATTTGAAGACAAAGAATCCGTTTGGGTTCAGGATTTCGACATGGTCTACGGTAATGGCATAGATCTGGATATTGAAGCCGTCAGGCAAAGTTTCCAGCAGGCATTTGAAAACACGTGGCGTGGGATAACGGTCAGCGATGGCTTTAACGGCTTGATTCTCGCCTGCCAGCTTGACTGGCGGCAAGTCAAGGGTATACGGGCCTATTGTAAATACCTGCTGCAGACGGGTGTCACCTATTCGCAAACTTATATGGAAGAGACCCTGGGCCGGCATCCGTTAATGGCCCGATTACTGGTTGAATTGTTCGACGCCACGTTTAACCCCGCGCGGGATAACGAGAGTGCGTACCGTAAAGAATTGGCGGGTAAACACCTGCATCGGACGCTGCATGGCCTTGCGACCATCAAACGTTGCAAGGATAAAGTACTGCTCGAACTTGTGGATAATGTGATTGCAGCGCGCCAGCAAGACCGCGAAACGCAGGTTGCGACTATCAAAAAGGTTTTCCGGCTCGCGCTGGCCAGGGTCAGCAGCCTGGATGAAGACCGCATTCTGTTTTCTTTTTATGAGGCGATCAAGGGCACACTCAGAACCAACTTCTACCAGCGGGCCGAAAATGGTGAATTGCTTGAATACATGAGTTTCAAGCTCGATTCCGCCAAAATGCCGCAACTACCAAAACCGTTGCCGTACAGGGAAATATGGGTATTTTCAGCGGTGATGGAAGGTATCCATCTGCGCGGTGGCGCGGTCGCCCGTGGCGGCTTGCGCTGGTCTGACCGCAAGGAGGATTTCAGAACTGAAGTGCTCGGCCTGATGAAAGCCCAGAACGTCAAGAACACGATTATCGTTCCGGTGGGCGCCAAGGGTGGGTTTGTCGTCAAGCACTTGCCACAAAATGGCAGCCGCGATGAAGTTATGGCAGAAGTGACGAGATGCTATAAGATATTTATCAATGGGATGCTGGATATAACAGATAATTTAGATGAAGAAGAAATTATTCCACCTGCCGGGCTGATCCGGCGCGATGGGGATGACCCTTACCTGGTTGTGGCTGCCGATAAAGGCACCGCAACATTTTCCGATATTGCCAATGCGATTGCCCTCAAGCGTGGGTTCTGGCTGGGTGATGCGTTTGCGTCCGGCGGTTCGGTTGGTTACGACCACAAGGCCATCGCGATTACCGCACGTGGCGCCTGGGAGGGGGTCAAGCGGCATTTCCGTGAAATGGGGAAAAACATCCAGAAAGAACCTTTCACGGTACTGGGAATTGGAGACATGTCGGGCGATGTGTTTGGTAACGGCATGTTGCTGTCCACCCAGATTCAGCTCAAGGCCGCGTTCAACCACCTGCATATCTTCCTGGACCCGAATCCGGATCGTAAAATATCGTTACGGGAGCGCAAGCGTTTGTTCAAGCTGTCACGCTCCGGTTGGGACGACTACAATCGTGAGCTCATCTCCCGGGGCGGCGGCGTTTTCTCCCGACTGGAAAAGAGCATCCCGGTCAGCCGGGAAGTGCGGGCATGGCTGGGTATCGAAGAAAAACAACTGGCTCCCAACGAGTTAATTCGAGCATTACTGAAGGCTGAGGTGGACTTGCTGTGGAACGGTGGTATTGGCACCTATGTCAAATCATCCCACGAGACCAATGCCCAGGTCGGCGACGCGCAAAACAACTGGTTGCGTATCAATGGGAACGAGTTGCGCTGCAAAGTGGTCGGTGAGGGTGGCAATCTCGGCTTGACGCAACTGGGGCGAATTGAATACGCACAAGCTGGCGGGTGTATCAATACCGACTTCATTGACAACTCGGCAGGGGTGGATTGCTCGGATCACGAGGTCAATATCAAGATACTGCTTAACCAGGTGATTCGTGCGGGCAAACTGAGTTTCGAGGATCGCAACAGCTTGTTGGCAGAAATGACGGATGAGGTTGCACATCTGGTCTTGCGCAGTAACTACCTGCAATCACAAACCATATCCATGATGGAAGTTCTGACCGGTGCCCGCCTGGGGGCCAAGCAACATTTTATTTCCGTGCTGGAAAATGAGGGTTTACTGGATCGCGACCTGGAACAGCTACCTGACGATGAAGAGTTGACGCGCCGCCGCACCAGCGGCAAAGGCCTGTACCGGCCGGAACTGGCGGTGCTTCTGTCGTACAGCAAGATCATGTTATACCGGCAATTGCTGGATTCCGATGTACCGGAAGATCCATGGCTGTCGCAGGAACTGCAACGCTACTTCCCGGAACCGCTGCAGGAAAGGTACAGCGACTACATGGACGGACATCGCCTGAAACGCGAGATCATTGCAACACAGGTCACCAACAGCATGGTTAACCGCATGGGTGCTTCGTTCACGTTGCGCATGCATGAGGACACCGGTGCGACGGCGGCCGGAGTGGCCAGGGCGTTTACCATTGCACGTGAAATTTTCCGGGCACGCGATTTCTGGAGCCGGATTGAATCGCTGGACAACAAGGTTGAGAGCAGCCTGCAAATCTGCGCGACACTCGAAATGTGGAACCTGTTGCGCCAGGCAACCCGATGGGTACTGAACCAGCCTGATCTCAAATTTAATATTCGTGCCAGCATTGAGCGCCTCGCGCCCGGCCTGGAAACACTGGAAAAGAAAATGGGACGCTCTCTGAAGGCAGCGGAAAAGGAGCAGGTGCAGGAACGTGCCGGGCCCCTGCTGGCCGGCGGTATGCCGAAAGTCCTGGCACACCGGGCGGCCAGTTTGCACTTGCTCTATCCCGCGCTGGATGTCGTTGAGACGGCCGCCAGACGACAGACCGATGTGCTGAGCGTGGCAACGGTCTTCTTTGGGCTGGGTGATCGGCTTTGCTTGAAATGGTTGCGTGAAAGCGTTGAGAAACTGCCTGTAGAAGGGCAATGGCATGCGCATGCTCGCGGTAACCTGCGGGATGAATTGTATTCCCAGCATCGCCGCCTGGCCGGCAGAGTCCTGCAGGCGTTTGGGGAGGCAAAAGACCCGGTCAACAGTTGGATAGAAGCCAATGCAGCCGACGTCAAGCGCATTTCCGATATGATGAAGGACATGCATCACCTGGCGTCGATGGATTACGCGACCGTGTCGGTTGCTGTCCGTTCCCTGGACCAGTTGTTACAGGTGACCCGCTAGCCGTGGCCGCACCCCGAATCCACTTTGTCGCCAGCCAGGTCAAACCTGCCGGTGATGCAGCGACTGTCATGCGTGAGCGCTACGGGCAATATGATCTGGCTGAAGCCGAGGTCATCGTTGCCCTCGGTGGTGACGGCTTTATGCTGCGCACGTTGCACCGGGTGATTGGTAGCGACCTGCCGGTGTTCGGGATGAAAATAGGCAATGTTGGCTTCCTGATGAATCGTTACAGCGAGGAAGATCTGGTTGCGCGGCTGGCGGCCGCCAGCAGAGTCAGTCTGAACCCATTGTGTATGGATGTGGAAACGGAGTCTGGTACCTCCGCCAGTGCGATTGCAATCAACGAGATTTCATTATTGCGGCAAACCAACCAGGCTGCGCATATTCGTATCATGATCAATGACATCGTCAAGATGGAGGAGTTGGTATGTGATGGTGTATTGCTCTCCACCGCAGCAGGCAGCACCGCCTACAATTTCTCCGTGCGGGGGCCAATCCTGCCTTTGGGAACCGATGCGCTGGCGTTGACGCCGATCAGCCCATTCCGGCCACGACGTTGGAATGGGGCCATATTACCGAGTTCCGCGCGTGTGAGCTTTGAAATCCTTGATCACTACAAGCGCTCGGTCAGTGCGACGGCGGATGCACATGAAGTGCGAAATGTGATCCGCGTGGATGCGTTTCAGGACACCGAGACCGAGTTGCATTTACTGTTTGACCCGGCTCATTCACTTGAAGAACGCATACTGAACGAACAATTTCGCTAAGCACGGCATCGAATTCTCAGCTTATGAGAACCGTGCTGTTATGCTCAGGTTATGGCAGATAACAACATTCATCCGTTAACCCCGCAACCATTGGTCGTCGCAATTTCTTCGCGGGCACTTTTTGATCTCGATGCAAGCCATGAGGTGTTTGAATCCAAAGGGCTTGAAGCTTATGCGGAATACCAGGTGGCACGCGAAAATGAATACCTGCAGCCCGGTGTTGCCTTTCCGCTGGTCAGAAAACTATTGGCCCTGAATGACGATGAAGTCAACCACCAGGGGGTCGAAGTCATCCTGATGTCGCGTAACAGTGCTGATTCCGGGTTACGCATCTTCAACAGCATCGAGCACCATGGCCTCAACATCCAGCGTGCCGTGTTTACCAATGGTGAAAGCCCGTTTCGTTATATGCAGGCACATGACACACAGCTGTTTCTTTCGGCCCATCGTGAGGACGTACGCGAAGCCTTGCAGGCCGGGTTTGCGGCTGCGCTCATTTTGCCCGGTACCCACAGCAGGCCGGACAGTGCCCAACTGCGCATTGCTTTTGATGGTGATGCGGTACTTTTCAGTGATGAGGCGGAACGGGTTTACCAGGCAGAAGGGCTGGAGGCCTTCGCGCAGCAGGAAAAACTGCATGCCGGGACACCCCTGCGCGGCGGGCCTTTCAAACCTTTATTACAGGCTTTACAGCGCATTCAGTCGGCTTACCCCATTGACAACAACCCCATCCGCACAGCCCTGGTGACGGCCCGCTCAGCACCTGCTCATAAACGCGTTATCCTGACCTTGAGGAAGTGGGGCATCCGCATTGATGAAGCCCTGTTTCTCGGCGGCAAGCCCAAAGGGCCGTTTCTGGCAGCTTTCGGTGCTGACATTTTCTTCGACGACCAGCAGGCCCATTGCGATTCTGCGCGCGAGCACGTCGCCACCGGTCACGTTCCCCACGGTATTCGTAATCCTTGAAGGATTCTTCAAACCCGGCACTATCCGATCCGCAGCGACATGGGGGGTGTACCCCCATAGACACGTCGTGAACCCATCCATGGGGACTCGAAGCCGGCTTCCCTGCCGGCTACGGTCTCTGGGAGTACACCCCCCATATCCCTGCTTGGGTCTGTAGATTCGTAAAGAAAACCAACGCCGCTTTTAACATCAGGCGTGACTACAACCGTTGCACAATTTAGAATAGCCTCTGTTTGAACTTATTATTGCCCACCATTTTCGGAGTACCCATGGCTCACCTGAATCCCACCGATTTATTCGATGTACGCAGTCTGCTGTCTGAAGAAGAGCAGATGATCCAGGACACCGTCGCACGTTTTGTTGATGAGCGCGCATTGCCCTTGATGGGTGAGGCTTTTGACAAGGCAAAGTTCCCCATGGAATTGATTCCGGAAATGGCTGACCTTGGCCTGTTGGGTTCAACCATTGAAGGTTATGGCTGTGCCGGCCTGAATGGCGTGTCCTATGGCCTGATCTGTCAGGAACTTGAACGCGGGGATGCGGGCTTGCGCTGTTTTGCAT
>VAPH01075579.1_pt1 | contig 11191 bp, 11 predicted proteins | sample 3393861 | NCBI WGS metagenome assembly VAPH01 (sample SAMN08290439, study PRJNA428436) | hydrothermal vent metagenome | isolation source: Deep-sea hydrothermal vent chimney | place: Atlantic Ocean: South-mid Altantic Ridge | reverse complement strand
TTCCACGGCCTCCCAGGTGACTGGCGTATCCGGCAGAGGTGTGGGCATGGATGTGGTCAGAACACGTATTAGTGAGCTGGGTGGTCATGTTGAAGTGACTAATAATCCCGGGAGTGGAACAAAATTAACACTACGCCTGCCGCTCACCCTCGCAATCATGGATGGACTTTGCGTCAAGGTTGGTTCCCAGGTTTACATCATCCCCCTCTTGTCTGTAATAGAATCCTTGTCTGTCCCGGAGCATGAAATTAGCAGGCCAGCTGGTGGCTCAGAGCTGGTTCCCTTTCATAGTGAATACTTGCCATTCCTGAAACTCTACAAATTATTTAACTTAAGCTCGGCTATCAAAACCACTACTGACGGGATTATTATTATCGTAGAATCTGAAAATAAAAAGATTGGCCTGTTAGTTGATGAAATTGTCGGTCAACAACAAGTGGTTGTCAAAAGCCTTGAAACACATTACAAACGTGTTGAAGGGGTGGCCACAGCAACCATCCTTGGCGACGGTGAAGTGGCATTAATACTGGATATATCCACCCTCACTAACCTGGTAAGTCACAAACACTATCAAGACCACATGCTTAAAGCAGCGTCCTGATGTTTTATTAACTTAAGTACATTGGTTATTTTGGAGCACAGCAATGGATAACACGAATCTGGCAGACATTAAAGAGGATCTTGATAACCTCGAGCAACAGTACCTGACATTCAGATTAAGCGATCAGGATTATGGTATACCTATTCTCGAAGTTCAGGAGATAAAAGGATGGACTGCTGTCACGCCAATACCTAATTCTCCCCATTTTATTAAAGGCGTGCTAAACCTGCGCGGCACTATAGTCCCAATTATCGATTTACGGCTACGCTTCAACCTGGAGAGAAAGGAATACGACCAATTTACAGTAATCATAGTAGTGAACATTTCTGGAAAACTTGCAGGCCTGGTTGTTGATTCAGTTAGCGATGTTGTTAACGCATCAAATGAACAACACTGTGAAGCACCTGAGTTTGAAGGACAGCTAAACCGGCAATTTATAGATGGGTTGGTCCAGTTTGATGAAAAACTGCTCATATTACTGGATATTAGCAAGCTTGCTGACGTTGACGATCTGGCTGACATGAGTTCTGATTTGGCTCCAGATGCGGACCTGGAAGACAATTAGTCGTATTAATATTACATTTAACAGTTAATTTATTTAGCATGGGCCATTAAGATATGACTGTTAATTTACAATCACCATTAATTAATCATGCGGACAATCTAACTGACAAGGAGTTTAGATTATTCAGAGAATTGATATATGAACATACAGGAATCTCTCTTTCTGAACATAAACGGGCGCTCGTATATTCTCGTCTTGGTAAAAGGTTGCGATATCACGGCCTGAAAACTTATCTTGATTATTACAATTATATCCTGAATAAAGATTCTTCCGGCACAGAGCTGGTTGAAATGATAAACGCAATAACAACCAACAAGACCAGTTTTTTTCGTGAAGATTTTCATTTTAAGTTTTTGAGTGAGACGTTGTTTCCTGCCTTAAAGGAGAATGCACAAAGCCATCACACCAGGACGATAAATATCTGGAGTGCCGGTTGCTCAACCGGTGAAGAGGCCTATACGATTGCGATGGCGCTCTCAGAGGCCTTTCCGGATAATTTTGGATGGAATGTAAAGATCCTTGCGACAGATATAGACACCAATGTCCTTAAAAAAGCTTCTGAAGGCATTTACCCAATCGAGAACGCCGCACAAATTCCAAAAACACTATTGCTCAAATATTTTCATAAAGGAAGAGGCGGAAATAATGGCTTTTTCAGGGCTGCGGACAAATTAAGAGACATCATTACGTTTCAACAAATGAACCTGCTTGATTCTCAATGGCCGCATAAACACAAATTTGATATTATTTTTTGTCGTAATGTCATCATATATTTTGATAAAATAACGCAACATGATCTAATCAGTCGTTTTCAGGGTCATATGGAGTTAGATGGTTATCTTATGCTTGGTCATTCGGAGTCATTGCACGGTTTGGATACAAGCCTGATAAACCTCGGAAAAAATATTTACCAGATAAACAGGAATGCCTGATTCCTTATGTTAACGAATACAAGTTCAACTTCATCGAAATACCGTCGCCTGCCCAGAGAGGTGGAAGGACTTCCCCTGGAACGTATCAATATTGGTAGCGTAAAAGTCAGCAAAGACCCGGTTGTTTTTGATACTGTCCTTGGTTCATGTATTTCCGTATGTATGTATGATCCAGAATGTAATGTTGGTGGCATGAATCATTTTATGCTGCCGAAGGCAGCGGATTTAAATAATCCGCTGAGTACGCGTTACGGCGTGCACGCCATGGAATTATTAATAAATAATCTCATAAAAATTGGCGGTGTGCGATCTCGTTTTATTGTAAAAGTATTCGGTGGTGGTCATGTCCTGAATGTTCCTGATTCAAATAATAGCGTACCAAGTATGAATATTAATTTTGTTGGCAAGTTCCTGGCTACCGAGAATATAAAAGTTGTTACCAGTGACCTTGGTGGCAATCACCCAAAACGCGTACTGTTCATCCCGCTCACTGGAAAAGTATATTTAAAACGTCTTGGCCTAAATGAAGCAACTAAAACAATAACTGAAGAAAAAGTATTCCTTTCCAGGCTTCGAACAGATGAGCTGGATGGGGTACCTACCCTCTTCTAGCTATAACAAACTGGTGAGATTTTTTTGGCTAATATAATTAAAGTCCTGATTATCGATGACTCTGCTGTCATGCGTGAACTACTTAAATCTATAATCACTGAAGATTCAAGATTTGAAGTTGTTGGCGTTTCATCTGATCCTATACTTGCAAAAAATAAAATACCCCGGGTTAATCCTGATGTCCTGACCCTGGACGTAGAAATGCCACGTATGGATGGCCTGACTTTTCTCAAAGAATTAATGGAAGTAAGGCCAATGCCGGTTGTCATGGTCTCATCACATACGGAAAAAGGCGCGCGTGAAACTTTCCAGGCACTTGAGCTGGGCGCGATAGATTTTATTACCAAGCCAAAAATGGATGCTAGTGGATCGTTGGATCCATTTATCACAGACCTTTGCAACAAACTGGAAGCTGCTGCCAATGCAAAAATACGATCCAGTGTCAGGCTAATAGATAAACAGGATTATAACAACGATAGAGGGTCGCTTGACCACCTGAGATCAACCACAGGTTCCAGGAAAGTAACCATCAAACCGTCAACATCCGGGAACAAAAAGATTATTGTCATTGGTGCATCTACAGGCGGGACAAAGGCAATCCAGGAAATAGCCGAGGCGTTGCCCGTAGATAGTCCAGGCATTGCTGTCGTCCAGCATATGCCGCCTCGTTTTACCGATATGTATGCCCAGAGAATCAATCAATTATCAGCCCTCGATATCAGGGAAGCGAGAGACGGGGATATGCTGACATCTGGAACAATGCTGATAGCCAATGGCGCTTACCATTTAGCAATCTCGCAGAATTCCCGCAATGAATTTATTGCCGATGTCTTCGATGGCAAACTGGTTAATCAACACAAACCAGCGGTCGATATTTTATTTGAATCTGTCAGTCGTTACCATGGGCCGGACATATTGGGTATTATCCTTACCGGTATGGGCAAAGATGGTGCCAAGGGGATGCTCTCCATGTACAGGAATGGCTCCTATACAATCGCCCAGGATAAAAAAAGTAGCGTGATATATGGTATGCCAGACCAGGCGAACAAACTCGGTGCTGTCAATAAGATACTTTCAATTAGCGATATTCCTGCTTACATTGCACGCTGGACCACAGGAGATATTTTAGGCGACAGGGCTGTATCCTGAATATCATTCTATTGGTTTTTGAATTTTTTTAAGTAGTCCGTTAACTATCCCAAGTTGTGCCGCTATGTTGGCCTTCTCCTGCTCAAGACTGGAAATTTGCTGGCCAATAGTATCGATGTCTTCATGAATTGCGCGTATTGATTCCAGCCCTTTGTCTATTATATTTTTATGCACTCTTAACTGGTTATGTACCTGGCTGGCCAGCTCCTGGAACCATCCCTGGGCATGTTGGCTGCATTCGTCAAATATTTTTCTCGCTTCTGAAACCATAACTACAAAAAATTTACTGATTACAGTATTTTGCTCGGTAACAATAATTGCCGCACTATTCCTGAAAACCTCAGCCCTGCCTTCCAGTTTTTTCAGATCCATCACATAAGGTACCAATGACAAGGCAGAAACCCGGATCAGGGGGAGCCCATATTCCTTGTGCATTTTATGGCAAATCTCATCTACAGATTTTTTAATATCTTCAGACTTCTTTTTAACATTACCCATCGGGTGCATGGCAGTTTTAAAAAATAGTCTTATGGCCTTCTTTAAGCCAGCCGTTGTCCAGCTTTCTCTCATATTCTTTCGTGTCAAACGAATTAATTGATCAAGCGCCTTTAAATTCAGATCATTAAATAAAACTGTTGCCTGTTTCGTTAATGCTTTCCTTGTAATTTCAAACCCCTTGATTTCCATTTCATATTTCTTCTTCTCCCGGCGCATAATAGAGACCATCTCCTGTATTTCATCAAGGTTTTTTCCGCCAAGTTCTTTTAATTTTTTAAGCTGGTTATCTACGCCGTTATACTTCGCTTTTAATAATTGCTGGCTTTTCTCTACCCTGCCACTAACTTCATAAACTACTTTGCGACGTATTATCTCGTATTTAGCGGGTAAAATTTTCCTGGCCAGGCATAGTTCAAGATCATTTATCCCGCTTTTCGCAAGCAATTCGCTGTCGTCATTTATTTTTGCAGTCAGGCCTGCCTTGGCCGATACAGGCATAATTATTTTTCTGTTTTCTTTTAATGATAATGCCGTACTTTCAACTTGCTTGTTTATTAATTTATTTACTTCAGATTCTGTGCGTAATGGATCCCACATGGCATCAATTTTATTGAGGACAACCAGGCGCTCACGAAGTTGTTCTTTTTTAGTGCAGCTGACATGATTATTCCATATCTCCATGTCGCTTACTGTGACGCCCGTATCGGCTGCCAAAACAAATACTACGGCATGGGCCTCTGGCAGCATGCTTAATGTGAGTTCTGGTTCAGACCCAAGGGAATTGAGTCCTGGCGTGTCCAGTATCACCAGGCCATTTTCCAGCAAGGGGTGGGGGTAATTAATAATTGCATGGCGCCAACAAGGTATCTCAATCATATCATCGACAATCGAAATACCCCTGTTTGCAATCTCGTTACTTGGGTCATACAAGCCAAGCTCTTCGGCTTCCCGGGTGTGCACTCTTTTAGTCTTTGTAACTTCTAAAAAAGCCGCCTCGAGTTCTTTGGCAGAATCCCGCTTAAGCAGATGTAGCGTTGTCCACTGCACCGGATTCTGCTTGTACTCAGCTATAGTAGTTCCTGTTTTGCGCGTTTCGATAGGCAACAGTTTTATACAAGCTCCGGTTTTAACGTCGTAACGAAGCTCTGTCGGACACATGGTTGTCCGTCCAGCTGATGAGGGCAAGAGACGTTTCTTGTAATCGGAAAAAAAGAGTGCGTTGAGTAACTCAGTTTTCCCACGGGAGAGCTCTCCCATGAAAGCAATTTTTAATTTGTCCGATTTTAGTGACTCAATCAACTCGTAAATTCGCAGGTCATTTTCACCTTCAACCGGCTCATTCTGTTCTACCCAATGCTGGTAGGCCTCGATCGCTGATACAAACTTTTCTCGCCAAATACTAAAACTGGCGAGCTTCTGGCTAAACCCTTGACCTTCGGCACTTGCAGGCCTTCTCTTGATTGTCGTTTTAGGCCGGCCTGGGGCGGGACTGTCTTTTGATATACTAATATTTGCCACTTATCAACCTAATAGTTGTTTATATTCAGTAAGATAGAAGAATTTAGTGCCTGGCACTTAATATCGTTGGCTCACTAGAAAGACTAGCAAACCAGTCTCAAAAGTTAAGCTATAGTGGTAACTATTTGCCAAAAACACCCTATTTATCACCTAATAATGAATTTAAATATTCATATAATTTTTGATGATTTATGGCCCGCAATATCACTGCAGGCCTTTTCCTGTGCTATATAAATTAGAGAAAGTTTAGTAATTTTTTACACAGATATTTCTAATATTGAGACGTAAAATGAGCGATCAGAATCAAACCAGGCATAAATCCGGGCAAGCCAATAGTCCTGAATCGCTGCAACAGGATCTGGCCGAGAGCAAAACCAGGATCAAAGTATTGTTGAATAGTATTTCTGATGCCGTGGTGATTGCTGACTTGGATGGCACCATTGAAACCTATAATAGTGCCGCCCAAATATTATTCGGGTATTCAGCCGATGAGGTGCTGGGCAAAAGCGTAACCAGGCTCATGACACCTTTTGATGCTGATCGTTTTGATAAATACGTAGAACGATTCCTGAAAAGTGGTAGTAATGAAATCATCAGCCAGGGCCCAAAGGAAGTAATCGTAGGCCATAAAGACGGTAGCTCTACGCTGGTAGAATTAACACTGGCTGAACTCTCTAGCGACAATAAACGATTGTTTATGGCCGCAATGAAAGACATCAATGACCGCGGACCGAGCCTTGAAGATATCCATAAAATTGCAGATCATGATCCACTAACCGAGCTCTATAATTATAATTACCTGAAAATGGAATTGGGTCGGGTTATGGAACGCAGGAAGCGTGGCGAAGGTAACCCAAGCGCACTTATATACATAAATATAGACAGGTTTAAATTTATCAATGATACCATGGGGCTCGACGCAGGGGACCGTGTCCTGGTTACACTTGGTAAAAAAATAAAACTGCGCCTTCGAGGCTCGGATATGGCCGCCAGGTTAAGCGGCGATGAGTTTGCCGTGTTGATCTACAATACCACGCAAGAACTAGCAGAGTATGTTGGCAACGAATTCCATAAGTTCATAACAAAAGACCTGATTACGTACGAAGGAAAAAATATCACCCTACGCTGTTCGATTGGCGTAACGCTCATTGATGGCAAGGCTGATACCCTCGGCGACGTTTTAAACAATGCTATGGATGCCTGTAAACGCGCAAAAAATCTGGGTGGAAATAGTGTCATGATTAGCCAGTAAAAGCGGTCTTTATCTACGCCCCGCAATACCTAAAAACTCCAAATACAATATATTAAAGTCATCCTTCCTGGCGGTATGTCTCCTTATTAAAAATTACGATATACTGCGTATATTCAGATAGGTTATTTATTATTTTAGACAAAGGGGAGCAGTGTGAGAAAAAAAGTAACTATTGTCGGGAATGGGTTTGCTTCATTATTTTTAGTCCAGTATTTACTCTTTTTACCGATATACCCGTTTTTTGCGTTTTTCTTCCGAAAAATAATAGCGCGATATGATATTACACTTATCGGAAATGGTGTATTTACCTATTTCCCTTCAATCCCGGAATTTATCACGGGAAAGAAAAACAAAAAAGGTGTGCTCACTGATATACGTCCTTTTTTACGGCGCCGAAACATTAAATTTATTGACGATGTCGTAATTGATATCCAGGATAATGGCCGTAAAGTCATCGCCAAAAATGGATCATACGAGAACGATGCATTATTTCTGGGTATAGGGCCATCTTTCCTGGATGATGATATTCCCGGCACAAAAGCGCACACCTTTTCGCCCTGTCATGGTCCCGACGATATGGACAAATTTATGGCCAAACTGGCGTCACTAACTTCTGGCGTCATTTATATCGGTTTTAAGATCAATAAACTTGATGGTTTTGTGGCAGGCCGCGCTGGACAAATATATGAATGCGCCACCTTGCTGGACTTTGCACTAAAGAAAAAAGGCGTACGGGATAATTTTGAAATTCACTTTTTTTCACCTAACAGAAAACCTGGTGAGGCAGGTGCCATTACCGATCGCCTGCAGGAACGAGGCATTATCCTGGATTATGGTTATGAACCCGCTGAATTTATCGAAGGTGGCCTGAAAGATAAAGACGGGACCGTCCGAAAAGCGGATTTAGTGCTTTATTCTCCTGGTATAACAGGTGCAAAATGGTTACAACAATCATGCATAACTGTTTCACCAGGCGGTCATGTTGATGTCGATAAATATGGCCAGGTCAAGGGCCTAAAAAATGTATTTGCAGCGGGTGACTGTGCCAGCCATGAAAATCCGCCTCCCTGGGTGCCCCACCAGGCACATATGGCACAACTTCGATCGCAAGCCGTGGCTAAAAATATGAACAACATTTTAAACAACAAAAAACCTGTCACTACTTATCGTTATGAGCTTTCCTGTATCCTGAATATGGAAAATGATGGCATGTGGATGCACAGATCCAGTGATAATAAACCACCGTTTTGGAATATTTTTCCAAAACGATCAAAATTTCTTGTCAGGGTTAAAAATTCTTTCGAAAAGCTCTATATACTCTATCTTAAATATTTTTAGGGATATTTTTAAGAATTTTAATTTTTAAATTATAACCGCGCATTAAAAACCCCGCTATACAGTCGCATAGCGGGGTTTTTAAAATTGAAATAAAATTATCCTGCAAATACTACTTCGGTATTTTTTTCATTACTTCAGTTATTGCATAATCCAGCCGTGCTTTAACAATTTTCATATCTGGACTTTGTTTAATTTGCGCACTTACCTGGCCAACCCACATGGCATAACCCGTCTTTGCATCAATAAGAATTATGATTAAAGCGCCTTTTGGGATATTCTTGAGCATTGATGTCTTCGTATTCGGATCATCTTTAAGCTTGAGTGCAGACATGTCAACACCCAGAGCATAGGCAACGAGCATATCAGGTTTACTGGAATTTTCGGTTAACCCATTTTTTCTGAATTCCCGGTCCATTAAGAACTGTATCTCTTTATCAATGTCAAAATTGGGCTGTTTCCACTTTCCTTCCGGGTCATTTAGAATACCTACCGCCCCTGCCCAGGCGTAGGATTTATAATTACTAAAATTAACATCCTCGTCGGCCGCTGCTTCAACTTTAATATCGTCTGTAGGGGTCGTTGAGCAAGCTGCCAGCAATGAAAAACTGAACAGGATCAGGTAAAAAATATTTTTCTTCATTATGCCTTCCATTGTCTTATTAACTTTATTGTTTGAGTTGAACATGATGTATTAACAAGCCGTTGCAACCGGACTATACACTATTTCGGATACTTGCAACCAATACCAGCCATGCATTCCTGCTACGGAATGGGAATATCATGGTAATATTTGTGGGCTCGACTCAAACAACAACCTGCAGACCACAGCTCACGGCCTGTCAACACTAGTTCTGCTGATTTCTTGTCAGGATAACGACTTACGGGTTAATGAATGTATTTCTCAGGTTCCTTCTCAAACGTCTCCCGACAGGCCCCGGAACAAAAGTAGTAGGTTTTATCCCGGTATTTGAATTCTTCACTAACTGCAGCGTGACTGACATCCATACCGCAGACTGGATCCTTTTGGTTCTGTTCGTGTTCACTGTTTTGTGTTTTCATGACTTTCTCCTTGATGGTTCCCGGTATAATAATGTGGTGAAGCCGGTCTCCATTACTATGTGCTCACTACATGCTTTGGTTAATCCCGGTGTTCTGGTTGCTTGCCCGGTTTATCCTGTTTATCGCTTTTTCCATGACCACCGTGACGACCATGACCCAGTAAATGCAGGGCAAAAAACGCCAGACCGACCAGCACCCAGATCCAGTTTTCCGTTAGCCACTCCATTACTTTCTCCTAAAATTCCACCAATCATAACCACACCCGGCAGCATTCTCACAATTCCGCTCTTTGATATTAAACTTACGAGGTGATTTTAAAAGATACGTGTCAGTGACATGTCAAGTCGTGCTTGCCAATACGATATTTGCTCTTTAGAAATAATACTTCAGTGCCAACTGGACGAAACTGTCCTTACGCAGAAAATCCAACAACGGGTCTTTGCTTGTATCCATAAATACATAGGCATCCAATTCTGCTTTTAAGCTGTCACCAATTCTGCGGCTAGCTTCCAGCTGAAATATCGAGGCATGGTTGTCAATGTCCTGTATCACTCCTGTCAGAATCTCGGACGAGGCCTCGTCATTAAACGCCAGGCGTAATCCAATCATGTAGTCATTATCAAGAAAAGTATTAAGCTGGCTGCCAATATAACCGCTGGCGATAAGTACTGCAGGGTCGACATCAAAATCACGGCTGTCATACAAATATTCCAGGATTAGGCCAAGATCCATACCAGACAAACCAGTCCCTGAAAATGTATATTCAACACCAGCGTCAGTAGCATAAAAACTACCGTCTTCGTTACCACTGCGATAAATAGCCTCCAGTTTCCATAACCAGGCACCACCAGCATATTGCAAATCAAGGCCCGTCTGGCTGATGATTTCATAAAATGGAATAATGCTCAGGATGCCATTGGCATCGAACTTCGGTAAATAGGCAGGCTCCCGGGTTGTCCCGTAAAAATAGGAAATTCCTACGTCCAGTTTGTCAATGGTGTTGCTGTAACGCAATGCGTAATCGACATGGCCCTGCCTGGCACTATTTTCGTATTCAACCCCATTATCAATATCAATATAAGGATCAAACCGTAAACGACCGCCGCGCCCTGGAAACGTCCGTTCACGAAAATAGGGAAGCACAAAAAAATCCAGGACGCCCAGTGTTTCCTGTTGAGCCAATAACGTAAGGTTAACCATTGGCTGGCCCAGTTTTTCTTCCCCGTCGAGAGACTCCACCAGGTCAGTTTGATTGATAATATCGACGAGATGGCTCGCTTCCGTCACACCCCAAAACACCTTACCAAGACCGAGCCTGAGTTCGTAGTTTTCCCATGGCAAAAGCAACATGGCTTCCCTGATATCAAAGTGGGTTCGTTGATCGTCGGCACTGTCATAACGGTAAAAAGGAACAAAGGTAAACGCATTCCCGCCGGCCCACTCCTGATAAATTTCAGGCTGAATAGCAGCCGAAGCGCTGTTCTGCTGTTGCCCTTCGTAGAGCGGCTCGTATTGAAAGGTTTTACCCTCCAGCTCAGCCCAACCGGCGAACTCCAGCGCCATGGCTGATTTTGACAGAACGGCCAGTATTGTTGCCAGAATAGTTAATAAATATATCGCGGGCCTCATCAGCGGGGTCATAGATTAAATATCAGCGCATACGTTTC
>VAPH01029997.1_pt1 | contig 11208 bp, 6 predicted proteins | sample 3393861 | NCBI WGS metagenome assembly VAPH01 (sample SAMN08290439, study PRJNA428436) | hydrothermal vent metagenome | isolation source: Deep-sea hydrothermal vent chimney | place: Atlantic Ocean: South-mid Altantic Ridge | reverse complement strand
TGGAAAAAACAATCTGCCACACCTGATTCTTTCTTGCACGAAATGAACCTGCACAGGTTAGCAGATAATACTTCCACATCCTGTAAAATCTTTCATCATAGCCTGATTTTATCTTGTTCCAATTCACGTCAAAATTGCCATACCACGCCATAAGTGTTTTATCATAATCGGCACTGAAATTATGCCAGTCCTCCATAACAAACAATCCCTCAACTGCATCTCCTATTTGTTTAATCGAAGGGATTAGGGAATTAGGGAAGATATACTTATCAAGCCAGGGTTCCGTGTTAACTTCTGATTCATTGCCACCGATAGTCTGCAATAAAAATAAACCATCATCCTTCAGGCAACGGTTCACGACTTCCATATATGTCCTGTAATTTTTGTAACCGACATGTTCAAACATGCCCAGCGAAATTATACAGTCGAATTTACCGTTAACATCCCTGTAATCCTGTAATCTGACCTCAACAGGGTACCCTTCACATAATGTCCTTGCAAGTTCAACCTGTTCTTTGGACACAGTAACCCCTGTTACTTCAACTTTATATTTCTCTGCAGCATATTTCGCAAAACTTCCCCAGCCGCAGCCGATATCCAGTATTTTCATACCGGGGGTTAACCCTATTTTCCGGCAAACCAAATCCAGCTTATGCTCCTGAGCATCGTCGAGCGTTTGTGCATCCTTCCAATAAGCACAAGTATAAACCATGCGCTTGTCAAGCATGTTTTCATACAGGTCATTCCCAAGGTCATAATGCATTTCGCCAATCTGAAAAGCCCGTCTTTTTGATTGCATATTAATGATTCTTGACAGTAGAACCTTGAAAATAAGTATCCAGTCCTCATTGACCTTGTTATGTATTTCAGACCGGAGCATCCGGCAAAAAAATTCGTCAACCTGGTCGCAATCCCACCATCCATCCATATAGGACTCTCCAAGCCCTAGCGAACCATGAGTTAAAACCCGCTGGTAAAAATTCTCATTATGAACTCTCAGGTCCCAGGGATTATTCCCGTTAATTCCTGTTCCGGCTAAAGACAGGAGTCTCTCTGCAGTGCTTCTGAATTTGTCTTTTTTCATTTTTCAATTACTCCCAAAACTAAAACAGTTATAAAAAACTCTTATGGCCTTAACGGATTTCCTTACTTTCCGACAAAAAGTGCATCATAAGAAACCTCAACTACAATTCTACTGCCTTATTCTCCCCTTATACATCCCTTTTTAAGATATAGCAGATAATATGATCGTTGTCAAGGGAGAAATCCGTCAAATAAAACATAATGAACTCATGGTTTATTCACACGTTTATTTGTTAACTTTTTTTCTGTTCTTTCTTAAATATTATTCTATATTTATGAATTATTTATGAATAACAATTTATTCAGTGCCTCTGTGTTTAATTTCCATTGATACAGGACTGTCGGAAGGACCTGTAAATTCAGATAAAGAGGAGCTGCTTATTATGGAGGTAAAAATTGAGGTTATTGAGCTCTGCATCTATGATGATAAAACCATAAGGCACTTTTCAAGAGAATTCAAGTCGTTAGGGTAAAAGGCGGTAGGTGTCAATCAGGTAGTATACTACCTGATTGACACCTGGCACCATTATCACCATAAAATCTATTCAACCTTCACCTTCTTCTCCCTCTTTTTGGCTTCTTCAGTCTTTGGAATCCTTATTTCGAGAATCCCGTCCTTGAACCTGGCCTTGGCCTTGTCGGACTGAACTTCGGCAGGCAGGCGGAAGGTACGTGTGAAGGAACCATAGGAGCGCTCCAGTCTGTAATAATTCTTCTTCTCTACTTTCTCTTCCTTCTTCTTTTCTCCGGAGATAGTTATGGTATTGTCAGTCAGGCTTACATCAATGTCATCTTTCTTAATCCCGGGTATCTCCGCCTTTACCACCACATCATCACCTTCTTCAAAGATATCAACAACGGGAGAGATCTCTTCGAGTTCCGGGAATCTCATCCTCGGCAGCCATGAAGGACCCAGCGAAGAAAAGGGTCTTCTGAAAACATCTTCAAACCACCGCTCCATCTCCTCAAAGGGTGCAAGTACTCTGGATGGTTCCGACTTTACCAGCTCTTTTGATTCCTGTTTCTTTGCCATTAGCCACCTCCTTATATATTAAGATCAACCCCGATATAATTTTAATATATTCCTAAATGCCGAAGGTGTCAAGCCTAAAAACAGGTGATTTTGTTCCTTTATTAATGTTTAAAGCAAAATAATATCGGTTAGCTATATTTTTCTGCTTTTTTTGCCTCCTCCCATAGATGATCCATCTCCTCAAGTGTATAGTCGGCAAGGGCCCTCCCCTCCCGCTTTGCACTTGTCTCGATATAGTTGAAACGGCGGATAAACCTTGATATTGTCTTGCGGAGAGCCTCTTCAGGGTTAATATCGACAAATCGGGATAAGTTCACGAGTGTAAAGAGAAAATCCCCAAATTCCTCCTCTATTTCCCCTTCATCTCCGCCTTTAAGCGCAGATTTAAACTCATCAAACTCACTTTCAACCTTTTTAACTACATCTTCTGCCTTCTCCCAATCAAATCCCACCCTTGATACCCGCTCCTGAACCCTGTGTGCTTTTAATAGCGATGGCAGATTCCCTGGAATACCCTCAAAAATTGATTCCTTAAGCTTGCCCTCCTGCCGTTTATGCTCCTCCCATCGGTCAAGCACCTCATCTGCCGTCCTGAGCCTCTTTCCTCCGAATACGTGGGGATGGCGGGAGACCATTTTCCCGGAAATAGCCTCTATGACGTCCTGGATATCAAATTCCCCTTTCTCCCCGGCTATCCGGGCATGAAAGACTATCTGAAAAAGGAGGTCTCCCAACTCCTCCTTTATCTTTGCAGGATCGTCTTCCTCAATTGCCTCAAGTAACTCGTAAGCCTCTTCTATCAGAAACGGCTTCAGGGACTGCCGGGTCTGTTCCCTGTCCCATGGACAACCGTCTTCAGCCCTCAATGCTTCCATTATCTTTACTAATTTATCGAAGTCCATCATCATACCTGTAATATGCCGAACAGCTTCCCTCTGTACTTACCATGCAGGCGCCAACAGGGTTTTCAGGGGTGCATTTCTTACCATACAGGGGGCAATCAGTGGGTATTTTTATGCCCTTCAGTACGTCACCACACGCACATCCTCTTATCACAGGGTTGCTTTCTACCGTGATATCAAAGAGTTTTGAGGCATCTCTGTGCCTGAACTCCTCCCGCAGGGAAAGACCGCTTTCGGTGATTGTGCCGATACCACGCCACTGGGTGTCCACAGGCATAAAACAGGTCGAGATTAAGGAGGTGGCCCTGGGATTACCCTCTGCCCTTACCGCCCTGACGTATTGTATCTCAACCCCAGCCTCCCCCTTGATAAGCTGTGCAAGGAGCATGGCGATTGTCTCAAGGATATCCCTTGCCTCAAACCCCGCGATAACGGAAGGCCTTTTATAATCCCGTGAAATAAATTCGTAGGGTCTTTTGCCGATAATAGTGCTTACATGCCCTGGCAGGATAAAACCGTCCACTTTAACCCTCTCATCGTCAAGTAAGGCCCTCAGGGCCGGGGGCACGAGTTTGTGATTTGGATATATATGGAAATTATCTATCCCCTTTCTGTCTGCCTCACAGAGGGTGGCTGCCACGGACGGAGAGGTCGTCTCAAACCCGGTTGCAAAGAATACCACACTCCTGTCGGGATTTTCCACTGCAATTCCGAGGGCGTCCATCGGAGAGTAGAGGACTCGTATGTCAGCACCTTCAGCCCTTGCCTCCTGAAGGTTTTCATGGGAACCCGGAACTCTCATCATGTCCCCGAATGTGGTAAGTATCACGCCGGGCTGACCGGCTATCTTTACTGCTTTGTCTATATCTTCAATGGATGTTACACAGACCGGACATCCCGGCCCGCTCAGCAGCAGAATCCCGTCGGGCAGGACGGTCCTTATGCCATGACGGAATATGGCAACGGTATGAGTGCCGCAGACCTCCATCAGCCTCACAGGACGGCCGATCTCTTTCATCATCAAATGTATATTTTCGATAAGATTCTTCACTGCCGCAGCCTCTCCCTTAAGATATACGCCTGGCCAAGTGATATGTTTGCATCGTTGGGAGGCATCCGCCTGTTACAGTAGACCCTGAAGCCATCCCCTTTAAGCCTTTCCAAAACCCTCTCAGCGATATAAAGGTTCTGAAAAACCCCTCCTGAAATCACTACATCCCTTATGCCTGTAAGGCTATGGAGTTTATTTACCACCCTTATTATAGCCGTGATGATGGTATTATGAAACCGCGCGGATATAATCTCCCTGCCGGTTCCGGACGTCATGTCCTCCAGTATCCTCAGCAATGTAAAGGAGAAATCCACCACCATGGGGTCGGCAAACTTTATATCCACCGGGTAATCTTCAGCAATACCTTCTGCAGCACATGACTCAAGCGCTGTTGCCGCCTCGGCTTCATAGGTGTTTGTATCAGCTATACCGATAATTGCAGCCACGGCATCAAACAATCTTCCGGCACCTGAGCTATAGGGGGTAAACTCGGGCAGATCAATCAGCCTCAACACATTTTTAATCCTCTCTTCACCAAAGTGGTGCAGAAAGCCGATTCTCTCAATGTAGTGCAAGGCATCCCTTCCGGTCACCTCCTGCAGCCAGCCCAGGGCTATTCTCCAGGGCTCCCTTATTGCCATCTCACCACCGGGAAGTTTCATGTGACTGAAGTGACAGAGACGCTTAAATCCCTTGAGGTCGGCAATCAGAAACTCACTGCCCCAGATATTGCCGTCAGTCCCGTAGCCGGAGCCGTCAAGCACCACCCCTATCACCTCGTCCCTGAGCCCTGCCTCCGCCATGACAGAGGCCACATGAGCATGGTGATGTTGTACCTTCATTCCCTCTAAAGGTTGAGCTTCCGCCCACCTTGTCGAAAAATATCCGGGATGCATGTCACAGGCTATTGCAACCGGGTTGATCCTGTAGAGTTTTTTAAGGTTTTCAAGTGTCTCTTCAAAGAATTTCAGGGTTTCAAAATTTCCCATATCACCGATATGCTGACTCGGTATTGCATAGAAATCCCTGGTCAGGGTAAAGGTATTTTTCAGGTCCGCACCCACGCCCAGCACCTCAGGACCCGTCCCTTTAATTGCTATTGCCTCCGGCACGTATCCCCTTGAGCGACGGATAAAAACGTTTTTCCGTACAACCGAATCATCCAACCTCATGAATATATCCCTATTATGCAGTAAAAATGCATCTGCAATCCCTGCAAGCCCCTCCATTGCAGCCTCATTTTCATGTATTATCGGCTCTTCCGAAAGGTTTCCACTCGTCATTATCAGGCAACGGAAGTTCGGTCCCCCTTCTCCTTCTCCGTCCTTTTCCGGATGGAAAAAGAGGAGGTGATGAATCGGGGTGTAGGGGAGCATAAAGCCAAGACACCGGTTTTTCGGGGCCACTCCTTCCGGCAGTCTGCAGTCGGGTTTTTTCTTCAGGAGCACTATCGGTCTCCGGCGGGAGAGCATGAGCTGAGCCTCTGCTTCTGTTACATAACAGAGCCCTCTTACGGTATCCATGTCAGGGGCCATAATTGCAAAGGGCTTGTTAATCCTCTGTTTTCTCTCCCTCAGCAGGGTTACAGCATCCTTGTTTTCAGCATCACAGGCAATATGAAAACCTCCAAGGCCTTTTACGGCAACAATGCCACCTGCCTTAAGTACCATGATTGCTGAAGAAATTGGTTCTTCACCCTCATCTTCCTTAAATAAAGGGTTTATGCTTTGAAAACCGAGCTGTGGACCACAGAGGGGACAGGCATTTGCCTGTGCATGAAATCTCCTGTCTCCAGGGTTTTCATACTCACTGTTGCAGTCATGACACATATTGAAACAAACCATCGTGGTATTTGGCCGGTCATATGGTATCGCCCTTGTAATAGAGTATCTCGGACCGCAGTTTGTACAGTTTATGAACGGGTAGAGGTATCTCCTGTCCGTGGGGTTGAGGAGCTCGGACAGGCAGTCATTGCAGACGGATATATCCGGAGAGACAGGGGTTATGCTGCCAGTATCCTCACTCTCCACAATATTGAATCCCTCCCTTCCGTATTCAGGTGGGTTTTCCTTTTCTATTGACTCTACATCGATTGACTCTACATCGGAAAGTTCCGGTTTTTCACTTTTGAGACGCTCCAGAAAAACCCCCGCGTCCTCTCCCTCAATCTCTATTACTACACCCCCGGATGTGTTCTTTACAAACCCTGTCAGGTCTAAGGACCTGGCAAGGTTAAAGACAAACGGCCTGAATCCCACACCCTGAACAAGGCCCTTTACTTTTATTTTTAATCTAAGATAAGTCATTATGATATATTACCACTAAGATTGCCCCAACGTAAGGTTTTTTTATAAACTATTCAGTGATTTCATGATAATGTTTGAAATATCCTGAGGGGTTGCGGCTTATTCCCTCAAAGGATATTTCCGGATTATCCCTATCAAGAGTTACCAGGGAGGTTAAAAGATGGCCCTTACAGCAGGTCTGGACTGTGGTTCTGTAAGTGTAAAAATAGCCATTATTGATGAGCAGGGGAATGTTCTCCTGACTATCTATCGCCGGCATAAGGGGCATCCTGTAAATACGGCCCTTGAGGTACTGAGGGAGGTCTCTTCCGATTATCACGAATTCATGATAGTTTTTACAGGGTCTACCGGAAAGCTGATGGCAAGGGCTACAGGTGCCGCACATATCAATGAACTTGTGGCCAACTGCACGTCCACAAAAAGGTTCTACCCGGATGTCAATACCGTTATCGAAATGGGTGGAGAGGATTCAAAACTTATTATCCTCGAAGGCAATGCAATAAAAGATTTTTCACTGAATTCAGTCTGTGCGGCAGGTACCGGCTCTTTCCTTGACCAGCAGGCAGAGAGGCTGAGATTGAGTATTGAGGAATTCAGTGAGACGGCATTGAGGTCTAAAAATCCTCCAAGGATTGCAGGGCGTTGCAGTGTCTTTGCAAAGTCGGACATGATCCATCTGCAACAGATTGCAACACCTATGGACGATATTGTGGCCGGGCTCTGCTTTGCAGTGGCAAGGAATTTTAAAGGCTCAATCGTAAGGGGAAGACCGGTTCCTTTCAAGGTATCCTTTCAGGGAGGGGTGGCACTGAATAAGGGAATGGTAAAGGCATTTAAGGAGATTTTTGAGCTTGATGAGCTGATAATCCCGGAGCATACGGCTTTCATGGGTGCAATCGGAGCGGCTTTCAAGGCAGTGGATGATGCAAAGGCCACTGTCCTGAACTTCGGCAAACTTGAAAAGACACTCTCCTCACTCAGACAGAATGATTCAGGCCACAGACCGCTCATTGAAGAAGGAGACGGGTTCAGAGAGAGACACCTGCTGACGGAATCCGGGGAACAGGAAGCAGGAGACAGGAGCCAAAAAAGACTACAGGAGCAACAGGAGCAGAAAAAAAAGGTTTATCTGGGTATTGATATCGGTTCCATCAGCACAAACCTTGCCGTTATAGATGAAAACGGTCGACTTATCGCAAAGAGGTATCTGATGACGGCAGGAAGACCTATTGAGGCTGTCAGGCAGGGTCTGCTGGAGGTAGGGCAAGAGGTGGGCAATGATGTCGAGATATGCGGCGTTGGCACTACAGGCTCCGGCAGGTACATGATTGCAGACTTTGTCGGCGCTGATATTGTAAAAAACGAGATTACCGCACAGGCAACGGCAGCCGTTTTTATAGACCCTGAAGTTGATACAATCTTTGAAATCGGGGGACAGGATTCAAAATATATCTCCCTTCGCGATGGCATAATAGTGGACTTTGAGATGAACAAGGCATGTGCTGCAGGTACAGGCTCATTTCTTGAAGAACAGGCCGAAAAACTTAACATCTCCATCAAGGGAGAGTTTGCCGACTGTGCCTTTTCATCAACCAATCCATGCAGGCTCGGTGAGAGGTGCACTGTCTTTATGGAGAATTCCCTTATGGCAAATCTCCAGCGCGGAGCCCAAAAAAACGATCTCCTTGCCGGCCTTGCATACTCCATAGTGGAAAACTACATTAACCGTGTGGTTGCCGGAAGACAGATTGGGGAACATATCTTCTTCCAGGGCGGGACTGCTTTCAACAAAACGGTAGTGGCGGCCTTTGAGAAGTTTACAGGAAGAACCGTAACCGTACCGCCGAACCACGATGTAACGGGTGCCATAGGAATGGCCCTGATAGCAAGGGAGCATTTGCAGGCTGTAAGAGAAAAGTCCTCAGGGAAGGCTGCTTTTTCAGGAACCTCCTTCAAGGGTTTTGACCTTGCCGGTAGACCCTACCGGCAGAGTTCCTTTGAGTGCAGGAGCTGTGAAAACATGTGTGAGATTAACAGGGTTAAGATCGACGGGGAGGATGACTTCCTCTTTTACGGCGGCAGGTGTGAAAAGTACGATGTACGAAGAAGGGTAAAGACGGAAATACCAGACCTCTTTGCCTTCAGGGAAGGGGAACTCTGGAGGTCACATGCAGAACGTGCTGAAAAGGTAAAGGAATCAGGCGCAACTTTCCGCAGGGGCAGGATAGGAATCCCTTATGTCTTTTACTTTCATGAGTATCTTCCTTACTGGAGTACACTCCTGTGGGAGTTAGGTTTTGAGGTGGTGGTCTCACCTAAAACAAACAGGCGAATCGTCAGCCTCGGGCTTGAAACGGTATTGGCCGAGACATGCTTTCCCGTCAAGGTCTCACACGGTCATGTGAGGCATCTGCTTCAGGAGGGTGTGGATACCCTCTTTATACCAAGTTTTATAAATATGAACTCTGTGGATGACCCATATGAAGAAGGCCATGCCTGTCCCCTTACCCAGAGTTTTCCGTATCAGATACGTGTGGCCTTTGAAAATGCCACTGTTGTCTCGCCTGTTATAAAACTAAAGAACGGGGAAACCTTTGTTTTAAAAGAGATCAAGAGGACCATGAGGCATTTCGGCATTACCTCCGGTGAGATCAGAAGGGCAATGAGAAAGGCACAGGAGGCACAGGATGAATTTATAAAAAACATTAAGACTCGGGGCAGGGAGGTTCTGTCCACCCTGAACAAACGGACCATTGTAATAGTGGGCCGTGCTTATAATGCCTTTGATATGGGGGTAAATCTTGAAATACCGAGAAAACTTGCCTCCCTTGATGTACTTTCCCTGCCAATGGATTTCCTTCCTGAAGAGGATATCCATAATGACTGGCCTGATATGTACTGGAGGTCCGGTCAGAGGATACTTAAGGCAGCAAGGGCCATTAAGAAAAACAGGTTCCTCTATCCTGTTTTTATAGGGAATTTTTCCTGCGGGCCTGATTCCTTTATACAGAAATTTTTCGAAAAGGAACTTTCCGGAAAACCATATCTCTATGTCGAGATAGATGAACATAGTGCCGATGCCGGTGCAATCACAAGATGCGAGGCCTTTCTCGATAGTATTGATGCCCAGATTTCTACCGGTAAAATACAGTATAGAGAGACCCATATACCGCAGAAGGTAGAGTTTTCAGTCAAACGGTCCTCAGGGAAACAAAGGACTGTTTATCTGCCGAGGATGTCCGATCACGCATTTGCCCTGAAGGCGGCATTTGAGCATTGCGGTATACCTGCCGAGGTACTCCCCGAGACCGACGCGGAAGCACTCGAATTCGGCAGGAGGTATGTATCAGGAAAGGAGTGTTATCCATGCACGGTTACAACCGGGGATATGCTCAAAAAGGTCTTTTCCGGGGATTTCAAGCCGGAAGAGTCAGCCTTCTTTATGCCCTCGGGCACAGGGCCCTGCAGATTCGGTCAATACAATGTCTTTCACAGGATGGTACTTGATGAAGTCGGGATTAAGGATGTGCCCATTTTTACGCCTGTGCAGGATGTAACTTTTTATCAGGACCTTGGGATCGTCGGCAAGGATTTTGTGTCAAGATCCTGGGAGGGAATTGTGGCCTTTGAAATCCTCATAAAATGTCTGCACGAGAGCAGACCTTACGAAAAGGAGAAAGGCTCTGCAGATAAGCTCTATCATCAGTACCTGCAGAAGCTGACCACAACCCTGAGCGGCTCCAATGGTAACATAATGCCATTGATGTCACAGATAAAAAAAGATTTCGACAACCTCCCCATCGAGCATGGAGAAAAACCCCTGATAGGAATAGTGGGCGAGATATTCGTAAGGTCCAACAGGTTCTCTAACGAGGACCTCGTCAGAAAGATAGAGACCCTTGGAGGTAAGGTCTGGCTTTCCCCGGTAGATGAATGGATTTATTATATAAACCTGATGTCCCTGAAAAAGACCTTGCGAAAAAAAGACATCTCTGGTATTATATCTATTCTCTTAAAAAGGCTCTTTCAAAAGAGAATAACCGGCAACCTCGAAAGGCCGTTCAATGGTTTTCTGAAAACATTGCACGAACCTGATACCGGGGATATATTGAAGAAGGCCTCTCCTTATCTGCACGAATCCTTTGAAGGAGAGGCCATCATGAGCATAGGTAAGTCTATCGATCTGATCGGGAAGGGGGTTTCCGGGATCATAAATGCCATGCCCTTTGGATGTATGCCCGGCACAGTTGTGACAGCCATTATGAGGGGAGTTACCAGGAAATATGGAATTCCATCAATCAGTATCCCATATGACGGAGCCGATTCTTCAACTACGGAGTTGCAACTCGAGGCGTTCATGGAACAGGTTAGAACAAAAAACGGTAATTAAGGATTGTCAATTGATAATATTGAAAAACTGAAAAAAAGGAGGTGATTGAGTGGGCAATGTCAAGAAGTGGCGTAAAAAAAAGATTAACAAGCACAAGCATAAAAAACTCCGCAGGAGAATGAAGAATAAACGATAGAAGCAGTTTTATACAGGTGACCAGGTAACCGGACAGTCTTGTTTATTACTTATAACTCTTTCAGCTTTTTAACGTTTTTAATGAAAGATTTAAATCTATAGACTGGGGAGGGGGCCATGAAAGAAGAAAGGGAATTGAGTGAGAAGATAAACCTCCTGGAAAAGGAGATTCAGACACTTGTGTCGGAGATTCAGAGACTTGATGCCGCGGTATCGGAAGTTGAAGATGTCAAGCTTGAGCTCAAGGGAATAAAGTTGTTCCTTGGCAGAAAGCATCCTGAGCTAAAAGATCAGTTACCCGAAATAGT
>VAPH01005495.1_pt1 | contig 11214 bp, 11 predicted proteins | sample 3393861 | NCBI WGS metagenome assembly VAPH01 (sample SAMN08290439, study PRJNA428436) | hydrothermal vent metagenome | isolation source: Deep-sea hydrothermal vent chimney | place: Atlantic Ocean: South-mid Altantic Ridge | reverse complement strand
GCTTTTTTAATGCTTCTGGTTGTCCTTTCCAATGCCGCCAGGGCGACGGATTTGAGCGGCTGGGTTGAGCTGGAAGGAAGATATTTCCCCGACAGTCCGCTTTACCCAGGACAACAAAACAACAGTGCATCGATTGCTGTTCAGCCTGAGTTTTACCAGGACTGGGAGAACGGCAACTCATTCACTTTTGTCCCTTTTTACCGCTATGACAGCGCGGACAGCCAACGCACGCACTTTGACATCAGGGAAGCCATGTTGTTGTTGCCGCGTGAGAACTATGAGATCAGGGTCGGCATTGGGAAAGTTTTTTGGGGCGTGACAGAAGCAAGTCACCTCGTTGACATCATCAACCAGACCGACCTGGTTGAATCGATTGATGGTGAAGAAAAACTGGGCCAGGCCATGATCAACCTCACATTGCTGTCCGACCAGGGCTACCTTGACTTCTTTGTGCTTCCCTATTTTCGTGAACGTACGTTTCCGGGGCGGGGGGGACGCCTGCGGTTCGAACCATTTATCGACACCGGACTCGGGGCGGTGTATGAAAGCGGAAACGAACAGCGCCATGTAGATTATGCGTTGCGCTACAGCAATACCATCGGGAACCTGGACATCGGTATCTCCGACTTCTACGGCACAACGCGGGAACCCGCTTATCTCGTTGCATTTGACCGCAACGGTGCCCTCAGCTTCATGCCTTTTTACGAAATCATTAACCAGGTGGGCCTGGATTTACAGTATGTCAACGAGGCCTGGTTGTGGAAACTGGAAACCATATATCGCACCGGGCTGGCAGACGGCAGTTTCTATGCGATGGATGCAGGCTTCGAATATACCTTTTCAAGCGCCGGCCTGCGCGGAATGGACCTTGGACTGATCGTCGAATACCTGTACGACAGCCGCAACTTTGATGTCAACGTGATTGTTCCGGTAGCCGGTTTCTATGTCAGCAGCAAGTTCAGTACTTTTCTTAATAATGACTACATGATCGGATTGCGTATGGCATTTAACGATGAGGCTTCCTCAGAGATATTGGCTGGTTTTATCCAGGATCTGGACAACCACGCCTCGGTATTTCAGTTGGAGGCAAGTCGACGAGTAGGTGACAACTGGAAGGCAGAGCTGGAGAGTTATCTTTTTATCAATGCGAACCAGGATCCACTGCTCAATTTTCTGCGCAAAGACAGTTTCGTTCAGCTTTCACTCAAGTATTATTTTTGATTTAAAGGCGTCCCGGCGAGGATGCCCACGCGCAGAAAAAATCTACTCCCATTGGAAACTCCAGACCTTGACATGTGTCTAAGGCACAGGTTGTAGAATTCATTTGTCTTTAAGTACAGCGCGGGCCTGTTTCCTGCGCTGATTAACTATTCAACAATTTAAGAGGATTATCATGAACGACAGAACGAAAATAAAATTGGCTGTACTGAGCATGGTTTTCGCCACCAGCTTTGCTGTGGCTGACCCAACCGTTTACATCCCATTAGGTTCCGCAAACAAGGTTATAGCCATCGATGCTGCCAGCGACAGCATCACCGCAAGCTTTACCGGCGTCGACAATCCGCACGGACTGGTCGCAACACCGGATGGTGAATACCTGGTAGCCGGCAGCCTGACCGAGACACCGCTGAGCAGCGAGCAGACGACGGAGACATTGAACAGCAAGCTGGCCCTCATTCACCCGGCGCATGGCCACGTCATGCTGACCATTCCGGTGGCCGGGTGGACCCACCATGAGGCCATCACGCCGGACGGGCGATACGTGATCTCCACGCATCCAATGCGCGGTAGCGTCAGCATCGTGGATTTGCAAAGCAACCAACTGTTCAAGACGATCAAGACCGGACCGGCACCAAACTACACGGTACCGGCTGCCGACGGATCGCGGGTGTTTGTTACCAACAGCGGCAACGGCACCATCAGTGAAATATCCACTGCCGACTGGACTGTCACACGCACGCTTGAAGGCGGACCAGGGCCGGAGCACGCGGTGATGTCCAATGATGAATCCACCCTGTTTGTTGCCAACCCACGTGCAGGAACGGTCTCTGCAGTGTCGATTGAGACCGGCAAGGTCGTCAATACCTGGAAAATCAGCGACAACATCCATGCCCTGGATCTGGGCGACGACGGGAAGACCCTGTTCGTCAGCAGTCCACGCGGCGACAAGCTTACGGCATTGGATACGGAAACCGGCAAGGTCGTCCGTGAAATCAGCCTTTCACCCGCACCCTACCACCTCAATACGATTGACGGTACGGGCAAGGTCTATGTTTCCAGCCGTAAGGATCCGAAGATCTGGGTGGTGGACCAAAACACCCTGGAACTGCTTGGTGAAATTACACTGCCTGGCGGCATAGGACATCAATTCGCTATTGTGAAATAACAGGAGACCAAACGGCTATGTTTACCGTCACAGAACTTGCCAACCGCGGCGGCACTACGCCGCATGCGGTTCGCTACTACACGCGCATGGGGCTGCTGCGTCCAGAACGCAACCCGGAAAATGGCTATCGATTGTATGCGCACAGTGAAGTGGATTGGCTGCGCTTTATCCGGCAAGCCAAGCGTTTGGGTTACACCCTGCACGAGATTCGGGAAATCATGCATCACTCGGAGCAGAAACAGTCGCCCTGCCCACAGGTGCGTGAAATGCTGATGCTGCGTATTGAAGAAAACCGCCGACAACTGGAGGAACTGACGGCGCTGCAAACGCGCATGGAGCAAGCCTTGAAAAAATGGACGGATATGCCGGATGGTGTCCCGGACGGACACTCCGTTTGCCACCTGATTGAATCATTCGCTGAAATTGACAACGGCTTCTCAGATAAAACCACTGGCCAAATAGCTTTGACCAAGAAACATTTGGGCTGAGCCGACTCAGCCACGTTAACGGACCAAACAGAGAGAGTTGAGCATGTGTAAGCGTAGCGATAAGTCACCAGGTGTCCGGGCACCAACCGCAGTCCCTGTCTACCGTGCTGATACCAGACTGGTTGGTCTGACTGAAGCACATCATGGATGAGAGGTTCGCACACTCAGGTATCTGGGCAATCGCTCTGATCATGATCGTGCTGGCATCCTGGGTGCTGTATCGGTACCTTGCCCCCAAAACCTGGCGCGAGTGGGCGAGCGCGGGTGTGGTGCAGGCTTTCATCATCGCGTTGTACGCTGAGATGTACGGATTCCCGCTTACCATTTACGTGCTCGCGCGGTTTTCTGGCCTGGATCGAACCAGCCTCAACGCCAATCTCTGGTCCTCCCTGGTTGGACTGGGCGAAACGGGCATGCTGATCTCTATGCTGTTTGGTTATGCACTGCTGTTTGTCGGGGTGGGTATTTTTATTCAGGGCTGGCGGGAACTTTACCGCGCGCACGAGCAGAAAAAGCTCGCAACCACCGGTCTTTATGGCCTGGTCAGACACCCGCAATATACGGGTTTGTTCATTGGGCTATTCGGTGAGGGCGTTATACATTGGCCAACGCTGTTCTCAGTTGCGCTGTTTCCCATCATCGTGTTGGCTTACGGGCTATTGGCACGCAGTGAAGAAAAGCGCGTGATTGAACAATTTGGGGATGAATACCTGGCCTATCGACAGCGAGTGCCGATGTTCTTTCCGGGGAAGGGTCACTGGCGCCAATTGATCAGGCATGCCAATAAGAGGGCCAGCGAGGACGGGCAACCGCCCGGTTGAACAACGTGTGACCCGCATGCCACACTGTGGGTTAGAAGGTTACTGCGCAAACAATTCACATTTGCAGCGATGGTATTAGGAAAATTAACTGAAGCCTGCTTGCAGGCAATGAGGCGAGTGTTATGGAGTGGTTATCAGAAAACTGGGTCTGGCTGCTGATCGGTGCGGTGTTCGTTGCCATGCACCTGTTCGGGCACGGTGGCCATGGCGGAAAGAGTTGCTGCGGTAAAAAGCAAGACTCAAAAAAGGATGACCCCGCCGACAAGCACTCAGACCATCAAGATTAGCGGAGGACTGGATATGCTTAATACAAAACTGGTTTCCTGGGCACTGGGGCTGTTTGCCGCGGTTTCTTTCACTTTTTGCGTCCTCTACGGGCTTGTGACGCCCGAGAGTATCCATATGCACGCCTTTTTGGAGCAGGTGCTGCCGGCTTTCAAGTGGCTTAGCTGGTGGGGCTTTCTGCTCGGGTTGGTCGAGAGCTTCCTGTTTGGCGTCTATGCCGGCCTGGTGTTCTGTCCAATCTACAATTTTCTAAAGCGGCGTTTCGGGCGGCCTTCCTGGTGATGTTGGCCATGCGTAGAAACACAATTCTGCGAGGTGAAGTTCAATGAAACAGCGTTCTTTTTTAGATTGTCCGTTGAGCGAGAAACTGCTCTACACGGGATTCCTTGTGGTGGTGGGTACGGGCTACCTGATGGCGCTGGTGTACCTGTATATGAGTCACGAGGGCCATGACGGGCAGCCCGGCCTGTCGGTCAGCGATATTGTTGATACCTATTACGGCAACCGTAGCGGCACACGTTTGGAGGCGGCACTGCGAGGCCCGATGTCCGGTTTCATTCAGGATAAGAACGACCGCCATGAAATCATGGCCTGGCTGAAAAGAGCAGCGCCCGAACAGGAATACATCGACACCGTACGGCCGATCCTGGAGAAGACTTGCCTGGCATGCCACAGCCCCTCCTCCGGCCTGGATGTGCCGGATTTTACTACTTATGAAGGTATCAAGGTGGTAGCGAACGTGGACAAGGGTGAATCCCTGCATACGCTGGTGAAACTGTCTCATATTCACCTGTTTGGCATCGCACTGGTCGCGCTCGGAATAGGTTTCATCTTCCGTTTTGCCGTGATGCGCGACTGGCTTAAATCAACACTGATCGTCACGCCTTTTGCAGCGATTCTCGCCGACATTCTTGCCTGGTTTCTCACCAAGTGGGATCCAGTCTATGCGTACACCGTTATAACGGCTGGCGCACTGTTGGGTTTGGCGTGGGCGGGTCAGATCCTGATCTCCTTATACCAGCTATGGTTCTTGCGGCGACCCAGGGAAAGTAACGGCAGCGTTTGACGTGCACGATGTTGATACCAATCATATTGAGTTAGGCTGTCCGGGTACCAAGATGGATTAATTTGGAGCTTGCCCAAAAAATGAGAAATGTGAATCCCTTTCCGCGTTCTGTGAAACTCTATGGCTGGTTAGCCCTGGCTGGTGCGGCAACGTTCGTGTTATCGCTTGCAACCCTGCACCTGCTGAGCTCAGGTCTCAATTGGAAAGCCGATTACGTCAGCAACCTGGCAAACGGGCCGCATGGCTGGATATTCGGCTTCGGCACGTTCATTCATGGCTGGGGAAACCTGGCCCTGGCACAGGGCCTGCGCGGTGCGCTGCGCCCCGGGCGGGTACGTTCCTGGGCCGTGCTGCTTTTCAGCCTGGCTGCCGTGGGCGTACTGCTCACCGCAATGTTTCCCACTGACCCGACTGGCCAACCCCCCAGCGTAACCGGGCAGATTCATCGCACGGTTGCCAGCGCCGCTTTTGCGCTTGAACTGGCCGCATTGTTCGTTTTCTCGGTTGCCTTCAGCCGCAACCACCGCTGGCGCCGTAAGCAAACAGTCTCCCTGGTATTGTCAGTTATCTCGGCAATGGCGGTGACATGGTTTGTCATTGCCATTCAGCTGGGCGTTATGCCGGGGCTGGCGGAACGCACTTCTCTGGCACTGCTGCTGTCCTGGGAACTCTGGGTCATTTACCAGCTAACCCGCCCGACATAACGGTCGGATTGATGGAACAGGCCAATCAGTCGCCACCAGAACCCACGCACAAGGCAAGCGCTTGTGGTTGTGGCGACCCGCTGCCATTGACAGGTCATGCCGAAGGGTGTGTCCCAGCAATTCAAGCGGGGCATTGTGACTTTACGCTTTATTTTGAAGGGGATGACCTCTACGAGGCCATGCTGAAGGAGATCGCTGCGGCACGATCAAGCATCTGCCTGGAAAGCTATATTTTTGCCAGCGACGAGATCGGCTGGCGTTTTGCACATGCACTGGCTGAGCGCGTTGCGGCGGGTGTGGAAGTGCGCCTGCACCTGGATGCAGCCGGTTTCCTGTTATGGGGGTCAGGAAAACTGAAAATATGGCTCCGTGACCAGGGTATCCAGCTACGGCTGTTTCACCGTTGGCGCTGGCGGGATCCATTACGCTATAACCAGCGTAATCACCGCAAACTACTGGTGATCGATGACAACAGCGTCTTTCTGGGTGGTTTTAATATCCACCGTGAAAGCTCACGCCTTGTATTCGGTGATGCCAGCTGGCGGGATGCCCATGTCCGCCTGGATGGCAAGGTGGCGCAACAGGCCGGAATTCTGTTCGATGACTTCTGGAATGGTAAACGCCGTCAACCGCCATACCAGGCACATGCAGTGAATATACTGATACCCAACTTCAGCCGGCGCTGCAGACAGACGTTCAAGTGCCTTTATACCGACAGTTTCCGACGCGCGCAGCAGTCAATCTACCTGACCACACCCTATTTTGTTCCAGATCGGCGTACCCAGTTAGAATTACAGCTTGCAGCAAAGCGTGGGGTGGATGTACGCCTGCTGGTGCCGCGCAAAAACGACCAGCGCCTGGCGCAATGGGCAGCGCGGGCTGCTTACGCGAAACTACTGGATGAAGGTGTACGTATTTTTGAATACCTGCCACGCATGTTGCATGCCAAGACGGCTGTAGTGGATGGTTCGTGGGCGACCATAGGTACAGCCAACCTGGACTACCGCAGCCTGTTCGTGAACTACGAGATAAACCTGGCAACGCGGGACCCATCACTCTGCGAACAGCTTGCCGGGCAATTTATGGCGGATCTCGAAGACAGCGAAGAAATCAGTAAGCGTCAATGGGCAACGCGGCCCTGGAGTGAGCATCTGGCCGAACTGATTGGCTGGCTGGCGAGACGCTGGCTGTAAAACCGGGGTGCCGTACCGGGCGTCCCTCAAAGGTAGCGCAAATTAAACAGGTACAGGCGCTCGAACATATTTTTTACAGTTTTCAGCTTTTTTGAGCGACGCGGAAAGATATTCCAAAAAGGTGGTTTGTCGTCGCTGGCGGCATGCAGCCAAAGTGCATCATTCTCCATATTCATAATGCAGGAAAGCTCAAAACGATAAGTGGTTTGAGGCTCATCACCACGTAATACCATGCGGAAATTCTTTGCTGCTGCTTCAGAACGCAATTGTGCCATGTGAGCCTGGTGGGGAACCCACGGTGGCGGGCTTTCATGGTTCGCGCAATCACCGGCCGCGAACACGTTTTCAAGCCCCTTCACACGACCAAACCTGTCGACATCAATATGCCCGCCGTCAGAAATCGGCAGACAGGTTTGCCGCGTCCATTCGGGTGCGGTGATTCCGGGTGTATACAGCACGAGGTCGGCCTTTCGGAAAGAACCGTCCGCATCCCGCATGCCACCCGTCACAAACTCTGCCGGTTCATAGCCATAATCCAGCACAATGCCCCGTTCTTTCAGGCGGTCTGTTATGGCACCGGTATCTCCAACCGCGATGTTCGGGGAGAAAAGATGGACTTCAAACTTATCCCTTACGCCTTTCTGTTTCAGGGCATAATCAAGCAGACAGGCACATTCATACATCTGCCCGCCACGCCCGGCAACAAAGCCATCACGCTTGTTGAGTTTGAAACCAACATAAATAATGCCTTCGTCCAGGCCCTCCAGTTTGCGCATGAAAGCATCCATATCGTCCGGCCCGCCACAGGCTGAAAAAGTGTGCTCACGGGTGCCTGGAATATCATCCACCATAAAACCGGGACCTATACCGAGGAACAGGGCATCGTTCTCATAGCGGCCCTGCATTGTAAGTACCGTCCTGCCACCATCCTGGATATCAACGACCCTGTCATCGACAAATTGAATATTCCTGCGCCACAGGTAGGGGCGAATATCAACCGTGACACTTTCGCTGGATTTTTTTCCGACCAGAAACTCTGGGATGGCAGGAAAGTAAATAAATCGCCCGTTGCCGATGACAGTGATGTCATAACGCGCATAAATGCGGCGTAAAAAGAAAGCGAAAACCGGGTAAAAGGGTAAGGCGAGAAAAGCGCCGATAAAAAACAGGGAGGCAAAACCGTTACCGACAATGACAATCTTTTTTTTCATGAAATCTGTTCCTCCCCTCCAGATCCTGGCCCCGACGCCAACCAATATAATTGAAACAGTATACAACAGCATTTAAATCAGGGGATTTCTTCGCCAGAAACATTTGACATTCCGGTTGAGGCGTCTATACTATTCAATTATTCTGTTGAATAGTATAATTAACCATGAAAATATGCATCATTATTAATGACCCCCCGTATGGCACTGAACGCTGTTTTAACGGCCTCAGACTGGCTTTGGCCCTGTTGAAAACCGATCCCAGGCCCGAGCTCTCGGTTTTCCTGATGGCCGATGCCGTGCTCTGCGCCAAAGCCGGGCAGACCACGCCGGATGGGTATTACAATCTCGGGCGCATGATCCGGGGCGTGGCTCGGCAGGCACGTGTGTTGCTTTGCGGTAACTGCATGGATGCCCGCGGCATCGGCGACGAAGAAACTGTGGAAAGCACAACCCGCAGCACCATGCCTGAGCTGGCCCAACTGACCATCGAGGCCGACAAGGTTCTCATTTTCTGATTTGATGTGGGGCAAAGCTCCGCTGGAGTATGCAAAATGCGCATTATTATTATCGGTGGGTCGTTTGGCGGTTTGACCGCTGCCTATGACCTGCGCCGTCTTCTGCCGCGTGAAGGTCACGAGATCACACTGATTTCCAGGGAGCGCCGGTTCATATTCATCCCCTCTCTACCCTGGGTTGCCATGGGCCAGAAGTCCATCAGTGACATTTCATTTGATCTGGAACAACCGCTCAGGTCGAAGGGTATTGATTTTATTGAAGCATCCGTTGACCGCATCGACCCGCAATCCAAATGTGTCCATGCCGGTAACCAGAGCCATTCCTACGACTACCTGCTCATAGCCACCGGCCACCGCAGCGCCAATGAAGCAGTCCCTGGTCTCGGGCCATTCGATGGGCCGGGGCACTCGTTGATGTCACCTCCCGAGTCAGAGGAGGCGCGTGACACCTGGCAAGCATTCATGCGCGACCCAGGCCCGATCGTGGTCGGCTGTGCGCCCGGCGCAAGTTGTCTGGGACCGGCCTATGAATTCATGTTTGAAGCACATCATGCACTGAAAAAACGTGTGCTGTGCCACAAAGCTCCGATCATATTCCTGACCCCTGAGCCCTTCCTCGGTCATTTCGGCGTGGGTGGATTCGGCAATATCCGCCAGTTTATGGAAAGTGAGATGGAGAAGCGTGACATCCGCTACCACACCTCCTCGGCGGTAAGCAGAATCACAGACAGTGCGGTTGAAACCGCTGATGGGAAAATTTTCGAATCACGCTATTCGCTGATTATTCCACCACTCGCCGGCGTCAAGGCCATTGCCGAAAGCCCTGGCCTGGGTAATCCAAAAGGCTTCATACCGGTAAACCCCAATTTTCAGCATCAAGACTTTGACAATATTTATGCGGTTGGTGTCGCCGTTGCCATGCCACCAGTTGAAGAGACACCGGTGCCGGTGAACTTTCCAAAAACCGCACACATGACCGAGCAAATGGCCAGGATGGCAGCACGAAATTTGGCCGCCGATATCCTGGGCGGCGAGAAGACCAGCCACGACCTGATGGTCGAGTGCATTATGGATATGGGTGGGGAGGCTGTTCACATGGTCGCTGACCCGGTACGACCGCCAAGAAACGTCTCCAGGATGAGCAAAGGCCGGCGCTGGTTATGGGCCAAGCGCTTCTTCGCCGGCTATTACCTGTGGAAAATTCGGCGTGGCGCCACCCGCAGCCCCAAGTGGGTGTGGTGAACCACACCCTGTCGTAAAGGAACAATACCCCAATGTTAGAGAGACTTACCACGTTCTCCATGGACCGGCCATGGACTACCATCGCAATTTTCAGCTTTATAACGATTCTGTTCGGGCTCCGGTTCTCCGGCATCACCGTTGATGCCGACCCTGAGAACATGCTCGAGGCCGACCAGCCCGATCGCGTTTTTTACGATCAAACCAAGAAGGATTTTGGGATAAACGACCTGATTGTTGTCGGAGTGGTCGACGAGCGGGGTATTTTTCGCCCCGAGTCCCTGCAACGGATTGCCCGTGCTACTTCTGAAATCCTCAAGATTGAGGGAGTGATCATCGAAGACGTGATCAGCCCGTCGACTACCAACAACGTCAAGTCGTCAGGTGGCCTGCTGGATGTCCGCCCAGTGCTTCACGAAATACCGCGTTCACTTGAAGCCGCCACCGCAATACGCCAGGACATCGCAGACAATCCTTTCCTGGATGAAAAAATTGCATCCTCTGACGGGACCTCAATTGCACTCTACATACCGATTGAACGAAAGGACATGAGCCGTCGCATCGCTGGAGAAATCGAAAAAATTCTCAAACGTGAACTGCTGCCTGAGCAAAGGCACTATGTGGCCGGCCTGCCCGTGTCGGAAGATACCTTTGGCTATGAAATGTTTATCCAGATGGCAGTCGTTGCACCGCTTGCCTTCATGGTTATCCTGCTCATTGTCTACCTCATGTTCCGGCAGGTTGCCTTCCTTGTTCCCGTCGCCCTGACCGCAATGTTTTCAGTGATTTGGGCCATGGGAGCCTTGATTGGCATGGGGTTCACTGTTCACATCATGAGCTCGATGATACCGGTATTCCTGATGCCGATAGCCATTCTGGACGATGTTCATATTCTGAGTGAGTTTTTTGATCGCTACCGGGTTCTGGGCGACAAACGACAGGCACTTCGCGAGGCTTTAAGACCCCTCTACAAACCCATGCTCTATACCTCACTGACCTCGGCAGTGGGTTTTGCCTCACTGGCACTCGCCGACATTCCGCCGGTGCGGGTATTCGGCTTGTTCGTCGCCTTCGGAATCATCGCAGCCTGGTTGCTGGCCCTGACCATCGTGCCTGCCGTGATCAGCCTGATGGATGATGAAAAACTCAAACGCAGGCTTCACCAACAGAACACAACAACGCACTCTTTGCTTGATCGCCTGCTGCACGCAATCGGCGGGTTCTCCTTCTCCCATGCCCGCATTATCCTGGTGATCAGCGTGCTGGTCTTTGCCTTCGGCATTGCCGGAATCCTGCAGATCCAGGT
>VAPH01054907.1_pt1 | contig 11217 bp, 11 predicted proteins | sample 3393861 | NCBI WGS metagenome assembly VAPH01 (sample SAMN08290439, study PRJNA428436) | hydrothermal vent metagenome | isolation source: Deep-sea hydrothermal vent chimney | place: Atlantic Ocean: South-mid Altantic Ridge | reverse complement strand
TATCGGGAGGTAGACACTCCTTTAAATTGCGGGCGTGGTGAATCCCGATAGTTATCGGGAGGTAGACACTCCTTTAAATTGCGGGCGTGGTGAAATTGGTAGACACGCTAGATTTAGGATCTAGTGCCTCACGGTGTGAAGGTTCGAGTCCTTTCGCCCGCACAAACAGCTCTTCTGAATGAAGGGCTTTTTTTATGGTTATAAGTTGATTGGAATTAACATAGACCGAAGGACGAGAAGTTTATCCGCCTTTTTTGGCGGAAGTCCTTTCACCCGCAAAGTAAGCTCCTCAATTAAAGGGCCTTTTTTGGCGAAAATCATTTGGTATGAATAAAATTTCTCATATTGGGAGAAACCATTAAATTCTATTTTGAAGGTACGGGAATCTGTACTTTAATTTCTTCTGAAAAAACTTTCCATTCTTTTATTAGTTCATTATATTTTTCTTTTTCTACATCTTTTAAATCATGAAGTTCCGCCAAATCATTTGAAAGGTTATAAAGTTTAAAATTATCGATTAAAAATGGCAGATCTATATTCGTTATTTTCCAATTCCCTTTTCTCAGCATGGCCTGGTTAGCATGTTCTAATCCGAAAACATATTTTTCATCATGTATTCTATTCACCTTACCGGATACTAAAGGAAGTATAGAATTTCCTCTTAAAGGATAAACTTCTTTATTGTTAAAGGATTTAGGGTAAGTTGCTCCTGCCGCTTCGTAAAAAGTTGGTGCCAGATCCATTAAAGTTAGAAATTCATCTTCTATTGTATTTTTATTTTTAACTCTGGATCCGGAGATGATCATGGGTGTGTTCATTCCACCTTCTGTGGTTAAGCCTTTAAAATATTTAAAAGGAGATGAACCAGCTTCTGCCCATTGGGGTCCGTATGAAATAAAAGAATTTGGTTTTCCCATATTTTCATACTCCACATTAAAATGCTCTTTAATAAATGGTCCGTATTCATCATCGTGATAAAAGTCTTCTGCAGCAGCACCGTTGTCAGACATAAATACGATCAAGGTATTTTCAAACTCACCAATATCTTTTAAATATTGAATGATCCTTCCGATATTGTAATCAAGATTATCAACCATGCCTGCATACAATTCCATTTTTCTAGATTCTTTTTTCTTTTCTTCATCGGTTAATGAATTCCATGGTTTTACTCTTTTATGATTTGGAGGAAGTACTGCATGATTTGGAATCATACCTGCTTTTTTCAAACTTTCTAATCTTTGTTCTTTTAGTTTTTCATAACCATCGTCATATCTACCCTGGTATTTTTTCCAGTATTTTTCATCTACTTGTAAGGGCCAATGTGGTGAGGTATAAGCTGCAAAGGCAAAAAATGGTTGCTTATCATCTTTGTTTTTACCAATATATTCTATTAGTTTATCGGTATAAAAATCGGTGGAATAGTTTCCATTTTTCCATTTTACAGGATTTCCATCTTCTGTGTAAAGACTAGTTGGAGTTTCTTTAAAAAGACCCTGATCATTATAGTGATTTGCTCCTCCACGGATAGTGATAAAAGAATGATCAAAACCTTTGTTAATCGGATTGGATTTTTTGTCACCGCCCAAATGCCATTTACCTGCCATATAAGTATGGTACCCGGCAGTTTTTAACACCTGAGGAATAGTTACAATTCTATCACTCAAATTACCTTCATAACCAAACACATCTGTATCTAAACCTTGTCTACCCATACCGGCAATGTGATTATCATTTCCCGAAAGCAGCATGGCTCTGGTTGGAGCACAAAGAGGTGAAGTATGGAATCGACTAAATCGAATCCCGTTTTCGGCTAATTTATCAATATTCGGAGTTTCAATATCACCTCCATAAGAACCCAGATCGGCATAACCAAGATCATCGGCTACGAGTAGAAGTATGTTTGGTTGTTTGGGTTTTGATTGGGAGTAGGAAACTATTGAAGTGATTAGCAGAAATAGTAGAAATAGATGTTTCATATGATTTGGTATTAGGTAATTTTGTTATTGGGTTATTTTATGATTTGCTGTTAGCTGTTTGCTATTTGAGATTTGTTATCTGCTATTTGTAATTTGCTGTTTGTGATTCGATCATCTTATTTAATCTTATTTTTGATTTGTAATAAATTTTGTTTTCTGGTTTTTATTTTTCCAAGGGCATTATATGCCCTACCCATGTCACCTATAAGATAAGATTCAAATCTGGGGTCTTGTAATATCTTTTGATAATTAATTTTAAGATTTCTGTTATCTTTAATCGAGCCAATTTTAATATAAAAATCTTTAACTCCATCTTCTGTTATTACCAATGACCCTAATTTTTCATTTAAATAACTTTCAGGGATAGTAGCCATAAGAGGCTCTAATTGATTTTCAATAATAGTTCGGATTGCAATAATATTTGTTTCTATTCTAATAAAATCGGCATAGTATTGGGTTAAATCTTTCAACAATTCTTTTTCTTTGAAATTATTAAATATACCCGATGTTTTGGCAGATTCAAATGCGGTGACATAAATCAAAGGATTTTCGATATAATACAATGGTTCTACATACATACCAAACTTATCTAATCCCATTGTTTTATTCGGGTTTCTTACATAGGATAACAAGGTGTCTAAAATTTCAATTCTCTTAACCAAAAAACGGTTTATATATTCTAATTTGGCTGCATCTTTATCTAAATCATTTCGAATTTCCGATAAAAAATTAGCCTCTTGTTTTCTGGCTTTTCTATCTTCATTCCAATTATTTATCTGTAAGGCAATCAAAATACCAATCACGACTAAAACTATTTCGCCAATAGCATATCTGGTGTATTTTATAAATTGGCTGTCATTTGCCAGTTTTTTGCGAGTTTTTCGTAAGAAGTTGATCATGGTTTTTTGGTTTTGATAATTCAATAATTCTATCGATAGCCTCTATGACACGATCCATTTCGCCTGCACTATTGTTTATAATATTTTCTAAATCAGCATATCGGTCAAAAATGTAATTGTCAAATTCTAGATCTTCAAGAATATCTAGGTTTATGCGCGGGTCGTCTAACCATTTTTTAGAATCATAACTCCAATAAAAATGTTTTTTTTCAAAAGGCTTTAATTGGTTTTGATAATTGTTACGTGCCCACAATTCTTCTTCTTGATAATCTAAAAGGATATCATTCCAACTTATTAAAAGCTGACGTAATTCATCATTAGAAACAACACCGAAAGTCGAACTATTCATTAATGCTTTTGTTACTCCTTGGGAGGGGTTAAAAGTATAGGTCCAACCCATATAAAATAAATGATATGACAATGAATCTAAATTAGTTTCTTTGACATTAATAGGTAATTTTGATTTTATATAATTTACAGATTTATAGGATCTTTTGTGAAAAAACATAACACTATCTAACTGTAGTTTATTTGATACAAATTCCTTATGAAGCTCTTTTAATATAAGGTTTTCCTTTTTTCTTTCTATTCTATTGGTATTCCACATATTTATCTGAAGTGCAATTAAAATACCCATGACCACCAATACAATTTCACCAATGGCGTAGCGAGTATATTTTATTGCCTGGTTATTGTCTGCGAGTTTTTTGCGAGTTTTTCGGAAGAAGTTAATCATAATCATTTTTTTATCCGTCCTGTTAAGGACAAAATATGGGTAGCTTATTTTTTAAAGGGTTCATTCTGTGCCTTTAGGTACAGAATATGTTATTGGATTGATTGAAAAATATATCGTTTATCGAAATCAATATTAAATTCATGTAACAATTCTAAATATTCATCAGTAAATGTTTTTTTCTTATGATGTTTTTTTTGGTTTTTAATATAATTGATCACATAAGGCAATTGATATTTGGAATAAGAAAATGCGCCAAAACCAGCCTACCAAGAAAATTTCCGATTAATAAAACCTTTATTATTTATCCATTTAGACGAATCTTGCTTTACTTGTTTCATTAAATCAGATAACGATTGTGTAGGTCGCATCCCAATTAAAAGATGAATATGATCTGACATTCCATTAATTAGTAGTAATTTGTGATTATGGTTTTGGATGATTCCTGTGATGTATTTGTACTGCTCTTTTTCGCATTCAATCTTTATCAAACTTTGTCTATTTTGAACTGCAAAAACTGTTTGAATGTGTATTTGTGTATAGGTATTTGCCATAATTTTATATGTCGTACCTGCCTTGCCGGCAGGCAGGCCTAAAGGCACGATAATTTATATTCATAAATAATTTACCGATATTTTGTTCCTAACGGAACAGTATACAATTTCGCCAATAGCATAACGTGTATATTTTAATGCTTTGTTGTCATCGGCTAGTTTTTTTCTTGTTTTTCTAAAAAAGTTGATCATAGCAAGCAGAAACTATATTTGTTGACTTTTAGTTTTACCTTCTAAAGCCAATCTTCTGTTGGGAGCTCTTTTTAAAGTAAGCTCGTATTGTTTTTCGGCTTCTTCCAGTCTGTTTTGAGATACCAACCAATCTGCGTACAATTCATGAGTAGGTTTTTTAACTACCGGAGGGCCATAACTATAACTTAAACTTTCATCCAACTCGATTGATTTGATCAAATATTTTTCTGTCATTTTCTCATCATTTTCCATCCAGGCTTGTAAGGCCAATAATTGATTCAATCTGATTTTTGTTTCAACCAACGTGGATGGGGAGGTTTGACTTCTATCTGCTCCCGAACAAAATGCAGCGGTGTCATAAGTGACCAGATATGTTTCTTTGTCGTAGTCTTTGTTAATAGATTCGATATTCTCAGAAAGAGTTGCAGCATCTTTCTTTTTAAAAGCCTTCATGCCTTCTAAAAAATCATATTGCGAACGAGTAGAAAGATTGAGGTCATTTACATCTACTTTTATATCTGCAACATCGCCTTCCCATTGATTGCTTTCGGTTAAATAGGTTCCTTTCAAATAAACTACATAGGTTCTGGACCGTTTTGAAGGTTTTTCTTTGTTGTAAATGAGCAGGTCGTCAACTAATTTTTTGGCATCTTCCATTCTCCCTTGTTGCAAATAACCGTATTCTAACCAATGATAGGCATGATATCCTCTGGCATCATTGTCTAAATTTTTTCTATTCATTCTATCTACACTGGCCTGATAAGAATTTTCGTTACTGTTCACCACTTTATCCCACATGCCCATAGCTACATAAATATGTGAAGGCATATGTAAGGCATGGCTGGCGTCAGGTGCTACTTCCGAATAAGAATTGGCGGCATCTAAAGCTAATTTTGCATGTTCAGGGTCATCATAAGAATGAATGAGATAGTGCAAAGCACCCGGATGATTCGGATTTTCTTTCAAAATTCCTTTTGCAACAATTGCACCCTTTTCATACGTTTCTACATCTCTTCCATCCGAAACCGAGCCTAATAAAGCAACTGCATAAAACGCAGTAACCTCATGGTTATCAGGATATTTGTCAACCAGAGTTTTCATATAATCGGCATATTCTTTATCTCTTTCAGATTTGATTTTATTCGTACTGTATAAAACATTAACTGCTTTAACAAAGTCTTTTTCAAGCTCTGTTATAGAATTTTTATTTTCAATAGAATTTAGTTTTTCAAGTGCAGCACTGCCTTTCTCATAATTTTGTTCTGACCATAAAGCATGGTTATAGGTCATGGCCTCACCCCAGTAGGCCATAGTCATTTTTGGATCTTTTTTTTGTGCCATTTGAAATTCCTCGCGGGCATCAGCATATTCAAAACTATGCAATAGCAGGAGCCCCTTTTCAAAATAAGGCTGGGCATCTTCGCTACCTGTAACTTCAATGTTTATTACACCCAAATAATCTGCATTAGGGGTTTCTTTTTTACAAGAAAATAGGATTAAAAAAAGACTGATATAAAGTAAATTTTTCATAATAATAGTACAATTAGATATGGTTAAACATATATATGCAAGTTGCGTCGGTATTTTACCGAAAAAAATGAATATGTTTTGTTAGCAGTAATATTCAGTAGTACAAGATATAAAAAAATCACACAAAATTAATTTCCTATTTTTATTTAAAATTGAAAATAAATAAACTGTTCACCACTACCTTGCGATATGGCTATTAAAAAGAACATAACTGCCCATGTAACCGCTAAAATCGTTGGAGAGATCTTTTTAGAAACCTCTTTTACCGATGTGTTTCTCATAAACCAATGCGTTACAAATAAAATTGCTATTAAAGTAAGTACCTTGATGATATCAAAAGTTTGAAGAATTTTAGTACCATCAGGGTTTAAATAAAACATAGATTGGATCATACTCCATGCAGTATCAAATTCACGGGCTCTAAAAAACACCCAGGTTATATTGATACATGTAAAAGTAACGAAGGCCAGGAACATACCATTCCAGGATGTAATTTTAAAGGGTAAATATTGTCTTTGTAACCTTTCTAATATCAAATAGATACCGTGAAGTCCGCCCCAAACAATAAAGGTCCAGGCTGCACCATGCCATAATCCTCCTAATAACATAGTAATCATTAAGGCAGCATACATTCTTGTAATGCCATATTGGTTACCACCAAGCGGAATATATAAATAATCTTTTAACCAGCTGGAAAGTGTAATATGCCATCTTTTCCATAAATCGGAAAAACCAAGAGAGGCGTAAGGATATTTAAAGTTATCGGGTAAAATAATTCCCAGCATCAAAGCAATACCAATAGCACAGGTTGAATATCCTGCAAAATCAAAAAATATCTGTCCTGAAAAAGCCAAAGTACCTGTCCATGCATCCCAAAAATTCAACACTTGACCTGGTTTAAAAACTGCATCTGCAGTACTTGATAATAGGGTGTCGGCTAAAACTACTTTTTGAAACAGACCTAGGGTCAATAAAAATAACCCCCAAATAAATTGCTTGATAGTTGCTTTTTTAGGCTCATAAAATTGGCTGATCAAATCTTTGGCTCTTACAATTGGTCCGGCAACTAATTGAGGGAAGAAGGTTACATACAAAGCAAAATCTAAAAAAGTTCTGGCTGGTTTTATTTTTTTGTGGTACATATCGATGGTATACGACATGGTTTGAAAAGTATAGAAGGAAATTCCCATAGGCAAAATAATATTCATTTGGTAGGGCTGATATTCAAAACCTGCAGCATTGGCCAAAGCAATAAAATTTTCCAGCAAAAAATCACCATACTTAAAAAATCCCAAAAATCCTAAATTGACGAACATGCTTAAAAGGAGCCAAAGCTTTCTCTTTTTTTGGTTTTCTTCTACGGCAAGCTTATTTCCAGCAGTCCAATCTACCATGGTCGAGATCCAAAGTAAAATAATTAAAGGTGGATTCCACATCCCATAAAAAATATAACTTGCCAGCAAAAGCATTCTTTTTTTGTTGGTCCAGTTAAAGATCTTTGCATAGTACAAGATTAAAACAATGAATAGGAATAAAACAAAACTCAGGGAATTAAATAGCATAATTAGTTGATTTTAGAGTTAGTTAAAGCGCCATCTTTTATCATTATTTTTACAAGTTCTGTTGTGAAAAACCTTGCGTCAGAAGCCGATAAATGTGACCATTCGGGACAATCCAAATTTTTAAATTTCTCATAATCTTCGAAATGATAACTTTTCACATTCAATTTTGCTACTAATTCATCCCAAAATTCAGCTCTCGGAGCTCCCATTTTTTCACCCATTCTAAAACCTCCTGTTGAAGGAGGCCGTAATAAAATTATGCTTCCACCTTTTTTCAAGAATTTATTTGCATCTTTAATAAAAAATGCCATTGTAGAAGCTTTATCCGGTGGAGGTGAAGTTTTGCCGAAAAATCCCCAAACTTTTTTTATAGTGTTTGCAAAAGCTGTATCTCTTACTGTTCGTTGTGTCATTTCTGTATTTCTTTCTAATGAAATATTATCAAACCGATAAAATGGAGGTATCCCTTCAGGAATTCTATTTCCAATTTTAATATTTCTCAAGAGTGTTTTTAAATCTATATTATCTGTCCATTCTTCTTCGGAAGTTGACATGAATACCAAATTTTGTTGTAACGGTATGGATAATATATGATTAAGACGTTGTGCGTAGGTTCTTTTGAAGTAATAATCTATACGATTTTGTGCTCTTTTCCAGGGATCTGCCAACGGAAAAGTTGTAGAAAAAAATAGAGGAGGTGTCACTCCAACTACAATTGTACCCTTAAAATCAGAATTATTTACGATATCACTAAATATTGGTAAGGGAGAAGCACCTGCGGAAGCCAATTGAATTGGCCGGATACCGGATTCCTGCTCCCATTCATTGAGTTGAATATCGAATAGAACTCGTGATGACCCTAACAGAACAACGGCATCTTTTGATGCTTTATTCACTTTGGCTCTTTGTACAGCCCAAAGGTCTTTATTGTCATCTAAATTAGGCTGGTAATCTTTTGACCGCCAATACATTTCCCAGGAAGTAAGTCCGACAAGAGCTATTACAATACCAATAATCAATGTTTTTTTAAGGTGCATTGGATTTGAATTTTTTAGTTAGTAGTTTTTTTAAAACTCATTATCGAGTTTCAATTTATAGCTTCCGAGACCTGTTTTGTGTCCACGTATTGCTGAAATTTTATCACCTTGCCATCTTTGGTCCACCAAAGATGTGCCATTTGCGCATCGATCTCTTTACCGGTTTTTTTGTGTTTGGCCTGGTATCTTCCTGTTGCAAGAACCATTTCATTTTCCATTTCCATGACTTGCAGATCGGCTAAATTCCAGTATTTCCATTCTTCACCGAGTCTGGCAAATACACCAACTATAGCATCAGGTCCAATGTAAGGGTTGCCATCAGCATAGGGAAAATTCTCTGCTTCATTCCATTCTGTTTCTGCTGTCATCACAGAAAGAACAGCTTCGATGTCTCCTTTTGCGAAGCTGTTGTACATTTCTTGTATAATTTGGACTGATTTATTCATATTATTAATTTTGTGTAGATTATATATTTCATAAAACAGGATACTAAAACAGTTTTTAATTATTCTTTAGCTTCTTCCTCAGCCATTTTAGATGCTTTTATTTCGTTGATAGCAAGCATAACAGGAACATTGTCATAGTAAGTATATTCTCTAACAATTTTACCGTTTACGAATCGGGCAGCTAAATGTACAGGAACATCAATTTTTTTATCATTTGCGGCCAAATTTCCTTCCCAGGTTCCCCAAAAATAAACCCATTTCTCTCCCTTATTATCGATAATCATTTCATAAAAAACATCATCTGAAAATTTATAGCTAGAAAAATCTCCAAGTGTACCTTTAAAACCTTTAAGAAGTTCATCGCGTGACATTGATTTTAAACTATTGTGGTATATTTTTGCTGTATCTGCATATTGGGTAATCCATTTTTCCCAATTGGCTTCCTCATAATCTTTAATTAATGCTTTCACCGAATCAATTTCCGGTGAAGAAGAAAAGTAGCGTTGTGGTTCACTTTTTTGACATGCTGTAAAAAGAATTATTGTAAGTCCTAATAAAATTAGTTTTTTTAAAATATTCATGATATTTAATTTTTAATTAGTTATGTAAAGAGTTAATACTCAACAGGTTTTCAAATAAAATAACTCAGTTGAAAATCTGATGAGGATGGTTTAATTATTTTGGTTTATAAGCCAGGTCAGGTCGAATCCAGCCTGATACAGTTTCGTATTTAGAGGTTAATTTAAATAATCCTCCAAATAATTCTTTTCCTTCATCACCTAGAAGCTTTTGATTTTCTGAAATTGATTTTTCAAAATCTTCAGCACTTTTGGCGGCTATTGCTACCATAACAAAATTACTCGTAGTACCAAATCCACTTCGGTAAATTCGATAGTAAACTTTTGATCCTTTTTTAGCAAAAAGTGCTTTTATAGCTTTTCCTTTTTCAGTAAAACTTTTGTAGTTTGCCGGAGTAACATGATAATAAATAAATCTTCGATAAGGCTGACCTTCCGGTGTTTGAGAAATACCATCGGGCATATAAGAAAGTCCTTTATCGAGATTTAAAATATAGTCGGTATGTTGGTCATAATATTTATGAAAAGATTCGAATAATTTATTAAATGCTTCTTTTCCCATTTTCTCTTGTAAAGTTGCAAAGCCATTTTTATCCAGATCGGCCATATTATTAATTGGGGTAACATACAAATATCTAAAATCTTCGGTCATCGAAGTGATCCAGCTGGTATCTTGAATATTATACTTTTTGCAATTTTCAACTAACTCTTTAGCAACCTTTTCATATTCAGGTACCATAGAAGGGTATACAGGATCTTCATGTACCCAATATGCCTGATCATCATTATCTTGAGCTATAGTAATGGATGGTAACAGCAATAAAGATATGGTTATAACCAAGGCTAAGGGAAATTTCAAGGTATTACTAATAAACAATTCATCAATTGTTTTGTTTTTGTGATTTTTCTTTGAAAAGTTCATAATGTCTGATTTTAATTAATATTTTAAGTTTAATGTTATTTTATTCCACAATAGGAGGTGATAATGTGTAACCTAATTGCTGTAAAAAATCCAATTCATTGTAGCACACATCTTCATGTAATATTTTTCCTTCTTTGTTGAAAATAATATGGCTAAAACCATTTACTTTAACTTTTTTACCTGTTGCAGGTACTTCACCAAATTCTCCGGTGTTTGTTCCTGAAAAGGTCCAGTTTAAATAAACCTGATTATTTTTTATTGAGCTGTTGTTTATGCTTATAATTAAATCAGGAAAGCCTGTAAAAAAAACATGCATATTTGCTTCTAATTCATTTGGGCTGGAAGCTATTTTTACATTATTTACAATTCTTGTAAAATCATCAGCAAAAATATTTTTGATTTTAGAAAGATCTTTATTATTCCAGGAGATTTCAATTAAAGTATCGATTTTTGATTGATAATCCTTTTCAATACTTAGTCTATTATCTCGATTATCACAAGAGAATACTAGGATTAAAAGTATAGAAGAAATAAAAATTATTCTTTTCAAAATCAAAACAATTATTGGTTCGCAACAATGAATATTATTAATTGTAAACGAAATAACTCGATTTCAAATAAAGAAACAACACATATAGGATAAAGGAATACTATTATTGTCCGAAGGGGTGTTTTTATTTATCAAATAAATGGATCCTAATAATATTTGTATATTAAACCCGATTTATGTAATAGAACTTCGTAATGAGACTTGAAAATGTAATAAAACCCAGAGTTTTATTAATTTA
>VAPH01030908.1_pt1 | contig 11220 bp, 13 predicted proteins | sample 3393861 | NCBI WGS metagenome assembly VAPH01 (sample SAMN08290439, study PRJNA428436) | hydrothermal vent metagenome | isolation source: Deep-sea hydrothermal vent chimney | place: Atlantic Ocean: South-mid Altantic Ridge | reverse complement strand
TCGAAAGACGAATCTGCGCCCGCTTCCACACGCTCTTCATCATGGTGTACGACAAAGCGGGAAACGAAAAGTTCTCGGTCGGATACAAGAATGACTACGGAACAGCCACCGACAGCGATGGAAACGTGTTGAACCCGACGGGCTGCGGATACTCAATGCCGGCGCTCGCCAACGAGGTTTCCGATCGGCAAAAGCGCACCATCAACGTCGGCGCTGCCAGCGATAACTACGAGCGTTGGGACTCAAGGTTCGAGACCGACGCGGTCCGCAACCTCGGCATGGTCGTGTTTGAGCACGAGTTCGATGTCATCAACCCGATATCAGCCTGTACGAACCGCACATGCAACGATGTTGTCGTGCGCGACCTTGAGCGATTCGACGCGACACGAAGACAGATCTTCCTCGCCAGTTGGCGCGGAGACTTCGAGTTCGATGCCGATCACGCCCTCGGCCAGGGTGAGTATTTCACCGACCCCTTCGCCCAGGGCCTCGTGGACGCCTCGGCCTCGAACGCCCTGCGCCAATACGTCGAACCCGGTTTCAAACTCACCATTGCAAAGAACGCGACCGCAAACCGAATCGGCTGTGTCTCGTGGGATCCGTGGAGCCAGGAATTCATCTGCTACCAAACCGGAGGCTCCGGGAACCGCGAGAACATCCCGTTCCCACCCCGCAAGAACCTCGAGTACGGCATCTGGCGCGACTAACTCCGCTGGCAGCGCAGGGACGCAGGTTACTCGTTCATATCGGCGATATGATTGCGGGTGATGACATCCACGCATCTCGTAGTCTCGCCATGGGAGCGACTTGCGGCGCGCATCAGGATGCCCCTGACCGCCGTCACAATTGTGTCGCTGGCGGTCGACGTGTTCCTACCGGTCCCGCGATGGTGGCCGTGGATTTACATCGCGACGGCGATCCCGGCTACGGCGCTGTACTTCAGGCTGGCCACGCCGCACGCAGCTCCCGTTGATGTCACGGCACCCGTGCGAGGTCGATGGCAAGCGGTGAACAGTCCCACGTCGCGGGTTCCCAGCCACTTCGTTCACGCATGGGCCCAAACGTATGCGATCGATCTGGTTTTCGATCCAGCCGACGGGTCGCGCCCCGAAATGTCGTGGTGGCCGCTGGTGCGGCGCCCAACAACGTACCCGGGATTCGGGCAGCCGATTGTGGCTCCGATCGATGGTACGGTCGTCCGCGCCCGTTCCTTCTTGCGGGACCACCTGAGCCGATCCTCACCCCCGGCACTGCTCTACTTGTTAGTTGAGAGCGTCCGGGAGTTCTTCGGTCCCATCGGCATCCTCGGTAACCACATCGTCATCCGCAGAGACGATGGGACGCACCTACTGCTCGCCCACCTCCGGCAGGACTCCTTGCTCATCAAACGCGGCGATCGAGTGGCCCGGGGAACCAAGATCGCGGAGTGTGGGAACTCAGGCAACTCCAGCGAGCCACATGTGCACATCCAGGCGATGGACCGAGCCAGCGTGTGGATTGCCGCTGGTCTTCCAATCCGATTCGACCAGCAGGAACCTCCCGCAAACGGTGAGTTCCTCCCGACCGATACATCAACCACGCCCCCGTGACACTGCATTATTCCGGTGTCTGTGACACACGAACTATGGCTCGGTGCCGGGTGGTGGTTGTGGCAGGGTCGTCCGGGTCACCTGGTCATAACCAAGATGTTGTTCTCGCGGACGTGTGTCCGCCCCGGGGATCCGCGCCAGGAGATCCGAAAACTCGGGAGCATCCGCATACTGCATCGCATCCAGTGCCGCCTCCGACAGCGCCCCCCTCGAAGCCAACGTGCGACGGTCTGAGTATGGCGTCCACAACCGGACAGCGCTCGTAGGCGCTCCTGATGTTGAGCGCAACTCAACATATGTAGACCGAGGTGGCGCTATGACCACTTGTTCGGCCGTTCCGTCCTCCGACGTGATCTCCCTCTGCAGACCGACGATGAGTATCCGCAGGCCAACTGTTTCCATCGACCCGATGTTCCCACCCAGCAGCTCTCCGCCCGCCGCACGGCTGGGTACTATCACGTTCGCTATCTGGCCTAGCGCGAGCGAGTCGGCAAGGCTGCCCTCATCCTTGAGAATCTGTATCACCTTGACAGATAGCCTCTGGAATTCGTATGGGAAACGTCCTCTGTCGGCTGCCTCTTCGGAGTACTCCCACCGCTCACCACTCTTGCTATTCCACTCGACCGCATCGCCGACCGAAACTATCTCTCCAACTATCACAAGTGGCAGGGTCGTGACCGCGTCTTCGAAGGTCGCGGACACCTCGAAGACTTCCACTAGAGGCGGTTCGACGCTCTCAACGGTTGGTTGCTGCGCTTTGGTGTCGACTTGATCGCCGACCTTCTCGATCTCGGCGACGGTTTGCGAAGTCGCGACCGGTTCGGAAGCGCTTCTTTGCTGGTCCGCTCCGCAAGCGGACGCGACCATGATCAGACCAACGACAATGAGGCCGAAACGGTAACCGATGCAGTTTACCCTGCCCATTAGTTATAGTCCCTTTCGATCCGCCACTCGGTGATGTATATCGAGCCAGGGTTGTCAACGACAACGTAACTGCGCATCCGCTCGCCGTTGGTCACCGTCTCAGGCAACGTGTAGTACCCAGTGTTGTACCACTGATACGACGTTCCCGGCGCCATGGTGACATTTGCCGAGCACACTTGACCTGCCTTGTAGGGCTGGTTGTTGCCGGCAGAATCAACACGCAGGTATACACACACCTTGAAGCGGGCGTCTGCGGTGTTGTAACTCGGAGTCCCCACCCTAATCTGTACACGGAAGCGTTCCCCCGCACGAAGAGTGTGATCGGTCGACCCCACAACACCGTTCGGAGAAGTCCCCGCTCCATAGACGTCGTGGATCGCCCCGTACTGTCCGTACGGCGTCGACGGATACGCTCTTAACCTCCAATGACACTCGGCCGGTAGACCGCCGCCACTGGAGCAACTCTGATACTCCCACCCCAAGTGCATGTTCCACCCCCCGAAGTACAGCGGATCACCCGAATCGGACCCGACATCGCCGCCCGCACTGTCCATCCAACGGTTGCACGCCGCGTTGTTGACTTTTTGGAATAAGCTCGAGGCACAATCGTCGCGCCGCAACGTCCGTCTCGTTTGCCCGGGAGCAATAGTCCCATACATGACGGGAGTTTCGAAGTTCGATGCCGCCGAATGAGCCAAACCGAGTGCGTGACCCACTTCGTGCAGCAGGACGCTGCGCAGATCAGCTTCGCCGCTACTCGGATTGGTCGAACCGAGCTGCCATGGAAAACTCGGTTCCTCGTTAATCTCAAAAGCACACTTGGATGCCGTCGAAACGCAACCGAAAAGACTATATCCTTGGTTGTTGGGGTCCGACCCGACAAACGGTGTCACGACTCTCGCGAGCACGAATGGGTTGACCAAGGGGTAACTGCGGACTGTCAATTGCGCTGTGATCGACGAACTGGACTCAGTGATGTCCGGATCGAGGCCGTCACGGGCCGCGTTCCATGTGTTACGTGCCCACCGGAAGTCTGGCCGATAGTCCGGCTCACCCACGCCGGGCACCATTGAGTTCTCGAAGTAGTACCTCAGCGGATCCGAGGCAGCGACCTTCCGCTGCGTGGCGCCTGCCATCTCGTTGATCGCTCCCGCCTCCACCTGCCCAGAGAGAGACGCTACAACGAAGACTAGGGCGAAGATGCCAGCCGCCATCAACAGGGGAAGCACCGACGCTCTCTCGAATCGCGGGCCCTCTCCACATGCGTACTCTCGGCGGAACCACAGCCCGCTTCGTTGCCTACGCATATCCCGTTTCCTCCCTGTTGGGTCCGCCAACGGACGGAACCAACGTCACTTCGGTATCGCTTCACACACTATGTGTGTGTGTGTGTGTGTTGTCAAGCAGTTTGACACCTCGTTGATAACTCCAACCGAGTCCGGCAACAACGTGGCCTATCGGGGGCTTTAGCAACTCACAGATCCTCGAGAGCGATCAGTTCGCGTCCATATCCGAGATTGGCGCTGACCTCGCCAAGGTGTCCTCGGTCGTCCGATAGCCGAGGCGCGTGTGGAACCTCACGGCCAGTGCGTTGTGCTCGTAGTAACAGAGTTGAATCCGTTCGAGACCGGTTTTCGTGCCCCATGTTTCGATGGCTCCAACGAGGGCATCCGCGATGCCCGAACCGCGCAGCTCCGAGGCTGCCCACATTCCGTATAGGGTGGCGAACGTCTCGTCCTCGCGAACATACGCACCGGCCATGGCCTCAACTGTTCCATTGACCTCGGCGACGAAGACGACCCGCTCTCCCCCGGCCGATGCGGTCGCCGCTCGCTCGGCCCACAGGTCGTCACCATAGGTGTCTGCCGTCTCCAGGGTCGTGGCGAACGCCGCGGAATCCTCGGCCAATGCCAGCAGACGGATTGCCCGCAAGGTTGCACCGTCACCGTCCCGTATTCGCCGCACGAAGAGTTGTGTCGTCATCTCGCCACTGTATCGAAGCCGTCGTCGAAAGACAGGAACGGCCTCTGCGCCACAAGGCGCATGTTTCCCAACCTTTGGTAGGGTTGAGACCAACACGTTTACGAGACATGGAAGTGGGACACATGCAACCTCGACGATTCGTTCTTCTCGGCCTGGCCGTGGTCACGGCGCTGTCCGTAGCCGTACCGGCAACCGCAACCGATGCGTTCACCGATGTGCCGGACACCAACGTATTCTCGGCTGATATTCAATGGTTGGAGGATGCCGGCATCACCCAGGGATGCAACCCACCGGCCAACGACCGCTTCTGTCCGACAGAGAACGTCACCCGCGAGCAAATGGCCGCATTCCTCGTCCGCTCACTCGGCCTCACCGACAACGGCGGTGGAAACACCTTCGTCGACGACGATGGCTCCATGTTCGAGAACGACATCGCCAAACTCGCCGCCGCAGGTATCACCCAGGGATGCAACCCGCCGGCCAACGACCGATTCTGCCCAACGGAAAATATCACCCGCGAGCAAATGGCAGCATTCCTCCATCGTGCGCTCGACCCCGCACCGGGCAAGGTGCAGGATCTCATCGTCACCCTGAGCGGAGGCAGCAACGAGATAGACGTCTCGTGGGAGCCAAACCCTGAGGCGGATATTGACAGCTACAACGTGTGGTTCAGCGAACTGCCGGGTGGAACGAAGGCACTCGTCCCCGAGCCGTACACGTTCGGCCCGGCGACACGAATGTCGGGACGCTGGTACATCATCGACTGGCCAAGGGCTCAGACGTCGGGAGAGACCTGTTACCAGATCAGCGCAGTCGATGCGGTCGGTCAGGAGGGTCCAAGATCAGTTGAAGAATGTTTCGACTCTACGCCGGGGGCACCGGGCCAGGTGATGAACGTAACCGTCGGGTTAAGTGGCGGGAGCGGTGAGGTGACCGTATCGTGGGATCCGAACCCCGAGGGGGATATCGACTTCTACAACGCTTACTTCAGCGAGTTCCCCGGAGGCCCGTACACCTACGTCCCGGAACCGTATTTCTTCGGACCGGACACACTCATGTCGGGCCGGATCTACTTCATCGACTGGCCACGGGAAGACACAGTCGGCAAGACGTGTTACATCGTCACCGCCGTCGACCTGAATGAGAAAGAGGGTCCTGCCTCGGTAGAAGGATGTTTCGACCCGGGTGCGTAGACCGCGGGCATCCAGTAGTCCCACAACGCATTAGCCACTCCCATGATCGACATCTTTCTGCCGTCGACCGACAGCGGTGTTCTGTTTCAGCTTGTTCTCTGGACGGCCTTAACCGGGATCGCCATACGCCGTACCCGACAGAACAAGGACTACCGAGTTCTTGCGATCGGTGTGAGTCTGCTGGTGTACTCATTGATGGGCGTGCGCGCCCTCCATTGACGCTTCCCCGGGCCAACACAACACACGGGAACCCGCCGGGGGAATAGAACCGGGCTAGTACTGTTGCGGTCACCATGAATACTGCAGCCCTCATCAAGTTTCGCGCTGACAAGGACCACTTCTTCAAACACTCCGAGCAATCCCCCCTCCGTCATGAGGCACAACACGACTTCAATGGGCTCTCATACTTCGAGCCCGACGAAGACCTCGTCTTTGACGTCACCCTTGATCCGGTGGACCCGACAGAGGTAACGATCTCGACAACCGACGGTGACGAGCGGACCTACACTCGGGTTGCGCAAGCGACCGTCGCCGTGGACGGCGAGGACACGACGTTCGCGTTGTACTCGACCGGCCATGAGAGTCTGTTCCTGCCCTTCCGCGACGCTACCTCGGGCTCCGAGACATACGGTGCCGGCAGATACATCGACGTCCATCCCAACGGGGACGGCACCGCAGTCGTCGATTTCAACTATGCGTACGCACCGTTCTGCGCATACAACGACAGCTACTCATGCGCCCTTCCACCGCACGAGAATTGGCTCACCGTGCCTATCCGCGCCGGCGAACGGAACCCTGGGTGAACGCACCCGTCGTATTGTTGGCCTCAACCGCCGGTAGTGCTCCCGCACAACTCATTGTCTGGGCAATACTGTCGATTCTCGGGATTGTGTTGGTGCGTGCCAACAAGGACCTGCGGCTCCTCGTTCTTGGCATCAGTTTCACCGCTCTCGGCATTCTCCTGATCCGTGCGATCCACTAGTTCCCTACTGTAAAATGCGGCTCATGTTCGACTTCGCACAATCTCCCGTCCCCGTCCGTGGTGACCTGAAAGGGGTTTATCACAATATCTGGGAACACCTTGGCAAGCCCGGACCCGTTCTCGACGCCACACAACGGTCGGTGTTGCTCACGACGGCTCGTGCCGCTCGCTCCGGTTCCGCACTCATAGCCAGCCGTGCCTCCTCGGCGCTGGACGAACTCGCGATGACGCTGTATTCCGATCCGGGGGCTGTCACCGAAACCACGGTGCGTGCGGCTGCGGATGAATCGGGCGACGCCGCGGCCTCGGAGACTGTCGGGATCATCGCCATGCTCAGCGCCGTCGACGGAGCGCACCGGGCCCTGGGAATGGAACTCGAACCACTGCCTGACCCCCTGCCGGGACAGGCCACCGGCAACATCACCCAGGGCCTGAAACGTCGCCGGACACATCTCCCGATGCCACCGGGTGCGATCCCCGGAGCAATTGACCTCGTGCCCGAGGTCGCGATGGTGTTCCGCGACTCGTTCGGACCGCAGTACATGACCGAACAGGACATGGCACACTCCGATTTTGAGCGCTCCCCGGGACTCAACCGCGCCCAGATGGAACTCGTGTCGTCACGAACGTCGCTTATCAACGAGTGTTTCTACTGAACCATCAGCCATGTGCGGATGCTCCGTGAGAGCGCCATCAGCTTTGGTTATGAGCTGGATCTTGCCGCCATCGGCGACCCATCTCTTCCCGTCGGAGTACCCGGCGGTACCGCGTTGCTCCACTTTGTTGATGTGGTTCTCGGCAAGTCGGATGGCTCCCTCGCCGACGCTCAGCGAGACATCATCACCGCCCTCGGACCGGAAGCTCTCGTTGATGCGGCCGCGGTCTTCGGCAACTTCGAGATGATGAACCGAATCGCAGAAGGATCCGGTGTCCCCATCCCCAGACAAACGATCGACCGTGAACACGAGATCGTTGCAAAGCTCGAATTGCTCGACCTCATCAAGCACTAACGCGAGGGAGCCACCCTCGCCCATGGGGATCAAGGATGGCTCCGCGTCGTTTTGTCTGTTCGTTTGCTCTATTCGCCGCCAGGCATGAGTTCAACGGTAATGGGACTCCAACCGGATCCATTCACGTCTACCCCGGCAGCCTTCAGGTTATCGAGAGCTTCTTGAGCAATGTCCGTCCTGAACGCACCATCGGTCGGTGCTTGCGTGAGAATGCTCTCCGCTGTCGCCACGGCGACCGTCTGATCCCACAGACCCTGGTCCAGGAGACCGATGCCACCAGACGATGGCCAGATGAGACCGTTGATCTCGTTCATCTGCCACTTCTGGTGTGACTGGCCGAGCGTCGGACCGGCATCGAGCACGATATCAACACACCTATCGACATTGTCGCGACAGAAGATCCAGCCACGCATCGATGCTTCAACGAACTTCACCGCATTCGCACGGTACTCGGGATCTGTTTCGAGCTTGTCGGCATCCGCCCAGATAGCATCCTGGAGCATTGCGGTCCCGACATCGTTCCAATCGATAACGTTGAGATCGTCGGCTGTGAACAGTTCACCTGTTTCCGGATTAGTTGTTTCGAGCACCTGCGCGTATTCGTTGTAGATCATTGCCTGGGCGGCATCGATCTCTCCGGAGATAAGCGCCAGCATGTCGAACTGCTGTTGCACAAGCGTGACATCGGTGTCGGGATCGAGACCGGCGCTGCGCAATCCGGCCAGGAGTTCAAACTCGTTGCCGAATCCCCAGTTTCCAACCGTCTTGCCCGCAAGATCGGCAACAGATTCGATACCCTTTTCTTTGAACGAGACCTGTAGCGTCGCGGATCTCTCAAAGATCTGCGCGATGTTGGTGATATTGAGCCCTTCCTCGCGAGGCACGAGACCACGCGGAACCCATGAAATCGCGAAATCTGCTGCACCCGAATCAAGCACGGTCGCCGGTAAAATATCGATGCCACCCTGGGTGATCGTCACATCAAGACCGAGATCCTCGTAGAACCCCTGGTCGACAGCGGCGTAGTACCCCGCGAACTGTGCCTGGGTGAACCATTGCAACTGCAACGTGATCGGGGTGAGTTCCATCGGCTCTTCCCCACCACCTGCGGGAGCCGCAGTAGTCGTCGTAGCTTCGGTGCCACCGCCACACGCGGCCGCTACCAGTGCCATGACAAGCACGAAACCGAACAGTCTCGCCTTGCCTCTCTTCCTCTTCGTCATAAGCGCTCTCCTTCTCTTGTTTTCCGCCCGGAATCGTTAGCCGCCAGGTCGCTCGGTATCGATCACCTGCCAGGGCATGAGTCGTCGCTCGAGGATGACGACAACGAGGTACAAGGCCATCCCCATCAGCGTACCCGCAAGAACCCCGGCCCATGCAGACGAGTAACGAGAGAGCGCGGCCTGTTGAACAATCAACTGACCAAGTGCAGCCTGATCGCCACCGAAATACTCCGCGACGATCGCGGCGATCACCGCAAGCGATGATGCGATCTTAAGTGATGTAAAGAGATACGGGAGGGCGTTGGGAATCCTCACCTGTCTCAGGATCTCCCACTTGCTAGCGGCGAACGACTCCATAAGGTCAAGCTGACCGCGGTGCACTTCCGTCAGGCCCCGGACCGTGTTGACGAACACCGGGAAGAACACGAGCAGAACGACAATCCCCTGGTTCGAACGGGGTGAACGCAAACCGAACCAGAAGTTGAAGATCGGCGCTAGCGCAATTATTGGAATCGCGTTGACAGCAACGGCAAGCGGCGTAACCGCCTCGCTCACAAGCCGGAACCGCGAGACGAGAACCGCGACGACAACCCCTAAGAGCGCGCCTGCGATGAGACCGGTCACTGCGACAAAACCCGTGCTGCTTGTCGCTGTGACGATGGTGCTCCACTGCTCAACAACCTTGCCGGCAATCACCGAAGGACGTGGAAGGACAAACGCCTGGGGGTTCAGGACCGCGAGCACGAGTTCCCACAGCAATAGCCCACCGACACCCACGATGAGGGGTGGGGTAATTGCACGAAGCCGTGGGTTATTCATCAATGTCCCTCTATTGTGCGCAGCGCCTCGCGAACCTCGGTGATCTTTCTGAAAAAGTCGGGGTCCTCTCGCGTGTCGACGTCGCGCGATCCAAGGTCCACGTCTATGTCCGCGACAATGCGCCCCGGTCGCGGGGACATCACGATGACCCGCTCTGCCAGGAATACCGCCTCGGGAATGGAGTGGGTCACGAACACCACCGAGGTTTGGGTATCTCCCCATATCCGAAGAAGCTCTGCTTGCATGTGCTCGCGTGTCATCTCGTCAAGCGCACCAAATGGCTCATCCATCAACAGGATCGACGGCTTGAACGACAGGGCCCTTGCGATCGCCACCCGCTGTTGCATTCCGCCCGACAACTGATTCGGATAGTGCTCGCCGAACTCGCGCAACTGGACGAGGTTCAACATTTCCTTTGTACGATCGGCTCGCCGCTCCTTCGGCCACCCGAGCAACTCGAGAGGGAGTTCGATGTTCTTCGCGACCGTCCGCCAATCGAACAAACTGGCGCTCTGGAAGGCCATGCCGTAGTCACGGTCCCGGCGGGCCTGGTCGGCGCTCTTCCCGTTGACGAGCACTTCGCCCTCTGTGGCGGGCACGAGTCCCGCCATCAGGCGTAGCAGGGTCGACTTGCCGCAACCCGACGGCCCGATCAGCGAGACGAAACCACCCCGACGAACCGATAGGTCAATGTTCTCAAGTGCGACGACCTGGTTCGGCTTGCCACGGCTGAAGACTTTGCCGGCACCCCTTGCTTCGACCGCGACTGACGGTGGTGCGACATCGCTCACGTGAGTGGGTTCTCCTGTGTCCTTCCACCAAGCGCGTATCGCTCAGCAAGTGAGATGAGTCCGAAAACGACGATCCCGAGCACCGCGGCGCCGGCGACCGATGCGTAGAGACGTTCGGGGCCGGTTGTGTACCGCGATGCGAAATCGAGAATGAGACGTCCGATCCCACCGCCGACACCGGAAGAGATCTCACCAACGATCGCACCAACAATGCTTGCGGACGCGGCGAGCTTGAAGGCGGCAAACAGGTATGGAACCGAGGCGGGAAGCCGCAACTTGAGGAACGTTTGGGTGCGGCTCGAAGCGTACGAGTCCATGAGCTCGATCGCCTCGGCTGACGGTGACTGGAGACCTTTGAGACCGTTGACAGCGACCGGAAAGAACGTCAGATAAGTTGCGATTATCGATACCGACATCCAGTTTTGCCATGTAAACGGCAACCAATCAAAGTTTGTCCGGCCCCATATGACGATGATCGGAGCAATCGCAACAAGCGGCACCGTCTGAGATACGACAACATACGGCATGAGTCCTCGCTCAATGCTGCGCGATCGCAGCATCAAGATGGCCAGGCCCATCCCGAGCACGACACCGGCCACGAACCCGAAAAATGCTTCTCGAGCGGTAAACAAGGAAGCCTCGAAGATGAACCCGCCTAGCGTCTTGGGGTTGCGCCGCTGCGGCGGATCGTCGAACTCGGAGATGA
>VAPH01029254.1_pt1 | contig 11227 bp, 10 predicted proteins | sample 3393861 | NCBI WGS metagenome assembly VAPH01 (sample SAMN08290439, study PRJNA428436) | hydrothermal vent metagenome | isolation source: Deep-sea hydrothermal vent chimney | place: Atlantic Ocean: South-mid Altantic Ridge | reverse complement strand
TCCTCGGTGGCGACGAGCACCTTGCCGCCATGAGCCTGGATAGTGGGCACAACGACCTCGACGTAACGATCGTAGGTGGCGGCGTCATTTACAGTGAAGTGGGTGATGAAATATCCGGGCATGTGGAACCCCTCTCAGATAGCAGTGGGTTTCTCCGCGTTCGATAGTAACGACCGCCCACCGCTCTCGTGACGCCCGCAAACACAGCAACGCCAGCCACGCGGCGGCGAATCTTCGATACCCCTGGAGCCGCCTACGATGTCCGCCATGACACACGCCGGGCGCAACGAACGAGACCGCTGGAACCAACGCTACGCAGAGAAGGGTTGGTCCGAGGACCCCTCACCGTGGCTCGTCGCCAACGTCGACCTGCTGCCCGAACCGGGACGAGCACTCGACATCGCCGGCGGCACCGGACGCAACGCGCTCTGGCTCGCCGCGCGAGGGTGGGACGTCACCATTGCCGACGTGTCCGATGTCGCTCTCACCTTCGCAACTGAGCGAGCGGAGCGCCTCGACGTTCCCATCCGCACCGAGCACGTCGACCTCAGCACCGACCCACTTCCCGCCGGACCCTGGGACGTATTACTCCTGTTCCACTTCCTCGAACGTGCACTCTTCCCCAAGCTCGAATCGGCGCTCCGCCCAGGTGGCGTCCTGATCGGTAGCCTCGCAACTGTCACCAACCTCGAACGTAATCCGAGGCCACCGCGCCCGTTTATCCTCGACGACGGCGAACTCCCCGGCCTCATCGTTGACCTCGAAACCCTGCGATACGAAGAATGCTGGGCCGACAATCACCACGATGCCCGCTTCGTCGCCCGCAGACCTCTCGATATCACGGAAGGACCCCATGACCACACCCACCAACCTTGACCCGGTCCGCGAGAAACTCGCGACGGAGACGGGCCTCGTCGAGATCGTCACTCTCCGGGCCTCAGGCAACCCACTCATCGCTGTTGTCAACGCCGGTGTCATGCGACACCCCAACGGCAGTCGCGACGTCGTCGCATTCATATCGGTGGGCCACGCGGTGAAGCTCCAACACCTGCGTGCCCGGCCACAGATCACCCTCGCGGCGCGACGCGGCTGGGACTGGATAGCCGTCGACGGAACCGCAGAGCTCGCCGGACCGAACGATCCACACCCGGATGTCCCGGCCGACGCGGTGCCCGGCTTGCTGCGAGCCATCTTCACGGCAGCGGGCGGCACGCACGACGACTGGGACGAGTTCGACCGAGTCATGGTCGAAGAACAACGCTGCGCGGTCCTCATTACCCCCGAGCGTGTCTATCCGAACAGGTAGTCTCCAATTCCCACAGTCGGCGGCATCACAGCAACCCACAAACCACTGATTCAAGTGCCTGGTCGGTAAATTGAGGCGATGGCCTACGGCAACGGCGGCGTGAATGCCACCGTGCCGGTTTTGCGTATATTGCCAACAACCACGATGCGGTCTCCCCACATCACGACATCCTCAACCGTCATGTTGGGTAACCCTTCGGTACCCAACTCCGACCACTCCATGCCGTCGGGTGACGCCCAAATCGCAGTGATAACCTTCTTGTCTGCCCCGACGAGCACAAACTCAGAACCGGTCCACACCGAAGCAACCGCTCCCATGGCGCGCGGCGACTTGAGGGGTAGCTCAACACGGTTCCACTCGGACCCGTCGTCGCTCCACCATGACACGGGAAAATCGGTCGTATCCAGGCTTCCCCAACTCGGCCGCTCCGAGCCCGCTGCAACCAGCCGACTGAAGTTGGTGGCGAGGTCCAGGACCTCGGCCCACTCGCCGTCCGGTGGATCCGCCTCGGCTTCGAGCCAATCGACGCCATCGACAGTGACGTACGAAAACAGGACCCTCGGCCGATCACCCCGCCGCCCGACGAGAACATAGTTGTCGCCAAGAGCAGCGATGCCGGCGTACTCGATGAACCCACCACCGAATTTGTTCTCGTTGTAAACGTTTTCGAGTTCGGTGCCCGAGAGGGTGAACACCGTGACGTCGGCATCGGTCGTCGCCTTCGTCTCCCACCGATTGCCATCGATAGCAATGTGGATCTGGCCGTTACGACCTGTGATCCCACCAAAGTCGGTCACTCGGAAATCGCTGTAATTCGTGTACTTCAAAGCCTTCGGATCGATCCTGTTGGGCTCACCGATGCGCTGGTCCATGCCGGTGTCCGTCGGCCCGAGAGCCACTACCTCGCCGTCGGCTGCTCCGACAGTCGTCACGAGCCACATGTCGCCATCGGCCCCGTCGGCGCTCACCCCATCAACAGGGGACGGCATGAACAAGGCATACAAGTCGCCGTCAACGTTGGCAAGCACGGACTGACCTTGAACCTCACCAATGCCAGCCGCTCCAACACGGACCGGCATACCCAACCCGGCAAGATCGACGAACTCCCACGTCTGCCCATCATCGGTAAACGCCAGGACGACCGTACTCTCCTCGGTACCCGTCGTCGAACGATCACGTCCCGACACCCAGAGGCGATCCCCGACAACGACGGCACTCACCGGTATGAAGCCCGGACTCACCGTCTCCCAATCGACACCTCGGACTGGGGCCAAAGTCGTCGACGTCGTGAGCGAAGTTGTCGAGGTGCTCGATTCGGGGGCCGCGACGGGAGAGACGGTCGACGGCGAACTACTGGGCGAACTCGGGACCGTCGTCGCTACAGCCGATTCGGTACTGCCGCCACAGGCACTAGCGACGAGTGCCAGAATCGCCGCGAAAGTGATCTTCATCCTCAGCCCCGAGAATGGGCGTGTCACACTTGTCATCCCCGTGACGTCCTCAATACTGCGCATTTTCCTCCATGGCCGTCGAACCACAGTAGCAGCGCGACCAATCGCTGTTCCTGGGCGTGTACACCGATCTGAAATAACAATCTGTACCGGAATGGTCGACGGCGGAAGACGCGTTGGTACAATCCGAGCGGACATCACCTTGCCGCTTTCGAACCGAGGGAAGCAATGGGCTCGCCACGAGAAATAGTTCGTCTGAGGGGCTGGCGAGTCAACAGCGCCTGCCCGGCGTGTCGACAGATCTCTCGGCCCCGTGCGGCGGCGCAATGAACAACACCACGAAGCCTCCGCGGTCACTTCCTCCGACTAGCAAAGGCATCCTGCAGGATCCCTGGACTGAACGGGTCAAGGCATTCGCCGGCCGCTTCTCTGTACGCACGAAAATCATCGGAATCGTCCTCCTGCTCACCACGATCCTGGGCCTCGGTATCACCTGGCAGGTGCGCGATGCAATGAGCACCCTCGTCGAGTCGGAACTCGCAGTACGCGCCGAGACGATCGCTCTGGAAGTCGCTGTCCACGTCGCCGATCCAGTCGCCGACCAGGACATCGCGACCGTCGCAGGAATACTGGACGACGCGGTGGCGAGTCACCCGGACGCAATTTTCGCACTCGTATCGCGGCCCGACGGCCTCATCATCGCCAGGGCCGCCGCACCCTCTGTGGGAACACCGGGTGAAACGCTCGACGACGTCGTCGCCGATCAATCAACCCAAGTAGCGGGACTTCATACTGTTTCAGTTCCCATCTCAGATGGGGGCGGAACCGTGACCTACGGACTTACCGACAAAAGGCTGGAACGGACAGTCAACGGCGTAACACTTCAACTGCTGTTGACCACACTGTTCGTGGGAGCGATCGGTGTGCTCGCCGCAACCCTGCTGACCTGGCTGCTCACCCGACCCATCGTCGACCTCGTGAAAACCACGCACAAGGTCAGCGAAGGCGATCTCAGCGCCCGAGCAGCCGTCGCCTCGGAAGACGAAATCGGAGAACTTGCCGAGGCGTTCAACGGCATGGTCAACGAACTGGAAACCAGTCGAGCTCTCGTCGCAGAAACCCAGCAACTGCGTACCCGCCTGCTCGAACGATTGATCGACGCCCAAGAGGATGAACGCAAACGTATCGCCCGGGAACTCCACGACGGTATTGGTCAGTCGCTCACCAGCATCATTTTGGCCGCCGGATTACTCGAACGATCTGAGACAACAAACGAGAGCAACGAGTACGCGACAAGAATCCGCGAGGCATCGGCGGACACACTCAAACAGGTCCGGCGTCTCGGCCGCGAACTCCGCCCTTCTGTGCTCGACGACCTCGGTCTCACCGCCGCCCTCGACCGGTATGTCGCAGAGTTCCGGCTGCGGTGCCCGGAGATCGTGGCGGAAGTCCACTGCCACCTCCCCGACCGCCTCCCACCGGCAATCGAAACAACTCTCTACCGCGTGGTCCAGGAAGCCATGACCAATGTTGCCCGCCACAGCGGAGCAAGGACTGTGAGCGTGCTCATCGGCCTGCACATAGGGAATGTTCGAGCCATCATCGAGGACAACGGCAACGGGTTCGACCCGGAACTGAAACGCGCAAGTGGTGAGAGCGTCGGGATCCATGGGATGATCGAACGTGTCGAGCTACTCAACGGGAGGCTTGACATCGAGAGCTCGGACCACGGAACAACCATCTATGCCGAGGTGCCGATCACGATCAACACGACGGTACCCACATGACCTCGATACGCGTTGTTCTCGCCGATGACCACGCAGTCCTTCGTGCGGGACTCAAGGCCCTCCTCGAAGCAGACGGTGACATCGAAGTAATCGGCGAATCCGGCGACGGTACGGCCTGTATCGACCAAGTTATCTCCCTTGATCCCGACATTGCGATCCTCGATATCAACATGCCGCACTGCAACGGTCTCGAAGCGCTTGAGACGCTCCAGACCGCGGCACCTCGGACACGGATTCTCATTCTCACGATGCACGACGACATCGAGTACCTCAGAAAGGTCCTCGCTTTGGGCGGCGCCGGATACGTGCTCAAACACTCAGCCTCGGAAGAACTGATGTCGGCGATACGAACGGTTCGCGACGGCGGCGTGTATCTCCATTCCGACCACGCTCGACTGCTCGCCGAGTCCGGCGATGAGGCGGAACCGCCACTTGACGAGCCGCACATCCGGTACGCATCGTTAAGCGAACGCGAGGCCGAGGTACTCAAACTCGTCGCCCTGGGTTATCGGAACACTGAGATCGCGGAGATGGCATTTATCAGCGTAAAAACCGTCGAGACCTACAAGTCCCGTCTCATGCAGAAACTTGATATCCACTCCAGAGCAGCACTGGTTCGTTACGCACTCGACCTCGACTTGCTGAACTAGAAGTCTCTTGCTGTCAGGGAAACCCCCTACACAGCGTCACCATCTTCGAGGGTTTCTCCCGCTACACCCGCGCAGTGCGATTTGGTCCAATGAGACGGGAACATTCCGCTCACCAGCTGATCACGCTATGACAGCCCCGGATCGACCGGCCAGAAGGAGTAGCAATGTCCGAGATCACCCGACGAACGTTCGTCAAAGTGTCGGCCGCCGCAGCCGGAACAACAGCCGTGGCGTCGAAATTCCTCTTCGGAGGTCTCGAAACTGTCCAACACACCGACAGCCTTCTTCTCGCCCAGCAGCTCCAGGAGGACACTGTCAACACAACCTGTTGGATCGGCAAGCAGGACTGCGGGATCGTCGCAAGCAGAGTCGATGGCCGCCTCGTCAAACTCGAAGGACTCAAGGAGCATCCCAAGAACCGGGGCTCATTGTGCCCGAAGGGTACCGCTCAGATCGCCGCGGTGTATGACCCACAGCGTGTCAAGACGCCACTCATCCGCACAAATGCGAAAGGCCAAACCGGAGAGTTCCGGGCCGCATCATGGGATGAGGCACTCAATCTGATCGCCGACAAGACCAAGCCTGTCCTTGAAGAGAACCCGAAGCTTTTCCTCTGGCAAAAGGGTCGCTCGAAGGCCAAGGCGTTCTACGACAAAGCGTTCGTCAAGGCGACCGGAGCCTCCAAACTCGGCCACGGCGCCTACTGCTCGGATGCCGGGTATCGGGCCGCGGAATACAACCTTGGACCCAAAGGCGTCCTTCACCCGGATTTCAAGCACACCAGGTACCTCCTGTCCTGGGGGTGGAACATCACCGCAGCAGGCGGCAACAAGACATGCTGGATCACCTGGCCGCAACAGATGCTCGACGCAAAGGATGAGAATGGTCTCAAGATCGTCCAGATCGATCCACGTCTGCGCCCCGCCGGCCCACATGCCGACGAATGGTTCCCTATCAAACCGGCAACCGACCTGGCGTTCGCCCTCGCATTGTGCCGGGAACTCATCCAACTGGACTACCTGGACAAGCCATACCTCAAGACATTCACCAACAGCCCGTACCTTGTCGGCCCCGATGGACTGTTCCTCCGTGCAGACGTCCCAGCCGACGCAGAGGAAGGTACCAAGGGCAAGGCGCTGGTGTTCGACCTAGCCACAGCGTCCACCATGCCATTCGACGAAGCGACAGACCCCGCGCTCACCGGTGCGTACGTCATCGACGGCGTCACCGTGAAACCGGCGTTCCAACTGTTCATCGAACATTGCGAAACCTACACACCTGAATGGGCCGCGAAGGTCTGCGGCACCACACCGGACACGGTGCGACACATCGCCGAGGAGTTCGGCCGCCAGGCTCAAATCGGATCAACCACCGTCGTTGACGGCGTCGAAGTCCCGTACCGACCGGTCGGGATCATGGCGTACCACATGGCGCAACAGGAACTCGGGTTCCAGGCACTACGAGCAATGATCACCGTAACAATGTTGGTTGGAGCCCCGGGTGCTGTCGGCGGCCAGCTTGTTGACTTCACATGGAAGGTCTCGTCGAGCTACGCCAAGTACGAAGATCTGAGCGTGAAGGAGGGGCCATACGACTTCGCTCTCTTCAACTCGAAGTTCTTTCCGATAAACACCGGGCTGCCCGGCGTCCTGGCCAAAGTGATGCAGGATCCGAAGAAGTACGAGGTCGAAGATCTCCCGAAGATCGTGATGCTCCACTATGTGAACCCAATCACGGCGTTTGCCTCCCAGAAGGACTTCCTCGATACCTATGGCATGTTCGAGTTCGTATCGGTGCTCACGCCCTGGTTGTCCGAGACTGCGGACTATTTCGCAGATGTCGTCCTTCCGGTAGCCACGATGGAGAAGTACGAGGGTCCGTCCTCGGCGTCCGACCAGTACGTCGACGGAAAGACCATCCGCCTGCCGGTAATGGAACCGCTGTTCGAGTCACGAGGCGAGATCGATATCTACATCGATCTGTGTGAACGCCTCGGCGTCCTGTACGGCGAGGGCGGGTACATCGCGTTGGTCAACAAGTATCTGCCACTCAAAGACGAGTTTGCACTACCACTCGATCAGAAACCAGACGTCCGAGACATCTTCGACCGGTGGTCTCGAATGGAAGGCCTCGAGGGAGGCATCGAGTACTTCGAGAAAAACGGTGTGTGGATCAAGGGCCCTGTGGCGGCAACGAAACGATACGGCTACGCCACCGAAACACCGTTCGGCGGCGCCGTGCACCGACTCTATGGCGAGAGCCTCCTCGTTGCACAGAACAAGCAGAAGGAGCTCGGCGCAGCCGAGGTGTACTGGAGGGACTACACAGCTCTGCCAACGTGGCGTGACCCGACGATGGAGTCCTCCCCACCTGAGTACGACCTCTACCTGTTGTCGTACAAACTCATCGAACACAAGCAACAGCGCACGTCGATGATTCCGCTGCTCACCGAGCTAAGCGGGAAACAGCGCCTCGACCTCAACCCGGAAACAGCAGAGAAGATCGGCGTCAAAGAAGGTGATGAGGTGATCGTCGAGTCACACAATGCGGTGACTGGCGAGAAGCGCCAACTCCGCACTGTCGTTGCACTCTCCGCCGCAATTCGTCCGGACGTTGCCGGGATGCCACATCACTTCGGTGGATGGGTTCCGGAGAACAACAAGGGTCTCGGACCTACACCGAACGAGATCTACTACACCGGTGAGGGATACATGACCTGTACAGCTGACCAGTCATATCACGTCAAGGTCCGAGTACTGAAGGGATAGCGAGATGGCGAAATATGCAATGGCTGTCGATCTCGGCCGGTGTCAGGGGTGCCGGGCTTGCATGGAGGCCTGCAAGGTCGAGAACAACACACCCCAGGGCGTGTTCTGGATGTACGTGTTCCGCACCGAAACCGGCGACTACCCGAACACCAAGGTCGACTTCCTGCCACGGCCATGTCAGCACTGCAACAACCCGCCGTGCGTCAAGGTATGTCCGGTCGGGGCCCGATTCCAGCGCGAAAACGGCATCGTGCTCACCGACTACGACCGCTGCATCGGATGCCGCTACTGCGAGGTTGCCTGCCCGTACGGTGTGAACTACTACAACTGGAGAACACCCGAAGAGGCCTTCAACGACTATGGGACCGACTACAAGGACGCTGACATCGCGGCGGTCACCGGTGGGCTGATACCACCGTACAAGAACCCGGCCCTCGCTCGTCTCCAGGGAACTGAGCAGCGACTCACCGCCGGAAGCGCTCACAATGTCGGTGTGATGGAAAAGTGCACGTTCTGTGTGCAGCGTGTTGACAAAGGCCTTGATCCTGCCTGCGTCGAAGTCTGCCCGGTCCATGCTCTCCACTTCGGTGACATCGAAGATGAGAACAGCCCGATATCGCAGTACGTCAACCGGCGAACCGGTTTCAAGCTCCTCGAGGAGCTCGGAACTGAACCGAGTGTGTTCTATCTCAACGGTACAGCGCCCGGGCCGGAGACACGCGAGATCGAACGACCACTTACGGAGGTGGGATCATGACCGCGGAGACATTGCCGACAACCGAACCGGGAGGCACCCGCAGACCCACTGAGGAACTCCCTCAGAAGATCGGGATGCTCTCTCCTAGCTGGATCATATTCTTCGTCGCGATGTTGGTGGTCACAGCCGTCGGGATCTACGCCTACCTACTCCAGATCAACAATGGCCTCATCGTGACGGGCCTCCGCGGCCTCGGATCGATGGCCGGTGCAACGTGGGGTCTCTACGTGGCGTACTACGTGTACTTCATCGGAGTCAGCTTCGCAGGGATCACGACCGCCGCACTGATCCGGATCTTTCGGGTCGAGAAGCTCGAACCGGTGGCCCGGATCGGCGAATTGCTCACCGTCGTGTCACTAATTCTCGGTGCCCTGGCAATCATGGCTGATCTGGAGCATCCATGGCGAGCCATCGTGAACCTGTTCCAGTACGGAAGACCACAATCTCCGTTCTTTGGTACGTTCACGATGGTCATTGCGGGCTACCTGTTCGCCAGCCTCGTGTACCTTTATGTCACGAGTCGGCGCGACGCAGCGATCCTCGCCGAACGTGACTCAAGGTTCAAGGGTCTCTACCGATTCCTCGCGGCCGGATACACGGATACTCACGAACAGCGTCGCATCGACCGGCGAGTCACCTTCTGGCTGGCGATCACAATCCTCCCGATGCTGGTGATTGCTCACTCGACGGTCGGTTTCGTGTTCGGTCTCCAGACAGGGCGACCGGGGTGGTTCGGAGCGTTGCAGGCACCGGGCTTCGTCGTACTTGCGGGGGTGTCGGGTATCGGCAACCTGATCATGCTTGCGGCGATCGTGCGAAGCGCAACAAGGACAACGGGACGCATCACACTCGACGCCTTCTCCTGGCTCGGCAAGCTGCTCCTCGGCCTGCTGATCACGTACCTGTACTTCACAGCAGTCGAGATCTTGACAACTACGTACCAGCCCGGAGCCTCCGAGCAGAGCCTCTCCGAAGCAATGCTCTCCGGACCGTACGCGTGGATCTTCTGGGGAGCGATCGGATCACTCGTGATAGCAGCCGTGCTGCTCACCTGGCAGGCGCTCACACGGAGATGGTCAATCTGGCTCGTCGTCGCAACCGGAGTTCTCGTAAACATCGGTGCAGTAGCCAAGCGGTACTTGATCGTCGTGCCGAGCCAAACCCATGGACAGTTGCTGCCGTACTCAACCGGGACGTACACACCGAACTGGGTCGAATGGGCGATCGTGTTCGGACTGTTCGCCCTGGGAGCGCTCATGATCGGGGGGTTCATGAAGATATTCCCGATCGTCCCACTTGAGGAGATTGATTCACCATGAGAAAGCTTGTCACCTCCACCATGATCCTGGTCGGGCTCGGCCTCATGATCCTGAGTTACACGGTGCTCGCAACACCGCAGTGCAATACATCGGTGACCTGCAGCAACCCGAACGTTGCGTTTGCCTCGGGGATCTTCATAGTTGGCATCGCGGTCGCGTTCTCGTCGGCAATCTTCTACAGCGTGTACAAGGGACCGAGGTGAGCAATCTCCCCGAGACGTTCGAAGACCTTGCCCGGCTTCGGCAGGGTATGTACAAGGTATTCAGCGCGGCCTTCATGCCGCCAGTCCCCGAACGTCTCGGGAATCTCATTGCCGGGGCCGACACCCTCGAAGGAATGGGACTCCCCTTTCTTGCCTTCTACAACGAATGGCTCCCCTGGCGCCAGGCACTCAACTCGGTCCGCGACGTCATCGATGTGGAAGTCGAGTATGTACGCATGTTCGCTACCGGTGTCGCAGGTGCCATGAGCCCACCGACCGAGTCGTCCTATACGGCCGATCCGATTCGCGGTGAGGTAGGCGAGCTTCTCGCCAGGCTCAGAGGGGTGTACAACGACTACCGGCTTGAGCCGACCGGGGCGGTAGCCGACACGCTCGACCACATCGCGATCGAACTTGAGGTGATGTCGGCGCTGTGCGCTCGTGAGGCCGAAGCCAGAGGGAACGAGAATGACCCCCAGACCATCGTCACCCTCAAACACCAACGAGCCTTCCTCGAAGAGCATCTTATGGTGTGGCTTCCCGATTTTGTCGAACGCATCGCGGCCGCTGACACTGTACCGTTCTACTCAGCCCTTGGTCCCGCCGTTGCATCGTTCGTTCAGCATGATCTGGGAGTCGTTCGGTTCCTCGCGAAACCCTCGCCGGCGCAGGAGGCCGTCTCGTGACCCTCGTCCTCTGTTCCGATCACGGAACACCGGTGCCGACCGGCCCCGGAAGAACGCACGACACCGTCGGTGTCAAAGACCTTTGCTCCGACCCTTCGGCGCTTCTCCGATCCGGGGTGACCAACCCCGAAGCCTTGATACTTCACGCCGGCGAGTACGACCTTGGATTTGTTCAAGGCGCCGTCCGCAAATCCGGCGTCGACCCGCTCGGTGTCCCGGTTATCGCGCTCGCGGACATCCCAACGGAGTCCGAACTTCGGACCGTCGGTGCGGGACTCATCGCCCGGCGGCGGGCGTTTC
>VAPH01055830.1_pt1 | contig 11232 bp, 11 predicted proteins | sample 3393861 | NCBI WGS metagenome assembly VAPH01 (sample SAMN08290439, study PRJNA428436) | hydrothermal vent metagenome | isolation source: Deep-sea hydrothermal vent chimney | place: Atlantic Ocean: South-mid Altantic Ridge | reverse complement strand
ATATACTGGGCGTGAAAAGCGCAATCGTCACTGTCCTGGCAGCCGATGTTTTCAATCCCCGTTATCTCTGGACTTTAAAATTCGGAATCTGGTTAATGTTTGCATTGGCAACACTTCATAGATGGCAGTGTAAATTATTCAGAAAAGGGTCGCGTTCACTTATCCAGCAGCAGCCGGTTTAGCCATTGAGAATTCCCGGTACACATCCGGCACTTGCCGGTCATTTTCCGGGTGACCCCGTTGTTCCCGGCGTGGTTATTCTTGATAAAGTTATTTCAAAATTGGTGGAGATGAAAGGCGCAAGCGTAGAAGTTAAAACAATTCCGGCCATAAAATTTCTCAATCCAATTGAGCCAGATGAAGAATTTGATATCACCTTTACTGAAAAAAAATCAGGAAAAGTAACTTTTTCAGTATTTTCTGGCGATAAAATATTTCTAAGCGGAAGTTTGGAGCTCGGGTAACTACATATTATTATTAATTAATTTTTTTTAATAGCTTAAATTATTTAACCGCCTGACCTGAAAATAGTTCAGATATTTCAACCAAGATTTTCATATGAATAAACCCTGGCAAAATAATCAAGAACGCGGCAGTGTATTTGCGATGCGGCTAATTACCTGGATTGCATTAATTATTGGCAGGCCGATTGCGAGGCTGTTGTTATTTCCTATATGTTTTTATTTTTACATTTTTATACCGGGCGCCAGAAGGGCATCAAATAAATTTCTAACAAGGGTGTTTCATCGCCCCGCGAGAATGAGTGAAGTGTTCAGGCATTTTTACTGGTTTGCATCAACCATACTCGATAAAGTTTTTATGTTTAAGGGAGATTGCAGAAAATTTGAATTAAATAAATATGGTGTCAGTGTATTGCGTGACGTTGCTGCCAGGAATGGCTGTCTGTTTATGGGGTCTCACCTTGGCAGTTTCGATATTGTCCGTATTAGTGGCACCAGGCGCTGGAATATGATCTTCAATATAATGATGTACGAAGATAATGCCAAAAAAATGCGCAAGGTTACCGCCAGCCTGTATAAAAATATTCACGTGAAAGTGCTGCCAATTGGTGGCATTGACAGTTTAATCAGGGCGAAAGAATGTGTCGACAGGGGAGAGATGCTGGCAATACTGGCTGATCGAACATTAAGTGGCGATAAAACTGTTGAAGTAGATTTCATGGGCGACAAAATTCAGCTGCCAGCAGGACCGTTCCTGACTGCCGTGGCATTAAAAACACCGGTCATCCTGTTTTTCCCGCTCTATATGGGTGGCAATCGATACGAGGTTCACTTTGAGCTTTTTAGTGAACTTATAACGTTGTCCCGGGGTAATCGTGACAAGGATCTGCAGCAATGGGTGCAACGATATGCTAACCGGCTGGAACATTACTGTCGTTATGCGCCTTATAACTGGTTTAACTATTTCGATTACTGGCAGAATGACTTGCAGTCAGATTCATCACAAAAAGATAGCGCTGACGAACCTAAAACTGCGCAAATCCAGTGAGGTTATTAATTTTAATAAATTTTTTGCTTGCTGCTTTATTTGCACCAGTCTGGGTGCTGGCAGCAGCCGACAATTTTACCCTTGATTCACTTATGAAGTTGCTGGCGAGCAAACAGGAATCAAGCGGTAAATTTATTGAGCTTAGATATAACAGCCTGTTAAAAAATCCTGTACGTATCACGGGCAACTTATTTTATAAAAAACCAGGCCTCTTGATTAAAGAGAACCTTACACCGGTAGCAGAAACGTTAAAAATTAATGGTGATAGCATAGAGTATACAAGACTGGAAAATGGAAAAAAAATTACCAGGACCCTGGCTATTGAGGACTTTCCATTTCTGAAAACTATGACATTAGGCTTGAGAGCAACATTTGCGGGTGATTTGAACAGTCTAAAAAATCATTACAAAGTAACCTTTACCGGTAACAGGCCAGGCTGGCGACTTGTACTGGCAAGCAATGTAGTCGAGACAGATCCTGATAAATTGTTCGATAATATTGTCGGTAAACTGGTCATATCAGGATCCGGTGACAATTTTAAAAAAATTGAAATATTTGATCAGGAAAATGACCGGACAGTAATAAATATCTCTCCATTGTGAATACTGCTGAAATAAAAAAGCGCGCTCTTATATTTTTTGTTTACCTGCTAGCCGTTATTACGGGTTTATTTATTGTCTTCCGATATATGGAAGTTAGCAGCGACATGAGCGCATTTTTACCCCAGGGCGCGACTCAAATACAAAAAATACTTTTTACGCAGTACCGACAGTCTGCAAATAGTCGTGCGGTTATGATAGGCATTGAGGGTAATGACTCAGCGCAACTGATCAGGATCAATAAAAAAATATCAGGCAGGTTAAAACAGTCCGGGTTATTTTCCGCTGTTGATAATGGCTTGTCTTCACTGCCACAAAAAGAAGCCAGTTTTTTATTCAAAAACAGGTTTATTTTGAGCAACACAACAGGCCCTAAAAATTACCAGGTTGATTCACTGCGGTCACACCTGGAACAGAGATTGCAAGACTTGTCATCTGCATTGGCTCCCATGATCAAGAAAACATTACCGAGGGACCCCGCGGGAGAGTTTGAGAACGTGTTAACTAGCTGGCGCGGTAACCTGGAAATAAAAAAAATAAACGGCATTTATTTTTCAAGCGATAACAGGCGCAGCCTGATACTTGCGATGCCTGGCGCCAGCGCAACAGATATTAATAACCTGCAAAAGGCGATCAACGTAATAAAGACTGCCTATCTGGATGTTGAGCATACGGGTACTGAGCTTCTGTTATCGGGCCCGGTTATTATTGCGCTTTCAGCTAGTGAGAAAATTCGCGGTGATGTAAAAATTTTAAGCTTGTTGGCAACAATAATTGTTATAGCTTTTTTATATCTTGCCTTCGGTAATTCTAAAGTTGTCCTGTTAAGCGCGGTACCACTGGCCAGCGGTATGCTCGCCGGTGCTGCTACGGTTACATTTTTCTTTGATTCAGTACATGGGATAACAATCGCCTTCGGCGCGACCCTTATCGGTATTGCCGTTGATTACCCGATGCATTTTTTCAGCCACCTGGACGGCACTAAAACACCGGAAAAAGCGATAGGCCATATATGGCGAACGCTTAGATTGAGTGTACTGACCACAATAATTGGTTTTTCTTCACTACTTTTTTCCGGTTATAGCGGGCTGGCGCAGTTGGCAATTTTTTCAATTTCCGGCATTGTTGCCGCGATTCTTGTTACTCGATTTATACTCCCCGGAATATTGGCCGCTAGTGCTCATTTCGAAATAACTACGCCAGCATTACAGTCAAGTATTAAGAACCTGGCAATTAAAGCGGGCCAGTTATGGCCAGCACTGGTTTTATTACTCGTGGTTGCACTGGTTATCCAGGTTAACAGGAGTAATATTTTCAGTGATACCGAAAACAGGATCTGGAACGATAATCTCCAGGCCTTAAGTCCGGCTTCAGAACAACAATTATTACTTGATAAAAAACTCCGGAATGATTTAAATTTTCAATACAGCAATGAGATAATACTGATCACAGGTGTCACTCAAGAAACTGTATTGCAGTCTGGTGAAGGACTTGTTAAAGAGCTGGATAAACTGGTGGAGCAGGGCGTACTTGACAGTTATGAAGCTATCTCGAAATATTTACCAAGCAAAGAACTGCAAGCCGCCAGGCTGGCACAACTTCCTGGCGAACAGGTATTGAAAAATAATATTCGAAAAGCAGGCAGGGGCCTGCCCTTTCGTGAGAATTTATTTAATCCATTTCTTCGAGATATCGAGCAGGCGAAGAACATGGACCTGTTGTCCCTGGATTCTTTTTCCGGGACTTTATTATCAGAAAAGCTCGCACCACTATTATTTGAAAGTAATGGTAAAAATAAAAAAATCTGGGTGGCCCCGGTATTACTTTTTGAGTTAAAAGATCCCGAGAAAATTAAACTATTAGCAAAAAAATATTCTGGCTCATATGTTAATCTTGCGCTTGAAACAAAAAAAATCATGGCCGACTACAGAATTCGTGGACTAAAGGTATTCAGTTTTGGTGTATTAGCGATTATTTTTGTACTTTGGCTGGGGCTGGGTTCTTTGCCCATGGCCGCCGGAATTTTAGCCATCCCGTTTTCGGCACTATTAGTTGATTCGGCGGTGCTTTCGTTGCTGGGAATTGGGTTAACCATGTTTCATTTGGTGGCCATGTTACTGGTCGCCGGGTTAGGGATAGACTACGCATTATTTTTTAACAGGATACGATCCAATGCTAAAGAATGGGATACAACCTTTCCCGCTATCTGGAAATCCTGGCTGACCACGGTGCTTGTTTTCGGCAGTCTTATGATCTCGGATACGGCCGTACTGAAAGCGCTGGGCCAGACAGTAACATTGGGCGTTACGCTGTGTTTTCTATTTGGGCTAATCTGGTCAAGAAGGTTTTCATCGGCAACGGTATCACGGTAGTATTGAGCTCATAAAATACTAACCCAAATCTATGAAACCTCTCAGAATTTCTGCCTATACAGTTACCAGCGCCATTGGTGTTGGCCTGCATGCCAGTTTCAATTCCATACGTGATAGAACAAGTGGCCTGAAACCCTGTAGCTTTGAGCCACGCCTCGATACGTTTAGCGGTATGGTCGCCGGTCTTGAAGCATTGCCTGTCCGGGGAGAACTATCTGTATTTGACTGTAGAAATAACCGACTGGCGCAACTAGGTTTGCAGCAGGATGATTTTGTTGCGAAAGTTGACCGGGCACGAAAAAAATACGGATCCGACCGCATTGCCGTCATACTTGGTACCAGCACATCCGGTATCCAGGAAACGGAGCTTGCCTATATTAATCGAGACAAGAAAACCGATTTACTGCCCGAGAGTTTTAAATATGCAACCACGCATAATCTTTACGCGACCAGTAATTTTGTTCGACGTTATCTGGGGCTGACTGGCCACACGAGCATGATCTCAACTGCCTGTTCTTCAGCAGCCAAGGCTTTTGCCAGTGCCTGGAGATTAATGAATGCAGGCTTGTGTGATGCCGCTGTCGTCGGTGGAGTCGATAGCCTGGCGCTCAATACATTATATGGATTTAGCTCCCTTGAGCTGGTGAGCGCAACACCCTGCCGGCCTTGCGCACAAGATAGATCGGGAATCTCAATTGGTGAGGCGGCAGGATTTGCATTACTGGAATGGCCTGAGCAATCAGATAGCAGCAGTGATTATTTTCTCAAAGGTTATGGTGAAAGCTCAGACGCCTACCATATGTCAACACCGAGGCCCGATGGTTCTGGCGCAGCCATGGCCATGGGGGCTGCGATCAAGCGGGCGGCTATCGAGCCAGCAGAAATTGACTATATAAACATGCATGGCACGGCCAGTGATGTGAATGACTCAATGGAAGACAAGGCGATCACTAGAGTTGTTGGTACCACGACGCCATGCAGCGCAACCAAAGGCTGGACCGGACACACGTTAGGTACAGCGGGCATGCTGGAAGCGGCTATTTCTTTACTGGCGATGGAGCATGGATTAATACCTGGCACCCAGAATACGAAAACCATTGACCCCGCCTTTACCAGTGAAATTCTCCTGGAGAATCGTCCGGCAGAGTTACGTAATGTGTTGAGTAATTCTTTTGGTTTTGGTGGCAGCAATTGCAGCTTGTTGTTTGGCAAAGGTGGTGATTGACAGTGGCTGATTACTACCTATCAGGACTAGGTATTTTTGGTGCCGGGCTGGTCGGCTGGCAAACCAGCAAGCCTGTCCTTGCTGGTCGTGAAAAATATGTTTTAGCAGATTTACCAAAACTGGCGCCCGCAATATTACCTGCCGGCGTGCGCAGGCGGGCAGGTAGCTATATTCGCCTGGCGGCTGAAATCGCTACTGAGGCAGTCGCTGCCTCCGGACTTGATCCATCCGGGTTAGCCAGCGTTTTCACCACAACAGAAAGTGATGGCACTATTACAGATGCTATTTGTCGCGCCATTTGTGAAGCGGAGCCGGCGGTGTCGCCGACACTGTTCCATAATTCTGTTACTAATGCGCCAGCTGGTTACTGGTGTATGGCCGTGCAGTCGATGAAACCTTCAACCAGTATCGCCGGTCATGAGGGTGCATTTTCAGTGGGCCTGATTGAGGCCTGCTTACAAATCGATACTGAATTGAATGACATGCTTTACGTATGCCATGATGTCACGATGCCTCATCCTATAAGCAAGGTTGCCAATATTAAATCTGATTATGGCGCGGCCATGGTACTTACGGGCGAACAAAAGAAAACCAGCCTGGCAGTTATAAACCTGGAAGTGATTCCAGGATCAAAAACTTTAAGCGAGGTTGGCATCAAAGCCATTGATGAAATTCGCACGGGAAACCCGGCTGCCCGGTGTTTGCCGTTACTGGCGCAAATTGCCCGTAATGAAAGTGGCAGCGTTGTTCTTCCTTATAATGATTATCAGCATTTGCAAGTAACGGTCAATCCATGCAGCTAATATTATGCAATTAGACAGAACACAAATTTGTCAGCGTATCCCCCATGCGGGCGATATGTGCTTGCTGGATAAAATGCTGGCCTGGGATGAGAGCCATATAAAGTGCAGCGCAAAATCTCATTTAAATAACGCTAATCCGCTCAGGACGGGGAACACTTTAACTATCATGGCTGCAATTGAATATGCCGGGCAAGCCATGGCCTTACATGGCGGTCTTATTGCCGCAGCAGGCCCGGACGGAAATCGACCTCGCAAAGGCTACTTGGCCAGCTTGCGAAACATTGTTGTCAATCACCAGACCCTTGATGATTTACCAGGTGATCTATTGATTGAGGTCGAGTTATTAATGGGGGACAGTGACAGTTCGCTTTATGCCTTTTCAGTTAGCACAGCTAATGCGTTGGTGATTTCCGGTCGGGCTGCTGTCAAATTACTCGAGGAGATGGAAACTTGAAACGGGCGCTAGTAACAGGCGGGAGCGGCGGTATCGGCGCCGCCATATGTCGCCGGCTTGGGGCATCCGGTATCCATGTTTATGTTCATGGCCATACCAATAAAGACAAGGCCGATAGCATTGTTGGCGAGATTAAGGGTTCTGGGGGTTCCGCAGAAAGCATAATATTTGATGTATCCGATGTGGGGAGTTGCCAAAAAAACCTGGAGACAATCCTGGAAAATGGTCCGATCCAGATTTTAGTGAACAATGCCGGTATCCACGATGACGCCCCCCTGGCTGGAATGACGGCGGCGCAATGGCAAAGTGTGATCGATGTTTCGCTGGGCGGATTTTATAATGTCACCCAGCCATTACTGCTGCCGATGATGTCTACCCGTTGGGGCCGGATTATCAGCACGGCGTCGGTGGCGGCCCTGAAAGGAAATCGTGGCCAGGCAAATTATGCCGCCGCCAAGGCGGGGTTGCTGGGGGCCAGTAAATCACTGTCCCAGGAAATACTTTCCCGGGGCATCACGGTGAATGTGGTTGCACCCGGGATCATCGCATCATCTATGACAGACGACCTGTTCACTAAAGACCAGATCAAGGCAATGGTGCCAGCCCATCGAGTCGGCAGGCCCGATGAGGTGGCTGCCCTGGTGTCATACCTGGTCTCCGATGAAGCGGGTTATGTATCAGGTCAATGTATCTCGATAGATGGCGGTATGACCTGATTTAATGCCCTGGCTTAAATATCAAACCACATATGTCATTAAAAACAATTTTTCTGATTGTGAAACAGCTCACAGTTTTATCTTTATTTACTGATACCATAGCTATATTGTTAAACAGTTAGAGCAAATCATACATATAAGGAGACCCTGATGACTAAACGAATCTTGACCAAAAGAATTTTAACCAAAAGAATTTTACTCGGACTTTTCATGCTTCCACTGGTAGCACTATTGTTACCACCTGTGACTGTCGAAGCAAAACCGCGCCTGGAGCCGGTCTACAAACCCGCGTCCATCTCTGTCAAAGGTATGTCAAAAAGCCAGGTTGAAAAAGGAATCAAAAGAGCGCTGTACAAAAGGGGCTGGCAAGCGAAAAAGATTAATAGCGGCCTGATTCGGGCGACCTATATCAAGGCAAGCAGAAAAACTTCTCTCAAGGCCGTGATCAATATTCATTACAGTAGCAAATCAATTCGAATCAATTACTATTCTTCAAAAGGATTTAGTTATGACAAGGCTGCCGGCATCATCCATAGAAGGTTTAACGGCTGGGTAAAGAATGTCGAAAAAGATTTAAAACTGGAATTTAACGATTTTTAGGGGAAAATTTAATAATGCGAAAATATCTCTCACTGCTGGTAATAATTTTGCTTACGAGTGTTGCGTTTCAGGCGACTGGTTATGCAGGTAGCAAGCTAAAGCCAATCTATAATCCGCCAGTAATGAGTCTTGATGGAGATTCGTCAAAAGCTGCAGTTGCCGAGGCCATTCAGCGAGCCGCTGCCAGTAGAGACTGGCGCATCAAGCGACTGGGCAAAAGTACACTCAAGGCTACCTATAAAAAGACAGGCAAGGTAGGGTTGGTTTACAAGGCAGTGCTTACGATTACGTATAGTTCAAAAAAAATCACCATGAAATACCGGGGTAGCCGCGATTTACATTACCAGAAGGAGTCCCAGCTAATTGACCATTATTATAATAGTTGGGTGAAAAAACTGGAAAAACAAATCTGGAAAGAAGTTAATCGATAAAAATGTTTTTTACCAAACGGGCTATAAAAAGGGAGGCATTGCTTCGCTACTGCCCCACATAAAAATACTAATGTGCGTTAAAAGTCCTTATGACTGCTATATCATGATACTGACCATGTCAGGATATGAAATTCCAAAACAGGAAACACGTCATACCCGCAAAAGCGGGTATCCAGCAAGTAATTGATTAGGCTACAAACCAGAATGACTGGATTCTGACCGTCAGGAAGGCGGAAATGCAATAGAATTGTCGGGAACAATTCTTGCCCGCTTTCACCCCAAGAGTACTTTGTCACTTCGTTCGGGCGCGCGGAATGACAGAATTGTGAGACTGCGCCTCTTTTTTGTTTTTACAGCCCGTTTTTATTGTTTGAAAATTAAACCCAGCGCGCCGAGCGGGTCATGATTTTTGAAGTGAACGTCATGGCTTTTTTAACAATGGCTGGAAAGGTTGCCGCCCCGGCTTGTAAGGCAGTCGTCGCATGATGGACCTCATCTTCACGCATTTGTTTGAGAATAAGCCGACTCTTTTGGTCATTTTCAGAAAGTTTGGCCAGGTGTTCATCCAGGTGCCTGACGACCTGTTTTTCTGTCTCGACAACAAAGCCCAGGCTCCAGCGATCACCGGCCAGTCCAGCCAGGGCACCAATAGCAAAGGAACCGGCATACCAAAGCGGATTTAAATAACTCTTGTGGGTACCCAGTTCGTCAATGCGATCTTCGGTCCAGGCAAGGTGATCGTTTTCTTCTGCAGCCGCTTGCTCCATTTTTTCACGGACATTGGGTAATTTTGCCGTCAGCGCTTGCCCCTGGTACAGGGCCTGGGCGCTTACTTCGCCAGCGTGATTAATGCGCATGAATTGTCCGGCCAGGATTTTCTCGTTTTGTGAAAGGTCTGGTTCTTTTAAACCATTGGCCGGATTAGCGCGCTCGGCCCTGGGGGCCGGTCCGAAGGTGGTTCGCAAGGCATCGTCTATTGCGGTTATAAATATATCCAGCGGTGAGTTTTTACTTAATAGATCTTCGGGCACGTCTTTAGTCTTCATTGTTTTTCACCCCCTGTTTTGAGTTGTCTGGCCAATAAGGTGACAGGATGAACGACCTCGATATGTTCATTCAGGCCCTGAAGACCTGCCTGTAAATTCGTTGCGCAACCAAGATTTGAGGTAACAATAATATCAGGAAGTGCCGGTAGTTTCTTAACCATAGCCCGTACTTTATTGTCTCGCAATTTTTTGGCCATGACTGGTTGGCGAAACATATAATCTCCGGCACCTCCACAACATTGTTCATTTTCAGGCATGGGCTTAATTTTGGCCGCTGGTATTAGTTTCAGTAAATCATAGACAAATTTCTCAGCTGCCAGGGGGTAACGTAATGAGCAAGGCTCATGAACGGCTATCACACCTTCATAGGGTTTAAATTTTAAACCCTGAAAATTTTGCTGGCTCAAAAAAGTCGATACATCCAGCAAGTTGATGTCATTACCTTTGTGATGTGCCAGGTCTTCATAAAGTTCAGCCGTACAACCACTGACACAAGAAACCACTGTTTTTATGTCAGCAGGGAAAGCAGCCTGAAATTCATCAGTAGTTGAATCGCTGAGACCGCCACAGCATAACGGCCTATTTGCTGTGACCAGCTCAATATTCAAGGCATTAAAAATCTGCTTAATTGAATGGCTGGTTTGGTTATCCAGCGATTTACTCAGACATCCAGTAAATAATCCAAGGCGCAAACTCGGCTCGGGAAGTTTTGATATATAACCCTGTTGCTCGAAAGATGGCTGGCCGGTGGGTAACAGTGCGTCAATGTCGTCGAGCTGCAGTAGCCTCAGCACCCTGGTTTTTTGCAAACACCAGCGGAGACCGCTTTTTGTGTAAATTGTCACCAACAGAGAATAGGTTTTTGGATTTCTGGCCAAATAAAGAATAACGCGAACTATCGCGCTTAGCTCTGTTCTGGAATGGGAGGATTTTTTTATGATGGAGCGGGTCGCCAGCATCATTTCTCGGAATCCTACGTCTGACGGGCAAGCGCGCTCACAGGCCCGGCATAAAAGACAGCCCGCCAGGCTTGTGAGCAGTTGTTTGCTTGCCGGTAATGTATTTTCGGCCAGGGCCTTGGCAAAGGATATGCGACCGCGGGGTGACTGGGCTTCACGCCGGCTTTCGTTAAAAGTGGGGCAGGCAGTCAGGCATAAACCACAAAGTACGCACTTATTGGCTTGTTCCAGGATGATTTCGTTGAGCGTCGGTTGTGACATGCCGGGATTGTACATGAGACCTGCTGAGGGGTGAGAAAACCGCAGGGACCAGGGACCAGGGGCCATGAGCCAGGGACTAGAAACTCGCCACTCGTTTCTTGTTACTCCAACAGCAGGCGACTGACGATTTGCCCATTTTGCAGGTGTGTTTTGATGATTTCTTCGATGTCCTGCTCGTTCTGGTAGCGATACCAGGTGGCTTCTGGATAAACCACGAGGGCAGGTCCCATGGCACAACGATCCATGCAGCCGGCGGT
>VAPH01080552.1_pt1 | contig 11237 bp, 5 predicted proteins | sample 3393861 | NCBI WGS metagenome assembly VAPH01 (sample SAMN08290439, study PRJNA428436) | hydrothermal vent metagenome | isolation source: Deep-sea hydrothermal vent chimney | place: Atlantic Ocean: South-mid Altantic Ridge | reverse complement strand
CGAAATCTTGACTCTTAACTGCTTTATCTGCAGCTTTTAACTCATTTTTTTGTGCATATATTGTCAAACTTAAAAATAGGCTTAACAATAATAAGGTTTGTTTTTTCATTACGGTATTACTTAAAATTATACATTTTGTTAAAAATTTTTGCAAAGTTAATAATTTTACTCATTATTAGTATTATTTTCATCTGTTTTTGTTTGTTCATCATCTAATTCCTCAACATCTTCATCGTCATGCATTACTTTGGCAACGGCAGCGATTGAATCATTGTCTTTAATATTGATCAATTTTACTCCTTGCGTTGCTCTACCCATTACCCGCAGATCTGAAACAGCCATACGAATAGTAATTCCGGATTTGTTGATGATCATCAAATCATCATCATCCGATACATTTTTTATGGCTACCAATTGACCTGTTTTTTGAGTAATATTAATTGTTTTAACACCTTTACCTCCTCTATTTGTGATGCGATAATCTTCTAATTTAGAACGTTTTCCATACCCTTTTTCAGAAACTACTAAAATATCTATATCATCATCCTGAATAGACACCATACCTATAACTTCATCTTTATCATCTCTCAATCTGATCCCCCTAACACCTGAAGCATTTCTACCCATTGGTCGGGTTTTACTTTCTTCAAATCGAATAGATTTCCCAGATTTTGCCGCAATCATGATCTGACTGTTACCATTGGTTAATTTAGCTTCCAGCAATTCATCACCTTCTCTAATGGTAATAGCATTAATACCATTAGTTCTTGGTCGCGAATATTGTTCTAATGATGTTTTTTTAGTCTGACCCTTTTTGGTAACCATAACCACATAATTATTATTTACATAGTCTTCATCTTTTAGATCTTGTGTCACTAAAAATGCTTTTACTTTGTCATCATTTTCAATATTGATCAAATTCTGAATGGCTCTTCCTTTTGAAGTTTTATTTCCATCCGGAATTTCATAAACCCGCATCCAAAATACTTTACCTTTTTGTGTAAAGAACAACATATACTGATGATTGGTAGCAACAAAAAGATCTTCCAAGAAATCTTCATCACGCGTAGCAACCCCTTTTTGACCGCGCCCTCCTCTGTTTTGAGTTTTGTATTCTGATAGATCTGTTCTTTTTACATACCCTGCATGTGAAATAGTAACAACCACTTTAGAGTTAGGGATCATATCTTCTATATTCAGTTCAGCACCTGCATATTCGATCTCCGATCTGCGTTTATCACCATATTTGTTTTTTATTTCTAAAAGCTCTTCTTTAATTATATCCATTCTTCTCGGCTCATTAGCAAGAATATCTTTTAGATCTTCGATCAAGATCATGATCTCTTCAAACTCTGCTCTCAGTTTATCTTGTTCTAATCCGGTAAGCTGACGTAAGCGCATTTCAACTATCGCTTTGGCTTGAATTTCTGACAATTCAAAACGATCTATCAATTTAGCTCTTGCTTCATCTGCATTACTCGATGCACGAATTAATTTTATTACTTCATCAATATTATCACTGGCAATAATCAAGCCTTCCAAAATATGTGCTCGCGCTTCTGCTTTGCTCAACTCAAATTTAGTACGACGAACCACAACTTCGTGACGATGATTCACAAAATGCCTGATCAGGTCTTTTAAGTTCAACATTTCCGGTTTACCGTTAACCAAAGCAATGTTATTAACACTGAACGAAGTTTGTAAGGCTGTATACTTGTATAATTTGTTTAAAACAATATTTGGTATAGCATCACGCTTTAAAACATAAACCAGCCTTCTTCCTTTACGACTTGTTTCATCACGAATTGTTGATATACCATCTATTTTTTTATCGTTGATCAGATCAACAGTTTTCTTTAAAAGATCTGCACCATTTACCTGATAAGGCAATTCAGTAACAATTATGCATTCTCTTCCGGCAACTTCTTCAAAGTTGGCTTTGGCACGCATAACAATTCTTCCTCTACCTGTTAAAAATGCATTTCTAACACCTTCATAACCGTAAATAGTTCCTCCGGTTGGAAAATCGGGAGCCTTAATATGTTGCATCAACTCCTCTATTTCAATTGCATCATTATCAATAAAGGCAATGGTACCATCAATTACTTCACTTAAATTGTGAGGTGCCATATTCGTAGCCATTCCAACCGCAATACCCGATGCCCCATTTACCAATAAACTTGGTATTCGCGTAGGTAAAACGGTAGGCTCCTTTAAAGTATCATCAAAATTCAATCGATGATCAACAGTATCTTTATCAATATCAGCAAGCATATCTTCCGATATTTTTTGCATTCTTACCTCTGTATATCGCATTGCGGCAGGACTATCACCATCCGGTGAACCGAAATTTCCTTGTCCGTCAACCAATTCATAACGCATACTCCAATCTTGTGCCATTCGAACCATTGCATCATAAACCGAAGTATCACCATGTGGGTGATATTTACCCAATACTTCTCCTACAACTCTTGCTGATTTTTTATGAGATCCGGTAGCTTTGATCCCTAGTTCATGCATTCCAAATAATACTCTTCTATGCACAGGTTTTAAACCATCTCTTACATCTGGTAATGCACGCGAAACAATTACTGACATTGAATAATCAATGTAAGCTGTTTTCATCTCATCTTCAATATTAATAGGAATTATCTTTTCGTTTTCAGCCATATTATTTTTTATTTTTTAGGACGGAGCAATATACAATTATTCTCTTTTTTAATGCGCTCTGCAGAGATTTTTATTGACATTAGTTATTAACAATTTAACAGTATTATTCAGTTGAATTTTAGTAACTTAGTGCTGTGTTTAAAGTTGATAATAACTTTTGTAATGATTAAGTAAAAAATTCTACTAAATTTACAACATAAACAGTAATGATATGGACGATAATTTTTCACCAAAAGTAAAAGATGTCATTGCCTATAGCAAAGAAGAAGCATTAAGACTTGGGCATGATTTTATAGGTACAGAACACTTAATGCTGGGTATTTTGCGCAAGGCTACCGGAGAGGCATTTGACATTTTAAAAACCTTTGAGTTAAATATTAGTTCCTTGAGAACAAAAATTGAATCTTTACATCCAATAAATTCAACCTTACCAAATGTAAATGATAAAAAAAGTTTACATCTTACCAAGCAGGCAGAAAAAGCTTTAAAAACAACTTTTTTAGAAGCAAAATTATATAAAAGTGATGCAATAAGTACGGCTCATTTGCTACTGTGTATTTTAAGAAATGAAAATGACCCTACTGCTAAAATATTACATAATTTTGATATTTTTTATGAAGACGTGAAAGAAACATTTCAAGAATTGTTTACAGAATCCAATGAGGAAGACATTACCGAAAGCCCTAAAGCAGATACACCTCACGAAGAATTTAAGGAACCTAAGAAAAATCCGTTTGAAGGTTCGAAAGGCAAGTTGGTAAAAAAGTCAAAAACTCCTGTACTCGATAATTTTGGAAGAGATCTTACCTTGTTGGCCGAAAATGGAAATTTAGATCCTGTTGTTGGTAGGAAAACTGAAATAGAACGTATCTCTCAAATATTAAGTCGTCGTAAAAAAAATAATCCGATTTTAATAGGTGAGCCTGGAGTAGGTAAATCGGCTATAGCCGAAGGTTTGGCTTTACGAATAATCCAGAAAAAAGTATCAAGGATATTATTTAACAAACGAATTGTATCTCTTGATCTTGCCAGTTTGGTTGCAGGTACAAAATATCGCGGTCAGTTTGAAGAACGAATGAAAGCCTTGATGAACGAATTGGAAAAGAATGATGATATCATTTTATTTATTGATGAAATTCATACTATTGTTGGCGCCGGGGGTGCAACCGGATCACTGGATGCATCAAATATGTTCAAACCGGCATTGGCTCGTGGCGATATTCAATGTATTGGAGCAACAACCCTGGATGAATTCAGACAAAATATTGAAAAAGATGGCGCCCTTGAAAGAAGATTTCAAAAAATTATTGTTGAGCCAACCAGTGTTGAAGAAACCATTCAAATTCTAGAGAATATTAAAAATAAATACGAAGATCATCACAATGTACAATTTACAGATGAGGCCATAAAAGCATGTGTTACACTTACAAATCGCTATATGACAGACAGATTCCTACCCGATAAGGCAATTGATGCATTAGACGAAGCAGGTTCTCGAATTCATATCACCAATATTGTTGTACCAAAACAAGTATTGGAATTGGAAGAAAAACTGGAAGAAATAAGAGAATTAAAAAATGATGTTGTAAAAAGCCAGAAATACGAAGAAGCTGCAAAATTACGCGATGATGAAAAACGCATTGAAAAAGAATTAGAAACTGAACAATTGGCTTGGGAAGAACAGTCGAAATTACACAAAGTAACGGTAACCAAAGAAAACGTTGCTGAAGTGGTGAGCATGATGACCGGTATTCCTGTGAACAGAATTGCTGAAGCCGAAAGTATTCGACTTAAAGACCTACCTAACCTGATCAAAGGAAAAGTAGTAGGGCAAGATGAAGCTGTGGCGAAAGTGGTAAAGGCAATTCAACGCAATAGAGTTGGATTGAAAGATCCGAATAAACCAATTGGTTCTTTTATATTTTTAGGCCAAACAGGTGTAGGAAAAACACAATTAGCCAAAGTATTGGCAACAGAGTTATTTGATTCACAAGATGCGTTAGTGAGAATTGATATGAGCGAATACATGGAAAAATTTGCCATATCAAGATTAATTGGGGCTCCTCCGGGTTATGTTGGTTATGAAGAAGGCGGACAATTAACAGAAAAAATCCGTCGTAAACCATATGCAGTAGTTCTTTTAGATGAAATTGAAAAAGCACATCCGGATGTTTTTAATATGTTACTTCAAATTTTAGATGACGGATATATTACGGATAGTTTAGGAAGAAAAATAGACTTTAGACATACCATTATTATAATGACTTCTAATATTGGATCTCGTCAATTAAAAGATTTTGGTCAAGGTGTTGGTTTTGGTACTTCTGCTAAAAAAGCGCAAGCTGATTCGAATGCAAAAAGTATTATTGAAAATGCTTTAAAGAAAAGTTTTGCACCTGAATTTATAAACCGAATTGATGATATTGTTATTTTCAATGCACTTGAACGAAAAGATATTCATGAAATAATTGATATTGAATTGGAAAAATTATTTTCAAGGATTACCAATTTAGGATACAATTTAAAATTAAGTGATGAGGCTAAAGATTTTATTGTCGATAAAGGTTTTGACAGACAGTACGGTGCAAGACCATTAAAGCGTGCTATTCAAAAATATATTGAAGACGCCTTAGCCGAAGAAATTGTAAATGCCAATTTAAATGAAAATGATGTTATTTTTATGGATCTGGATAAAAAAACAAAAAAACTTACCATAAAAATAGATAAAAATAAAAAGACAAAATAATACGATTTATCCATTCAATTTCATCTATAAAAAAATCCGGTTAAACCGGATTTTTTTATGTGTGAATTTTAAATTTTTACTTAATCGTTTAATTTTTCCATGACATCTTCAACCGTATCTTTTATTTTCTTTAACTGAAATCCTAAAAATATATTGGCAATTCCTAATATTAAAATTGCCAATGCTAAAGTATATACAAGGTAACTTGCACCGATCAAGGGATTTACAATTGACATAAATGCGAAGATCACTATTAAAATTCCAAATATTAAAATCCATAACCAATTATCAGCTCCGTCTTTTTTTAGTTTGAAAGAAGCAGATAACGTACTAAAACCTCTGAATAACAACCAAAAACCAATAAACATTGAAAATAATAACAAGGTCATACCAGGATATTTCAAAAGGATAAATCCTACGATAACATCCAATATTCCACTTACCAAATAAATACCCCAGTTATCCATATCACCTTTGTTTGCTAAAACAAAAAATATGGTCAACAAGCCACTGATTAAAATTAATGTACTAAACAAAAGTGCTAAACTAACAAAGCTCGCAACAGGGGTTTTAAACATCCAAAAAGCTGCGAATATCAGTAATATTCCAACAATTAAAAAAACCCACCAGTTTTTGACAGAATGGGTCACCTTAGAAATAAGATTTGACATAATAATAAATTTGAGTTTACATGATAATTGTAAACAAGGTTAGTATTTGATTTTGATTGATTTATAACAATCAAAATCAAATATACTACATAAAAGATAGATCACGATAAATACCAAACTATAGAGTTTGATGGTCTGAGTATATGAAAAATTTCTATTCTGGTTTTATCATTTAATCTTTGGGTATACTGTGAAATATGTAATGAATTTTTTAATATTGTTTCCAATATTAAATAAATTGTGTTTTTTATTACTAATTAAAAAAAGTAATTTATATTTGCATCGTGATACAAAAAATACATACTAGAAAATACCCAAATTCAAACCGTTATACAATGGTTTCTACTTTTATCACTACAACTACCCTTTAGGGTTGTCTCACTATATAAAACTCCGTACCTAAAACCTATTTTACAAGCTAACTGTAAATAATGGGTTAATAAAATTAAAATATAAGTCTATAAATTTAATAAAATGATAGTTTCAAAATTTGGAGGATCCTCAGTTGGTTCTGCTAAAAACATTAAAAAAGTAATACAGATAATCTCCGAAAAACAGGAGAAAACTACAATCGTAGTTTCTGCACTTGCCGGTATTACAAATTTATTATTAAAAGCTGCTGATCTGGCGGTTTTCAGTGACAAAGGTTATATTTCTGTTTTAAATGAAATTCAAGAAATACATAACCATACCATCGCAGAACTATTAAACGAGCAATACCAAAAAAGTTGTAAAGATTTTGTTGAAGAACAAATGAATTCTTTGAAAGACACCTTAAACGGCGTTTTTTTATTGAATGATCTGCCTAATAAATCTGCTGATAAAATTGTTAGTACAGGAGAGATCCTATCCTCATACATTATTTATAAAGCCATTAAAGATAAAGGTTTAGATATTGTATTAAAGGATAGCAGAGAATTGATCAAAACAAATAGTGAGCTTGACAATACCGAAGTAAATTATATGGAAAGCTATAAAAATATAAATAGTTTTTTTACCAAGAATAAAAAGAAAAATGTAATTCTACCCGGTTTTATTGCATCTGATGAAAAAGGGCTAACATCTACCCTTGGCCGGGGTGGTTCTGATTTTACAGCAGCTATTATTGCCAATGCGATTGATGCCGATCTCTTAGAAATATGGACAGATGTTAGTGGTATGTATACCGCGAACCCCAAACTGGTTAAACAAGCAAAACCCATTAAACAAATTTCCTATCAGGAAGCAATGGAGTTATCCCACTTTGGGGCAAAAGTGATCTACCCTCCTACTATTCAGCCCGTTTTAGATAAAGAAATACCAATTAAAAACACAATGGCACCAAATGAAATTGGAACTTCAATTTCAACAAATAAGAACGGCAGTCGTACAACCGTTAAAGGCATCAGTCATATTGATGATATCGCTTTGCTTACTTTAGAAGGAAATGGAATGATTGGTGTACCGGGTATATCTAAAAGATTATTTGAAGCCTTATCTTTGAAAAAGATCAACATCAAATTTATCACGCAAGCTTCAAGTGAACATTCTATTTGCATAGCCATAGATAAAAATGAAACAGATGTAGCGAAAGATACGGTAGACAAACAATTTGAATTTGAAATTATACAACACAAAGTAAACCCTTTAATTGTAGAAAAAGATCTTGCCATAATTGCTTTGGTGGGTGATAATATGAAATCACACCAGGGAATTAGTGGTAAAATGTTTAGTGCCTTAGGTGATAACAATGTGAATATTAGAGCAATAGCCCAAGGCTCCTCAGAGAAAAATATTTCTGCTGTTATTGCAAAAAAAGATGTGAAAAAAGCTTTGAACACCTTACATGCTACTTTTTTTGAAGATCATATCAAACTGATCAATTTGTTTATTGTTGGTATTGGAAACGTTGGAGGGAAATTATTGGAACAGATCAAACAACAAGGTGAATTTTTATTGAACAGCCAGCATTTAATTATACGTGTTGTTGCAATTTCTAATTCAAAAAAAATGTTGTTTGATGCAGAAGGGATCGATTTAAGTAAATGGAATTCAGAATTAAGTAGCAAGGGAGAAAGATCAGATTTAGATTTGTTTTATAATAAAATTATTGAATTAAATTTAAGAAACAGTGTTTTTGTCGATAATACAGCTAGTGATCGGGTACCTAATTATTATGCAGATTATTTAAAGCAAAGTATTTCGGTAGTTGCTTGCAATAAAATTGCTTGCTCTTCGGCGTACAATAATTATAAGAATTTGAAATACTTATCCAAAAAATACAATACGTCATACTTGTTTGAAACTAATGTTGGTGCAGGCTTACCAATTATTAACACTTTAAATAATTTAGTGGCTTCGGGTGATCAAATCACAGAAATTCAAGCCGTGTTATCGGGTAGTTTAAATTTTGTTTTTAATAATTTTAATTCAGAAACATCTTTTTATGATGTAGTAAAACAAGCCGGTGAAGAAGGATATACCGAGCCGGATCCAAGAATTGACCTCAGTGGCGTGGATGTAATGCGAAAAATATTAATTTTAATGCGTGAAAGTGGTAAAGAAATGGAGTTGGAAGAAATAACCAATGATTCATTTTTACCTGAAACCTCATTAAAAGCCAAAAGCATTGACGAATTTATGTCAACATTAAAACAAGAGGTTGCGCATTTTGATGATTTACGAAATGAAGCTGAAAAAAGAAACTGCCGATTAAAATATGTAGCCGAATATAAAAATGGCAAAGCAAAGGTTGGGTTGCAATATATTACAAATGACCATCCTTTTTACAATTTGGCAGGTAAAGATAATATTGTGTTATTCTATACCAACCGGTACAAAGACCAACCATTAATTATTAAAGGTGCCGGTGCCGGTGCCGATGTAACCGCATCTGGGATTTTTGGTGATATTATAAGAACGGGGAATAAGTAGGCAGTAAAGCAATGAATTGAAAAATAAAAAAATGAACGAAATAAAAATATTTGCCCCGGCTACCATTGCAAACATTTCATGCGGATTTGATGTATTGGGCTGTTGTTTAGATGCTATTGGTGATGAAATGATTATCAAAAAATCATCTGAAAAAGGTGTAAAGATCACTAAAATAGTTGGTGAATATCTTCCTCTTGAAAACAACAAAAATGTTGCCGGCGCAGCTGCTTTGGCCTTACTAAGTAACTATTCAAATGATTTAGATTATGGATTTGAAATTGAAATTATTAAAAAAATAAAGCCCGGTAGCGGTATTGGAAGCAGTGCTGCAAGTGCCGCAGGAAGTGTTTTTGCCATTAATGAATTATTGGGTAAACCTTTTTCAAAATCACGCTTGGTAGAATTTGCTTGTGAAGGAGAAAGATTAGCCTGTGGTTCACCAATAGCCGATAATGTTGCCCCGGCAATCTTTGGTGGATTTACCTTAGTAAAATCTACCAATCCGATTAAAATTATTGAATTGCCAACTCTAACTGATCTTTATGCTACCATACTCCATCCGCAAATAGAAATAAAAACAGCCGATTCAAGAGCTGTTTTACCCTTAAAAGTTTCCTTAAAAATGGCCGTAAAACAGTGGGCAAATGTTGGAAGTCTTGTCCATGCATTACACACCCAAAACTATGAATTGTTTGGAGAATCATTAACCGATTATTTGGTTGAACCCCACCGTTCAAAATTGATTCCGGATTATGATTTGGTCAAAAATATCGCTTTAGAAGCAGGTGCTCTTGGTTGTGGAATTTCGGGATCCGGACCTTCCATATTTACATTTAGTAAGAATAGTAAAATAGCTGATAATGTGAGTTCTATGATGAATAATATTTATTCTAAAAATGGAATTCCCTTTCATATTTATACTTCAAAAATTAATACAGAAGGAATTAAAGTAATGAGTTGATGGCTGTTGGTTGTAGGTTGTAGGAAGTAAAATTATAAATTTATCGAAAGTCATATTTAAGATTGTAAAATTGATGAAATCAGAGTGAAAAAAAGTTTATTGATTATGAATTACGAATTAGCATGAAATATTTTAGTTTAAACCACAATGCGCCAAAGGTTTCTTTTGAGGAAGCAGTTGTAAATGGAATTGCTCCTGATAAAGGATTGTATTTTCCTGAAAGAATAGAACTTTTACCAAATGAATTCTTTGAAAGCATAGAGAGTTATACAAATATTGAAATTGCATACCAATTGATCAAACAATTTGTTGGTACTGAAATTCCTGAGAAAGATTTAAAGGATATTATTGCTGATACCTTAAATTTTGAATTTCCATTGGTTGAAATTGAAAAAGATTTATTCAGTTTAGAATTATTTCACGGTCCGACCATGGCTTTTAAAGATGTAGGTGCCCGGTTTATGGCTCGTTGCCTCTCCTATTTTAATAAAAATAAATCCGGTGAAGTTACGGTATTGGTAGCTACCTCTGGAGATACCGGTGGTGCTGTTGCAAATGGGTTTTTAGGAGTAAAAGGAGTTGATGTTGTTATTTTATACCCAAGCGGAAAAGTTAGTGAAGTACAGGAAAAACAGTTAACAACCTTAGGTAAGAATATTAAGACCTTAGAAGTTGAAGGTACATTTGATGATTGCCAACAGATGGTTAAAACTGCTTTTTTAGATAAAGAAATAACAAAAAAAAAGCAACTTACGTCTGCCAACTCTATTAATATTGCTCGTTGGTTACCTCAAATGTTTTATTTTTCTTTTGCCTATAAACAGCTGAAAAACAAACATAAAGATCTTGTGTTTTCAATCCCAAGTGGAAACTATGGCAATATTTGTGCAGGTATGATGGCGCAACAATTGGGTTTACCTATCACTCATTTTATAGCAGCAACCAATGCAAATCGTGTGGTACCAAATTATTTAGAAACCGGTAATTATATTCCGATGCAATCGATTCAAACCATTTCAAATGCCATGGATGTGGGAGATCCCAGTAATTTTATCAGAATTCAACAAATCCACAATAATAGTTTTGACACTTTAAAAAAACAACTTTCCTCCTATTCTTTTACCGACGACGAAACGAAAGATGCTATGTTAAGAATTTATAAAAAAAACAAATATATAGCCGATCCTCATGGTGCTGTTGGTTATCTGGGCTTAAAAAAGTATTTGAACGACCATCCTAAAATGCAGGGTATTTTTCTGGAAACCGCGCATCCGGT
>VAPH01078922.1_pt1 | contig 11241 bp, 6 predicted proteins | sample 3393861 | NCBI WGS metagenome assembly VAPH01 (sample SAMN08290439, study PRJNA428436) | hydrothermal vent metagenome | isolation source: Deep-sea hydrothermal vent chimney | place: Atlantic Ocean: South-mid Altantic Ridge | reverse complement strand
GATCAAGCATCTCGAAGCCGAAGCCTGGGAAGACTTCCTCGACATGTGCATCGGCCAGGCCGGTCACTGGGCGGGCATGAACATCCGCCCCGAAGAGACCAAGTCTGAACTGATGCCGACCGAGCCCTATCTTCTCGGTTCGCACTCGGGTTGCTGCGGCATCTGGGTTTCCGGCCCGTCGGACATCGCTCCCGCCGAATGGCAGTGGGGCTACAACCGCATGACCACGGTCAACGGCCTGTTCACCGCCGGTGACGGCGTCGGCGCATCGGGCCACAAGTTTTCTTCCGGTTCCCACGCCGAGGGGCGTATTACCGGCAAGATGATGGTCAAGTGGGTTCAAGACCACCCCGACTTCAAGCCGGTCTTGCATGCCGACATCGACCAGCTGGCCGAAGAAATCTACCTGCCTGTCCGTAACTACTTCGAGCACAAGGACGAAACCACGGCTGAGGATATCAATCCGAACTACATCCTGCCGCGGATGTTCCAGATGCGCTTGCAGAAGTACATGGACGAATATGTGGCCGGTACGTCCACCTACTACAACACCAACAAGATCATGCTCGAAATCGGCCTCCATCACCTGGAGATGCTGAAGGAAGACAGCAAGAAGCTTCGGGCCAAGGATCTGCACGAACTGATGCGCGCCTGGGAGAACTATCACCGTCTCAGGACGGCGGAAGCTCACCTTCGCCACATCCTGTTCCGCGAGGAAACCCGCTATCCGGGCTTCTTCTACCGCTGTGACTTCCCGAAACTGGATGAAGAGAACTGGAAATGCTTCGTCAATTCCCGCATGGACCCGGAAACGGGCGAGTGGGAGATGAAGAAAGTTCCTCACATCGATATCGTAGAGAAGCACTACGGCTAAGGACGGTCTTCCGCGGCAATCCCGCCCGGTTTTCCGGGCGGGGCTTGCGGAACCGGCAAGAAATAAGGGGGGCGCCGGATACTCGGCGCCCCCTTCCATTTAAAGAGGCCTCCCATGAGCGATATGTCACCGGAAGATAAAGAAACCGAAGTTGAAATCATCAATGCCGTCAGGGCGTCCAGCGACAACCCGGTGACGCCGACGCGCTTGACCGGAAAAGACGATTTTTGTTTTTCCTGCCATTCGGGCGTGTCCTGCTGGAACGAGTGCTGCCATGGCGCGGATATCACGCTGACGCCCTTTGATATCCTGAGCTTAAGCCGCCGGCTCGATCTCAGGCCGAGCGAATTCCTGCTCGAATATACCGTTCCCGACATGTGGGAACGGGCCGAACTTCCCGTCGCTAAAATGAAAATGAGCGGCGCGGACGGCAAGGGAGCCTGTTCTTTCATGACCGATGAGGGCTGTTCGGTCTACGACGACCGCCCCGTGACCTGCCGCTATTATCCTTTGGGCTCGGCGTCGGTGAAAATGAAGGGCGACGAGGAAAAACAGGACTTCTTTTTCCTGGTCAAGGAAGACCATTGCCAGGGCCACAAGGAAGACAAGAAACAAACCGTCGCGGACTTCCGCTCCGAACAGGGCGTCGGGCTTTACGACGAGGTCAATCGGGGATGGATCGACATCCTGATGAAAATGGCCTCCTGGAAGAACCTGGGCGGCCCCCACGGCAAGGATCTGGCGCCGCAGGTCAAGCAGATGTTCTTCATGGTTTCGACCGACGTGGACGCGCTTAGAAAATTCGTTTTCGAGACCAAGTTCCTCGATACCTATGAAATTGACGAGGAAACCGTCGAAATCCTCAAAATCAACGACGAGGCCCTTTTGCAGCTCGGCTTCGACTGGATGCAGAACGTCATGTTCCAGGAAGAAACCCTCAGCCTCAAAAAAACGGTGCTGCAAGGGGCCATCGCCAAGGCGCGCAACGATCTGGGGGCGAGTTAAAGAGTTTGTCGTCCCTCAAGCGCCGGGCGGGGAATTAGTGTTTAATCCCCCTCAAGCGCCGGGCGGGCGCGTTCGCGCCCTTAGGCATTCGCCGCAGGGACGGCGGCCCGCAGTCGCGGGCGTTGGGTTTGTTGTCCCTCAAGCGCCGGGCGGGGCCGTTCGGCCCCTTGGCTCCCGCCGCAGGGGCGGCGGCCCGCAGTCGCGGGCGTTAGATTGTCTATTGCCTGGGGGGGGCGCAGCTTCTAACTTAGGCGTCGCGACGGTTCCCGATTTCGGGATAATAAGGGAATGGGGTGCGGCTTTTCGGCCAAGGCCCCGGCTACCCTCGTAACTGTGAGCGGCGAGCTTCGGGCCGAAAACGCCACTGGGAAACCGGGAAGGCAGGCCCCAAAGCATAGACCCGCAAGCCAGGAGACCTGACCTCGCGCGTCGCCTGACCGATGGACGGGGGTTTCCATGGGCATGAACCGGAGAACCCGGCGGCGTTTGGTGTTGTGGCGCTGCCTTAGGGGTCTTTGAGTGAACCGTTCCCGCTTTCAAATTTCTTATCGGTCCGCGACATGAGCGGGTCTCGTCCTTTGCCGCCGGTCACCCTGGTTCTCGGCGGGGCGGGTTCGGGGAAAAGCGCCCATGGCGAAGCCCTTATCGAAAGGTCTTTGAAACCCCCCGTCTATATCGCCACGGCCCAAGCCGGTGACGCGGAAATGGCCGAGCGAATCCGCCGCCACCAAGAACGGCGCGCCGCGGCCTGGCGAACCGTCGAGGAACCCTTGGACCTGCGCCGCGTTCTGGTGGCCGAAGCGTCCCCGGACAAGGCCGTATTGGTCGATTGCCTGACCCTCTGGCTGTCCAACCTTTTGCAGGCGGGCCGGGATGTCGAGGCCGAAATCGATGCCCTGGCCGGTGTTTTGGCGTCCCTTCGCGGCCCCGTGGTCTTCGTCTCAAACGAAGTGGGCCTTGGAATCGTGCCCGGCAACGCCGCTGCGCGCGCCTTCCGCGACCATGCGGGCCGCTTGCACCAAGCCATTGCCGCGAAGGCCCAATCGGGCGTCCTGGTCGTCGCCGGGCAGCCCATGATGATAAAGGAACACTGTCCGGTGAACAGAAACGCGAAGATTCCCGCCACGGTCATTACCGGATTCCTCGGCGCCGGAAAAACCAGCATGATCCGCCATTTGCTTAAAACCGCCCAAGGGCGGAAGCTGGCGCTGATTATCAATGAATTCGGCGACATCGGCGTCGATGCCGAGATGCTCAAGTGCGGCGAGGCGGGCTGTGCGGACGGCGACGTGGTCGAACTGACCAACGGATGCATCTGTTGCACGGTGGCCGACGATTTCCTGCCGACCATCCAGGCCTTGGTCGAGCGCGCCGACCCGCCCGATCACATCGTCATCGAAACGTCCGGCCTGGCCCTGCCCAAACCCCTGATCAAGGCCTTCGGTTGGCCGGAAATCAGAACGAGGGTCACCGTCGACGGGGTTATCGCCGTGGTCGACGGGGCCGCCCTCGCCGAGGGGCTTTCCGCGTCCCAGGAACGGCCCGCGGGCGATCTTGACCACGAAAGCCCCATCGAGGAATTGTTCGAAGAACAGGTTCAATGCGCAGACATGGTGATCCTGAACAAATCGGACCTGTTGGATGATGGGGAGCTTTCCCGCGTCACCGCCATCATAGAAACCCACCTTCGCCCGGCCGTTCATATCCACCGGGCCAGCCACGGCGCGGTGGACGGGGAAATCATCCTCGGCCTGGACGCGGGCGCGGAAGACGACCTGGACAGCCGCCCTTCCCACCATGACGGCGGGCAGGATCACGAACACGACGATTTCTCGTCCCTGGTCGTCGATCTAGGCGAGGTTTCCGCACCCGCCGACGTCATCGCCCGGCTCCGCCCCGTGATCGAGGCCCACGACGTCCTGCGCGTCAAGGGGTTCGTCTCGGTGGCGGGAAAGGGAATGCGCCTCGTCGTCCAGGGCGTCGGCGGCCGCCTCGGCCATTATTACGACCGGGATTGGCGCGACGGCGAGGCGAGGCGAAGCCGCCTCGTGGTTATCGGCGAAAAAGGCCTGGACGAAAACGCCGTCCGGGAATCTCTGGAAGCCTGATGCATCTTCTCGCCGCCACGCCTGGGGGGATTTCGGACGGGTCCGGGGCGGTGGACCTGGACCAGAGCCCCGGCCACATCGTCGTGCTGTCGGCGGCCGATACGGAACTGTCCTCCCTGGCCGCCGCGCAAGGCGACATGGGCGACGGCGCGCCCAGCCTGCGGCTGGCCAATCTGATGCATCTTTCCCACCCCCTGTCGGTGGACCTTTATGTTGAAAAGGTGATCCGCCGGGCCAAGCTGGTGGTCGTCCGGCTTTTGGGCGGGACCGGCTACTGGCCTTACGGCATAGAAGAACTGGCCGCCGCCTGCCGCGAAGAAGGCGTCGCCTTGGCCGTGGTTCCCGGCGACGACGCGCCGGACGAGGAACTGGCGAGGCTCGGCGCGGTTTCGCGCGAGGACAGCCACAGGCTTTGGCAATATTGCGTCCACGGCGGTCCGGTCAACGCCCGGAACTTCCTGAAATTCTGCGCTTTCCTCATTGGTTATGAAACCGACTGGGCCCCGCCCGCGCCCTTGCTGCGCGCCGGTTTGTATTGGCCCGGGATCGAACGGCCGGGGCTGGAAGACCTTCGCTCCCTTTGGGTCGAAGGCGAAAGCGCCGCCGCCGTCGTCTTTTACCGGGCCCATTTGCAAGCGGCCAACCTGGCCCCGGTGGATGCGCTTATTCGTGCTTTGATGGCGCGCGGCCTCAATCCCTTGCCGGTTTACGTTTCCAGCCTCAAGGATCCGGTTTCCGCCGGGATCATCGAAGACCTGTTCGGCGCGGCCCCTCCGGCGGTTATCCTCAACACCGTCGGTTTTTCCACCTCAAGCCCCGGCGCGGCGCGCAATTACAATCCTTATGACAGCGCGGACTGCCCCGTCCTTCAGGTCGTTCTATCGGGCGGTGCCGAAGACGCCTGGGCCGAAGGGGCGCAGGGCCTCGGCGCGCGCGACATCGCCATGAACGTGGCCCTGCCCGAAGTGGACGGAAGGGTGCTGTCGCGCGCCGTTTCGTTCAAGGCTGAAGACCGTTTCGATGCGGCCACCCAATGCCCCGTCGTTACTTACCTTCCCCGGCCCGACCGGGTTGATTTCGTCGCCGATTTGGCGGCGAACTGGGCGCGGTTGCGCCAAACCCCCGCGCCCGAGCGTCGCGTCGCCGTTATCCTCGCCAATTATCCCAACCGGGACGGGCGCATGGGCAACGGCGTCGGCCTGGACACCCCGGCAAGCGCGGTCAACGTGATCGAGGCCATGAAGCGGGCGGGATACGCCATCGAAAACGCCCCCGAAGACGGCGCGGCCCTGGTGGCCCGGCTGGCCGAAGGCCCGACAAATCAGTCGGCAGGCCAACCCGGAAAGCCGCGCATCTCCCGGGAAAAGCTGTCCCTGGCCGAGTACCGGGCCTTCTTCGCCACCTTGCCCGAAGGCCTGAGACGCCGGGTGATCAAACGCTGGGGGGCCCCCGAAGGCGATCCCTTCATGGAATGCTCAGGGAGTTTCGCCCTGCCGGTCTTTCGCTGCGGCAACCTGGCCATCGGCCTGCAACCGGCGCGCGGCTACAACATCGACCCGGTCAGGAGCTACCACGACCCGGACCTGGTTCCCCCGCACGGGTACCTGGCCTTTTACGCCTGGCTCAGGGAAATTTTCGATGTCCATTGCGTGATCCACATGGGCAAGCACGGCAACATGGAATGGCTTCCGGGCAAGTCCCTGGCCTTATCGAACGCGTGCTTTCCCGAAGCCGCTTTCGGTCCCTTGCCCCATCTTTACCCCTTTATCGTCAACGATCCCGGCGAGGGAACCCAGGCCAAGCGCAGATCCCAAGCGGTCATTATCGATCACCTGACCCCGCCGTTAACCCGGGCCGAGACCTACGGGCCCTTGGCCGAACTCGAACAACTGGTCGATGAGTATTACGAGGCGGCAGGGCTCGATCCCCGGCGTCTGGCGGTGCTGAAGGATCAAATCCTCGACCTCACGCGCTCCATCGGGCTGGATATGGATTGCGGGATCGGGCGGGAAGACGGCGACGAGGCGGCGCTCGCCAAGCTCGACAACCATCTTTGCGAACTCAAGGAAATGCAGATTCGCGACGGGCTGCATGTTTTCGGCTCCTCTCCCGAGGGAGGCCAACTGACCGACCTGCTGGTCGCCCTGGTCCGCATCCCAAGAGGCGAAAAGGACGGCGACGCCTCGCTTCACCGCGCCTTGGCCGAAGATTTAGGCCTCGGGGCTTTCGACCCCCTCGATTGCGAAATGGGCGCGCCCTGGACCGGCCCGAAACCGGGTGCTTTGAAGGGCGAGGGGGCATGGCGCACCCTGGGCGATACGGTCGAACGCCTGGAAAACCTGGCCCGGGATTTGATCGCGGGCAGCCGCGCCCCGGAAAAATCCTGGCCGCGCGCGGCGGCGGTCCTGGGCGAAATAAAGGCCACCGTCCGGCCCGCCGTGGAGCGCTGCGGGACGGCGGAAATCGAGGGCATTCTTAAAGGCTTGGACGGGCGTTTCGTCGCCCCCGGCCCGTCCGGCGCGCCGACGCGCGGCCGTCTCGATGTGCTGCCGACGGGAAAAAATTTTTATTCCCTCGATAGCCGCACGGTGCCGACGCCCGCGGCCTGGGCCCTGGGTTGGAAATCGGCGTCGTTGCTGATCGAGCGTTACCGCCAGATCGAAGGCGATTGGCCACGAGCCATGGCCTTGAGCGCCTGGGGAACGTCGAACATGCGCACGGGCGGGGACGACATCGCTCAAGCCCTGGCCCTGATGGGCGTGCAACCGGTCTGGGAAACCGCGTCGCGCCGGGTCACCGGGTTCGAGATCATGCCGCTTGATGTTCTCGACCGCCCGCGCATCGATGTGACCTTGCGCGTCTCGGGCTTTTTCCGCGACGCCTTCCCGGCCCAGATCGACCTGGTCGCAAGCGCCGCGCGCGCCGTGGCCGCCCTGGCCGAACCGCCCGAAATGAACCCGCTGGCGGATCGGTTCAAAAAAGAATCCCAAGCCCTCGTTTCCGAAGGGATCGCTTTGGAAGAAGCCCAAAGGCGCGCCGGGTACCGGGTTTTCGGCTCCAAACCGGGCGCTTACGGGGCCGGCCTCCAGGCCCTGATCGACGAGCACGGCTGGGAAGGGGCCGACGACCTGGCGCGCGCCTACGTCGCCTGGGGCGGCTACGCCTACGGCGAGGGCGCAAAAGGCCGCGCCGCCCACGGCCTGTTCGAAAGCAGGCTGGGGTCGGTCGACGCGGTGGTCCAAAACCAGGACAACCGGGAACACGATCTTCTCGACTCGGATGATTACTACCAGTTCGAAGGCGGCATGACGGCGGCCGTGGAGCATCTGTCGGGGAACAGGCCGCGTGTTTTCCACAACGACCATTCCCGCCCCGAAAGCCCGAGGATCAGAACGCTCGAAGAGGAAATCGCCCGCGTGGTCCGCGCCCGCGTGGTCAACCCCAAATGGATCGCGGGCGTCATGGCCCATGGCTACAAGGGCGCTTTCGAGATGGCGGCGACGGTGGATTACCTGTTCGCCTTTTCGGCCACCACCGGGGCCGTCGGCGACCATCATTTCGACGCCGTGTTCCAGGCCTATCTGGAAGACGACCAAGTCCGGGGGTTCCTCTATGAAAACAACCCCGACGCCGCGCGGGACATGGCCGCGCGTCTTTCCGAAGCCCTGGAGCGGGGCCTCTGGCAGCCGCGTTCGAACAGCGTCCACGCCCGGCTTGAAGAGCTTTCGAAGGAGATCCCCTCATGAACGACGACACCGCGCGCGCCAACGAAAAGGCCAAGAAACGCAAACAGGCCCATGATAAAAAAGTCGCCGCCAAGACCATCGAGAAGGGCCTGCTGATCGTCCATACCGGGTCGGGCAAGGGCAAGTCGACGGCGGCCTTCGGACTGGCCGCGAGGGCGATCGGCAACGGCATGAAGGTCGGCGTCGTCCAGTTCGTCAAAGGAGCCTGGGACACGGGCGAGCGCAAGGTCCTGGAAGCCTTTCCAGACCAAGTCGATATCCGGGTTCTGGGCGAAGGGTTTACCTGGGAAACCCAGGACCGGGAACGCGATATCCGCGCCGCCGAGGCCGGTTGGGAGGCGGCCAAGGAAATGATCGAGGACGCCGGTTTCGACCTGGTGATCCTGGATGAGCTCAACATCGTTCTCAGGTATGACTACCTGCCCTTGGCCGATGTGCTCGAAGGCTTGAACGCCCGGCCCGAGGGCCTGCACGTGGTGCTCACCGGGCGCAACGCCAAGCCCGAATTGATCGAGGCCGCCGATCTGGTGACCGAGATGACCCAGATCAAGCATCCCTTCCGTTCCGGGGTTAAGGCGCAAAAGGGCATCGAATTTTGACGTCTCCCGCCCTCATGATGCTCGGCGCCGGGTCCGATGTGGGTAAATCCCTGCTCACGGCGGGGCTTTGCCGGGCTTATGCCCGGCGCGGCCTTCGCGTTCTGCCTTTCAAGCCGCAAAATATGTCGAATAACGCCGCCGTTACCCCCGGCGGCGGCGAGATCGGCCGCGCCCAGGCCTTGCAAGCGCGCGCCTGCGGCGTCGCGCCGAGTATCCATATGAACCCGGTCCTTTTAAAGCCGCAAACCGATGTGGGCGCGCAGGTGGTGGTCTTGGGCGAGGTCGTTGGCAACGCAACGGCCCGGGACTATCAGGCCTTGAAGGGAACGTTGCTGCCCAGGGTTCTGGAGAGCTTCGAGAGGCTGCGCGGCGAGGCCGACCTGGTCCTGGTCGAGGGGGCGGGAAGCGCGTCGGAAGTCAACCTGCGCCGGGGCGACATCGCCAACTTAGGATTCGCCGAGGCGGCCGGAATTCCCGCCGTTCTCATCGGCGACATCGACCGGGGCGGCGTCATCGCCCAGATCGTCGGCGCCCATGTTCTCATGAGTGGGAGCGAAAGGGCGCATTTGAAGGGTTATATCGTTAATCGTTTTCGTGGCGACATGAGCCTGTTCGATGAAGGCTTGAGCGAAATTTCCGGGCGCACCGGGATGAAATCCTTCGGCATCGTTCCCTTTTTCGCCGACGCCCACCGCCTGCCCGCGGAAGACGCCCTGGCCCTGACCCACGGGCGCAAGGCGGTCAATGGCTCGATCAAGGTCTGCGTCCCGGTGCTTTCGCGCATCGCCAACTTCGACGACCTGGACCCGCTTTTGGCGGAACCGGATGTGGCCGTGGAATTCATCAAGCCGGGGACCGCTTTTCCCGGCGACGCCGACCTGATCGTCCTGCCGGGTACGAAAGCGGTCCTGGCCGATCTCGATTTCCTGCGCGATCAGGGCTGGGATATCGACATTCAAGCGCACCGGCGGCGCGGCGGCCTCGTGCTGGGCCTCTGCGGCGGCTACCAGATGCTGGGCGGGGTCATCGGCGACCCGGGCGGCTTGGAAGGGCAGCCGGGTAGCCGGCCCGGTCTTGGCCTGCTTGATGTGGAAACGGTGCTCAAGGGCGATAAAAAACTTCTGGAAGTTTCGGGCCGCGAGGTCTCAAGCGGCAAAGCCGTACATGGCTTTGAGATGCATATGGGGCGGACGTCGGGCCGTGGCCTGGAGACGCCGATGCTGGAACTCGATGGGCGTAATGAAGGCGCGGTCAGCCAAGACGGGCGGGTGATGGGGTGTTACCTGCACGGTTTGTTCGTGGCGGACGGTTTCAGGCAGGCGTTTCTCGGCCGCATCAGGGAGCGCGAGCCGAGCGGGCTCGCTTATGACGCTGAAATCGAAGCCGTGCTCGATAACCTGGCCGAACATCTTGAGGCCCATCTCGACCTGGACGGCTTGTTGGACGTCGCAAGATGCTAGAGCAGGATCGCAACGCCCACCAGGGCCAACCCACCGGCCCCGAAATAAAGCCTGAGCGCTCGGGCGATGTCGCCTGCCGTCGCATCCCTGCGGCCATCCCCGATCCAGGGCTCATTGAGCGCAACCGCGCCGTAAGTCCGGGGGCCGGAAAGTTTAAGCCCCAACGCGCCCGCCACCGGGGCTTCCTGCCATCCGGCGTTGGGCGAGCGGTGTTTGGATGCGTCGCGCGCCATGGTCTTCCAGGCCTCCCCGCCGTTCATTCCCGGAATAAGCATTGCCGCCGTGGCGAACAGGAGACCCGCCAGCCGGGCGGGGACCAGGTTGGCCAGATCGTCGGTGCGGGCTGCGGCCTTGCCGAAATGTTCATGGCGTTCGCTGCGGTGGCCGATCATGCTGTCGAGGGTATTGACGGCCTTGTAGGCGAAGATGCCCGGCAGGCCGAAAAGGGCGAACCAGAAGACCGGCGCCATGAACCCGTCGGAGAAATTCTCGGCCAGGGATTCGATCGCCGCGCGGGCCACCCCGGCCTCGTTCAGGGTTTCGGGGTCGCGTCCGACGATTTTCCCCACCTCCGCCCGGCCTTTTTCCAGGTCCTGGTCCAGGGTTTTCCTGACTTCGCGCACGTGGTCGAACAACCCGCGCCAGGACAGGAAGGTCGAGGCGAAGACGGCCCCGGCCAGCCAGCCGAATCGGAACGGCGCAATCGCGGCGTCCACGGCCCAACCCAAGGCGTAACCGCCCCCGGCGACGACGGCCACGGTCAAGGCCCCCAAAACAATTCGTTGAAACGGAGCGCCCCGGTTGAAGGCCTTGTCCAATCCGCCGACGGCCTTTCCGATCAAGGCGGCGGGATGGGGCACGGCCCGGTACAAAAGGGCCGGGTCGCCGAAGGCGGCGTCGATCGCCATGGCCAAAAAAAGGACCAGGAAAGGCGAGACGGCGTAAGCGGTATCTGTCGGCCAGGGAACGAACATGACGGGGGCCAAGGTGGCCCTTGGCGGCGATGGGATCAAGGGCCATTGTCGTTGCCAGGAAGGTGGAATTGGTCCACCTTCCGGCACAGTCGAAAAAGGAGCATGGGATGAGCGGGAAAATCGGCGTGATGGTTTGTGGCCACGGCAGCCGCGATGAGGACGCCGTCGGGGAATTCCGTTCCCTTTCGGAAAGCCTCAAGGAACGCCTTCCGCAATATGACGTGGAATGGGGACTTCTTGAATTCGCCACCCCGATCATCCGCGACGGGTTGGATAAATTACGCGCCCGCGGGGTCACCCGCATCCTCGCCGTTCCCGGCCTTTTGTTCGCCGCCGGCCACGCCAAGAACGACGTTCCCTCGGTGCTCAACACCTATCAGGCGCAACATCCGGGCGTCGCAATAGAATACGGGCGCGAATTGGGCATGGACCTGAAAATGCTCCAGGCGGCGGGCGCGCGGATCGAAGAAGCCTT
>VAPH01007954.1_pt1 | contig 11256 bp, 10 predicted proteins | sample 3393861 | NCBI WGS metagenome assembly VAPH01 (sample SAMN08290439, study PRJNA428436) | hydrothermal vent metagenome | isolation source: Deep-sea hydrothermal vent chimney | place: Atlantic Ocean: South-mid Altantic Ridge | reverse complement strand
TGCAAACCTTCGCAATAGCTAGCTATTACGTGCGATTTACGCCTCAAACCTGAATATTTTAGATCGCAATCTACTTCGTCCAGAATTAATCAGAGGTTCCCCAGGTATGCAGTGCTCATTTGGAGAATGATTGAGTCGTGGTGGTTGATTGGACCAATTTTAGTTGCAGGTAGAATCAATCAGGGTAAAATTGTGAAAGTATAAAAAAAACATACAAGGATAATATTTTTGAAAGATCTAACGATAATTGTTCCTGCATTCAACGAAGAAGGATCACTACCTACATTTCTTGAAGATATGTGCGAGTATTGCCGAAAGAATGATTACAAGCTTATTGTTGTCAATGATGGCTCGTCAGATGCTACAGGAGAAATTCTTGATAAGGCTGATCAGAGTGACACGCTGACAGTTATACATCACAAAATAAACAGGGGCTATGGCAGCGCAATCAAGACAGCTATTGAAAGGGTTGACACGGAATTCCTGATCACTGTTGATGCAGATGGGCAGCATTCTCTCGATGATATCGGAATGTTGTTTAATTATCTCATGGTGACTGATGCAGATATGGTTATTGGTAAGAGAGACAGTCATCAAGGTTCCAGGTACCGACGTTTCGGTAAATTCATGATTCGTAGTATTGCAAAATTACTGATGTCCTTTCAAATTACTGATCTTAACTCTGGTATGAAAGTGTACAGATCTGATCTGGCCAGGAAATATATCCGTTTATGTCCGGATACTATGGCATTTAGTGACATCATCACCCTCGTGTTTATCAATCAAAAACATCTTGTACTGGAGAAGGACATAGTGATCAAATCCAGGATATCAGGTAGTAGCACTATCAATACAATGACTGCATTGGACACAGTTATGGAGATTTTGAATATTGTTATACTGTTTAATCCAAACAGGATATTTCTACCACTTGCAGTCTTTTTTGTTCTGGCCGGCGTCATCTGGGGTTTACCCTTCTTGCTTAGAGGTGAGGGTGTCCAGGCAGGTACATTGCTTCTAACCATTACAGGACTACTGTTTTTTTTACTAGGATTACTTGCCGAACAACTGTCCCTGATACGTAGGGAGAGCGTAGACTGAACCTAATCTACGATTTTTCTATAGTTACCGAGTGTTATCGCCTGAAAGGAATATGAACAGAAAAGACAGAGGGAATTTGCTTTTCAGCATTGATCTGGAAGACGTCAGAGATCAGGTATCAAATGGCAGCACATACCGAGAGGGCGTTCCTGAAAATACTCATCAATATCTGGAATTTCTACAGCAGCATAATGCAAAGGCAACATTTTTTGTCGTCGGCAATGTGGCGAGAAAATACCCATCATTGCTCAAAGAGATAATAGCAGAAGGGCATGAGATTGCCTGTCATAGCGATAAACATATTCAAATAGATAAGCAAACACCAGAAGAGTTTCTTGAAGATATCAGGAGAAATCTTGATTCATTGTACACCGCGGGTGCTGAGGATGTGATTGGATATCGGGCACCCACCTTTTCACTTACCGAGCAAACACAATGGGCCTATGAATATTTGTCAGAATCTGGCTTCAAATATTCAAGTTCAGTGCTACCTGCAGCCAATCCACTGTTTGGCTGGAAAGAATTTGGCCGCAAGCCGAAATACGTTCAGGGGGTATACGAAATACCAATTACACTGCATGCGATACCTTTTCTTCGATTACCACTGGCAGGTGGGGTATATTTCAGGGTCATACCCTATCCGCTAATTAATTACTCTGCTCGTTATCATCTAAAACTGGGTGATCCGATAACAACGTATTTGCATCCGTATGATATTGATACCAGTCAGGAACGCTTTATGCATCCTGATCTGGACAACAAAAAACATCTTAATTATCTAATGTATGTCAACAGGTCAAAGGTATTAAAAAAACTTGATAATCTGTTGAGCATTAGCAAACCCATTTCCTATAAAGAATATTATCTCAGCTATGCTAAGGCTGACCAGGGAAGGCAATCTGAGTCATCGGAGAAATAGTGAAAATGGAACAATCCTCTGAAAAATACTTTTCTATTTCCCGTAGTGGGGTAGCTCTTTGTAATCTACATATTCCTGCTATTTAATCCTTTTACCATCATTGTAGATCGTATATTTCGGTTAGGTATCTACCCGGCACTAACTACATTGGTCATTGCTTCTGCATACGGGCTATATGCAAGAACACTCTCAGGCAAAGGTAAACCATTCCTCTGGTCATTATTACTCGGTTTCTCATTATCAGCATTCTGGCATACGCGGGAAGAGGCGATATGGATCATCCCATCCTTACTTGTATTGCTGTTTTTTACCCTGTACGGCATCTGGGTCAACAGGGGCTACAAGCTTAGGAGGATAGTAGTTCTCTATGTTACGCCAGTGATTCTGGTTTGGTTATCTACGCTGATTCTGGCAACTTTGAACTGGCAGAGCTATGGCGTCTTTACGCCACTGGAGATCCATTCTAGCGAATTCGAATCAGCCTATAGTAGGCTACTGTGAATCAAGACAAATAACTGGAGGCGTTTCTATCCGGTGGTAAAGGAAGCCAGAATAAAAGCCTATGCAGTGAGTCCTGCCTTTCAGGAGTTGAGACCGTATCTCGAGGGGAACTTGGGTAAGCAGTGGCAGGGCCATCGAGTGGATATTCCTGCTGCATTTTTTATCTGGGCATTTCGAGATGCCGTACAACGAGCGGGATATTACAATTTCAGTCAATCAAAAAACCCGAAAACGATCAAACAGACATTCGAATTTTACGAGAGAATGGGCAATGAGCTAAAAGAAGGCTGTAATTCAGGCAGGCTAGAATGTGCAAGTTTGCTGTCACCGTTTGTACCTCCCTGGCATAAGGAGTTTACCAAACTTCTCATGCATAGCGATCCTGCTCTACTGTTTTAGGCACTTCTGCAACAGTTTGTACCGACCAGAGGTATAGCTGGAGAGGCTAGGACAATAATCAATGGTACCGGAGGTCGGACTCGAACCGACACGAGCAAAGCCCACGAAATTTTGAATCTCGCGTGTCTACCAATTCCACCACTCCGGCAGCGGAAACAAAGTATATCGGAATTTGTGTGATGGGCAAGTTTAGTCTATCGCAGCTGTGCATGCTGAGGTAGAATTCGCGCTCGACAATATCCTGCCACACCTGAAATGCAAAAATCCGACTTCAGTTTTAATCTGCCGGAAGAGTTGATTGCCCAGATACCGCTGCCTGTTCGCAGTGCGAGTCGTTTATTGGTCTGCCATCGCAATTCTCTGGCAACGGAAGACCGTCAATTCAGTGAAATTGCCAGCTTTTTAAAGGCTGGTGATTTGCTTGTTTTCAATAATACACGCGTTATTCCAGCCAGATTGTATGGTAAAAAAGACACTGGCGGTCGGGTAGAAATTCTACTGGAAAAGATTCTGGATGAAACGCGATTTATCGCCATGCTGCGCTGCAGCAAGACACCGCAGGTTGGACAGAAAATTCTTATTGCTGATAGCAGGGCGGTTAGATATGAAGGAAGAAAAGGTGATTTCTTTCAATTCAGCTGCGAAGAAGGTGGCCTACATCAGTTGTTTGAAGAGCATGGACGGATGCCCCTTCCCCCTTACATACAGCGTGAGGCTGATGCGCAGGATGAGGAGCGCTACCAGACGATATTTGCCCGGAAACCCGGGGCAGTTGCCGCTCCTACAGCTAGTCTGCATTTTGATGAAGCCATTTTGCATAGTCTGCAGCAAAAAGGCATTAATACAGCTGAAATCACGCTGCATGTCGGTATGGGGACATTTCAGCCGGTACGTGCTGATGATCTGAATCAGCATGTTATGCATGCTGAGACTTTTGATTTGCCAGTAGAAACAGTTAATAAAATACTGCAGACAAAAGCAGCAGGGGGCAGGGTGTATGCGGCAGGAACCACCAGCCTGCGGGCGCTGGAAGCGGCATCAGAAGAAGGGGAGCTAAAGCCCAAGTCAGGTGATACCCGATTGTTTATTACGCCGGGTTATCATTTTAAGATTGTGGATGGTCTGATCACCAATTTTCATCTGTCTGAATCAACCTTGCTGATGTTGGTGTCAGCTTTTGCAGGTGTTGAGGAAATTCAGCATATATATCGTCACGCCATCAATGAAAGATACCGTTTTTTCAGCTATGGAGATGCAATGATCATTCTTCCCAGGGGGGGCGGCAGTTGTGAAATTTGATATTCATCAGACTGACGGCAGGGCACGTACAGGCAAGCTGGTATTTCCTCGCGGCACAGTAGAGACACCGGCTTTTCTACCAGTTGGAACCTATGGCGCAGTTAAAAGCATGACTGCAGAAGAGCTAATGGCAGGCGGTACACAGATTATTCTTGGCAATACCTTTCACCTCATGCTGCGTCCGGGGGGGGATATCATCCGCGAGCATGACGGACTGCACCGATTTATTCACTGGGAAAAACCAATTCTCACCGATTCAGGTGGTTTTCAGGTCTGGTCGTTGGGGAAAATGCGTAAGATCTCTGAAGAGGGTGTGCGTTTCCGTTCACCTGTCGACGGTGCCGAGGTATTTCTTGATCCGGAAAGATCAATTGATTTTCAGCATGTACTGGGTTCAGACATCGTAATGATTTTTGATGAATGTACGCCATACCCGTCAACGGAGGATGAAACTGCAATATCCATGCGACTGTCATTGCGCTGGGCGGAGCGCTGTAAAACTGCACACGGCGAGCATCCATCCGCACTGTTTGGCATTGTGCAGGGAGGCATGTTCCCGGATCTGCGGCAGGAGTCCGTCGAAGGGTTAAAGGACATTGGCTTCGATGGCTACGCCATAGGGGGTTTATCCGTAGGTGAGCCAACGGAGCAGATGCTCAAGGTGCTGGATGGCCTGAATCCTTACATGCCCACCGAAAAACCTCGTTATTTGATGGGTGTCGGCCGACCCGAAGACATTGTTGAGGCAGTTTCACGCGGCATTGATATGTTTGACTGCGTTATGCCGACCCGTAATGCACGCAATGGCTGGTTGTTTGCCGCAAATGGCAATGTGAAGATTCGCAATGCAAAATATGCGCAAGACACCCGTCCAGTCGATGAAGAGTGCTCCTGTTATACCTGCCGCTACTATTCAAGAAGTTATTTGCGTCATTTACAAGCTTGCAATGAAATTCTCGGGGCACGTCTGGCGACTATACATAACCTGCATTATTATCAGGAGCTGATGTGCGGTTTGCGCGAGTCTATTGCGAATAGGGAACTTACGCAATTTATCGAGAATTTCTATAGAAAACGGGGCACCCAGCCACCTGATGTGGCATAATCTCGCTGTTTTTATACTGGGGCTATTGCCTTATCCCATTATTTTGATTATTTCAGGGAAACACAGACGTTTCCTCGAAAATGTGACTGGAGTTAACCATGAGTTTATTTATATCTGATGCCTATGCGCAGGCTGCCGGTGCACCTCAGCAGGGCGGTTTCATGCAAATCATATTCCTCGGTGGTATTTTTGTAGTGTTTTATTTCCTGCTTATTCGCCCACAACAGAAACGGGCAAAAGAACACAAAAAAATGACCGAAGCCCTTGCCAAAGGCGATGAAGTGGTTACCACTGGCGGCACCCTTGGTAAAGTCACCGGGGTTGGTGAATCATTTGTCACGGTAGAAGTTGCTGCAGGAGTGGAAATCAAGGTACAGCGGGCAGCCATTCAGGCACTGATGCCAAAAGGAACAATCAAGTCAGCCTGACCTGGAAAACCTATGAATAAGTATCCACTGTGGAAATATCTGCTTATCCTGGCTGTCATCATCCCGGGCTTTTTGTATGCATTACCAAATCTGTATGGTGAAGATCCTGCACTACAGATCTCAGCTACACGTACTGCTGTGATTGATGAAGGCACAGAACAGCAGATTAAAAGCGCGTTAACTGACAAGAAAATTTCTTTTTACGGCCTGGTAAGACAGGAAAGTGGTATACAGCTACGATTCAAGAACACCGATGATCAGCTGAAAGCAAAAGAGGTCGTTGAAAAGGAATTGGGTGATAAATATACCGTTGCCCTGAACCTTGTACCGGCGACCCCTGCCTGGATGGAGATCTTTGGTGCCGAGCCCATGTATCTTGGACTTGACCTTCGTGGTGGTGTCCATTTTCTGATGGAAGTCGACATAGACGGCGCGATCAGCAATACAGAAAAGCGCCTGGTTTCTGACCTGCGTTCAGGTATGCGAGAGAATAAGATACGTTATCTGAGTGTGGTCAGCTTAAAAAATGGTGGTATACAGGTGCTTTTCCCTGATCAGGAGCGACTTACTCAGGGCCTTAACACGATAAAAGATGATTTTACCAGTCTGTCAGCCAAGGAAGTTGAACGGGATGGCAAGCCATCACTGATTCTGCGTCTGACTGAAAAGGCTAAAAGAGAAATCAGGGATAGCTCGGTCAAACAGAACATGACTGCGTTGAGAAATCGAATTAATGAACTCGGTGTCGCAGAACCCATAGTACAGCAGCAGGGTGATAATCGTATCGTCGTCCAGTTACCGGGCATTCAGGATACTGCCAGAGCAAAAGAAATTATCGGTCGTACGGCAACACTTGAAATAATGATGGTGGATGAGAAAAACAGCGGCAACATTCAGGCCGCTCTCGAAGGACGTGTGCCGGTTGGCTCACGCCTTTATCGTGATCGCCACAATGCGCCTATACTGCTTAAAAAAGGGATTATCTATTCTGGTAACAACATCATTGACGCATCGGCCGGCATCGACTCAAGAAATGGCGGTGCTGTCGTCAACATCACTCTGGATGCACGTGGTGCTTCGATAAATCAGCGCATAACAGGTGAAAACATCGGAAAACGAATGGCGGTGGTCTACGTTGAACAGAAGAGTTCAATTAAGAAAGATGAGCAGGGCAATGTGGTTGTTGATAAAAGTGGGCGTCCCGTTAAAGTAAAAAGTCGCATAGAGGAAGTCATCACAGCACCTGTCATTCGTGATCAGCTGGGTAAGCGCTTTCAGATCGAAGGCCTTGACAGCAGTAAGGAGGCACGTGATCTTTCACTGTTATTACGCGCAGGCGCCCTGGCTGCACCGATAGAGATTGTTGAAGAGCGAACTATCGGCCCTAGCCTGGGTAAAGAAAATATCCGTACTGGCTTCCTTTCCGTCGCGTACGGTTTAGGCGCAATTCTCATTTTCATGCTTTTTTATTATCGTATTTTTGGTTTGGTCGCCGATATCGCGCTGGTACTTAACCTGATATTGATGGTTGCTGTATTGTCATTGTTCCAGGCGACCTTAACATTACCCGGTGTGGCAGGAATTCTGCTGACGATAGGTATGGCTGTCGATGCAAATGTTTTAATTTTTGAACGCATAAGAGAAGAACTTCGTAATGGTGTCACCCCGCAAGCGGCTATTCATGCTGGCTATGACAAGGCCTTATCAACCATTGTCGATGCAAATATCACGACCCTTATCGCGGCGATTGTCCTGTTTAACTTTGGTACCGGACCGATTAAGGGATTTGCTGTTACCCTGTCTATAGGAATTGTCACTTCTATGTTTACCGCAATTATGGTTAGTCGCGGAATAATCAACATGATTTATGGCGGCCGTCAGGTCAAAAAACTGGCGATTTAGGAGTAATAAATATGGCTACCAAAGAGAAATATAATATAGATTTTCTCGGCATGCGTAAGCTGGCTATGGGCTTTTCATTGTTGTTTGTGATCATCAGTATTGCCTCTCTTGCGATACGTGGACTGTCGTTCGGAATTGATTTTACCGGTGGCACGCTGGTAGAGGTTTCATACCAGAATACGGTCGAAATAGAAGAGGTGCGGAATACCTTGTCCGAAGCAGGATTTAACGATGCCATCGTACAGTATTTCGGTACTGCTAAAGATGTCATGATACGAGTGCCGCTAAAGGGCACGGAAAAGGGGGCCCAGATCAGTGAGAAGATCATGCGTTCCCTGCATAATAAACTCGACGAGTCTGTTACCGACACCGACCCTGTAAGCAAGGAACAGACCTGCTCGATTAAAGGGCAGCGACAGGTCTGTCAGGTACAGATGAGGCGGGTAGAGTTTGTTGGTCCGCAGGTAGGCGATGAGCTGGCAAATCAGGGCGGACTGGCGATGCTGTACGCTTTGTTTGGGATTCTTGCCTATGTCGCTTTTCGTTTTGAATGGCGCTTTGCAGTGGGTTCAGTTATCGCCCTGGTGCACGATGTCACCATTACCATTGGCATATTTTCACTATTCCAGATGGAATTTACACTGACCGTGCTTGCAGCAATTCTTGCAGTAATTGGCTATTCATTAAATGATACCATCGTTGTGTTTGATCGTATCAGAGAGAACTTCAGAAAACTGCGCAAAGAAAATCCGCAGGAAATTATGAACAGATCCATAAACCAGACCCTGCCGCGTACAATACTGACATCATTGACAACACTTCTGGTGCTGGTCTCGCTGTATTTCTTTGGAGGAGACATTATTCATAACTTCTCTGTGGCATTAATCCTGGGTATCGTCGTTGGTACCTATTCATCTATATATATCGCCAGCCCTGCAGTACTAATGCTTGGCATATCGCGTGAGAATCTGCTGCAGGTGAAACAGGAAGGCGGAGATCAGAAAACGACTCTCTGATTGCTTTTGTATTAATTAACTAGAGGTACCATTGAGTTATAAATGTGGAGTAGATATGTTCAGTAAAGACATGAAAATTGCAGGTTACGATGATGAACTGGCCGCAGCAATTGAAGATGAGAAGATGCGCCAGGAGGATCATATTGAACTGATTGCCTCTGAAAATTATGCCAGCCCGCGGGTGATGGAGGCTCAGGGTTCGGTACTGACTAATAAATACGCAGAAGGCTACCCAGGGCGACGCTACTATGGTGGCTGCGAGTATGTCGATATCGCCGAGCAACTGGCCATTGACCGTGTAAAGGAATTATTCGGTGCTGATTATGCCAATGTACAGCCGCATTCTGGTTCACAGGCCAATGCCGCAGTATATCTGGCACTACTGCAGCCAGGTGAAACGATACTGGGCATGAGTCTGGCACATGGCGGCCATCTTACCCATGGTGCAAAAGTGAATTTTTCTGGCAAATTGTTTAATGCAGTACAGTATGGTCTGAGCGCAGAAACTGATGAAATTGATTATGATGAAGTAGAGCGACTGGCGAATGAACATCATCCGAAGATGATCATTGCCGGTTTTAGTGCTTATTCCCGAATTGTAGACTGGCAACATTTTCGTGATATTGCTGACAGTGTCGGTGCCTATTTGATGGTTGATATGGCCCATGTGGCAGGTCTGGTTGCTGCTGGTGAATACCCCAATCCAGTAGCAATTGCTGATGTGACGACTTCGACGACGCACAAAACTCTGCGTGGCCCCAGGGGGGGAATAATCCTTGCCAGAAGCAATGAAACTATCGAGAAAAAGATCAATTCTCTTGTTTTTCCGGGCACACAGGGTGGTCCACTGATGCACGTTATTGCCGCCAAGGCTGTTGCTTTTAAGGAAGCGCTGGATCTTGGATTCAAGGATTATCAGCATCAGGTAGTGATAAATGCCAGGGCCATGTCAGAAACTATCATCGAAAGAGGATACCGCATAGTTTCAGGTGGTACCGACAATCATCTGATGTTGATTGACCTGATAAAACAGGAAATTACCGGTAAAGAGGCAGAGGCTGCGCTTGGCCGAGCCAATATAACAGTCAATAAAAATGCAGTACCCAATGATCCCCAATCACCTTTTGTGACCAGCGGAATTCGAATTGGAACAGCAGCCACCACAACCCGTGGCTTTACAGAGGAAGATTCTCGTAATCTAGCCGGCTGGATGTGTGATATCCTCGACAACATCAGCGATGAAACAGTTACCTCACAGACCAGGGTTAAGGTAACTGAACTTTGCGCCGAACGGCCTGTTTACGAATAGGCACGGGTAACCACAGGAAATCCACGCGTCATGCACTGTCCATATTGCAGTACAGAAGACACTAAAGTTATTGACTCGCGTTTAGCGAACGATGGCGGAGAAGTGCGTAGAAGGCGTGAATGCCTCAACTGTCATGAGCGCTTTACCACCTACGAAAAGACAGAGTTGCCCTATCCCTCAATAAAGAAAAATGATGGTTCTCTGGTAGATTTTTCTGAGTTGAAATTGCGAACAGGCATCATGCGAGCACTGGAAAAAAGGCCGGTGGAAATAGAGGATATTGACGCTGCAGTCGCACGTATTATCCATAAGTTGTTAGCCTGCAGCGAACGTGAAGTGGAATCCAAGCAGGTAGGTGAGTGGGTAATTGAAGAACTCGCCCTGATCGATGATGTTGCATATGTACGTTTTGCATCAGTATACCGGAGATTCCAGGATCTGGATGCCTTCCATCGCGAACTGGATCTGCTGAAACATAATCGCAAGAAAAAGAACTCCGCTATCAGTATCGTTAAAACCAAAGAACTTTAAGCTCCGGGCATTATACTGTGAGCAGTACTATTTTTAGCGCATACGATCACCAGATGATGACTGATGCCCTGTCTCTGGCACGCAAAGGAATAGCGACTACCCAGCCAAATCCACGTGTCGGCTGTATCATTGTTAAAGACGAAAAAATAATTGCGCAGGGCTGGCATAAAAAAGCAGGATGCGAGCATGCTGAATTATTGGCATTGCAACAGGCTGGAGAACAGGCACAGGGTGCAGTTGCATATGTCACATTAGAACCCTGTTCACACCATGGTCGCACACCGCCCTGTACAGAGGCTTTGATAGAAAGTGGCGTAGATGAAGTTATTGTCGCTATGAAGGATCCCAACCCACTGGTGGCCGGACAGGGTATAAAAAAACTGGAACAGGCAGGCATTAAAGTTCGTAGTGGTCTGTTAAAACAGCAGGCAATGGAACTGAACCGCGGTTTTGTTAGTCGAATGAATCGTGGTCGACCCTGGGTGACGGTGAAGTTTGGTGCATCACTGGATGGACGCACTGCAATGCATAATGGTGAAAGTCAGTGGATTACAGGGCCGGCGGCACGCGCTGATGTACAACACCTACGTGCAGCCAGCAGTGCAATTCTGACCGGATCCGGTACGGTGCTTGCGGATGACCCGTCATTAACAGTCAGGCTGAATGAAGCAGCAAGACAACCATTGCGCATAGTGATGGATAGCAAGCTTAGTATCCCTGACAGGGCAAAAATATTTATTGATGGA
>VAPH01028238.1_pt1 | contig 11282 bp, 10 predicted proteins | sample 3393861 | NCBI WGS metagenome assembly VAPH01 (sample SAMN08290439, study PRJNA428436) | hydrothermal vent metagenome | isolation source: Deep-sea hydrothermal vent chimney | place: Atlantic Ocean: South-mid Altantic Ridge | reverse complement strand
TTTTAACCTTGTTCATCATGTGTTCAATGACGTCAAGATTTTTACCATTGAGCCCGCTGAGCTCATCAATGTGTTCGTAAACGCCTTTTACACGCTGGCCAATTAATGCACGAATCGACTTAATGGTGCTGGTGACGTTACCTTCAATGTTTTCTTTGACAATCTCGCGCTTGCCAGGGATTAGTTCCAGGCCTAACGCATCCTCAAGTTCCAGTAAGCGACTTTTTTTAAGTATTGCCTTGTCTTTTTTGACCTTGCCCAACAAACCTTTTTGGGCCGAGACCGGGTAAACATTTGCTTCCGGCATGTTTAATGTTTTGGCGGTTTGGCTTATCTGGCGAGTGATTTCACGCTCAACCTCACCCTTGTTTTTTAATTCATCCCAGAGGCCGTCGATTTTATTTAGAACGACCAGCCTGCCTTTATGACTTTTACCGCCGCTGCCAATGTGATCGTGCCAGACATCAATGTCAGACTTGGTGACACCTGCGTCGGCCGCAAGAATAAATAACACTGCGTGGGCGCTGGGTAATAGGTTGAGGGTCAGTTCTGGCTCTGAACCCAGTGCATTCAGCCCCGGTGTATCAAGTACCACCAGGCCTTTTTCCAGCAATGGATGCGGGTAGTTAATAACGGCGTGGCGCCAGCGGGGTATTTCTACCAGGCCATCTTCATTTTTTTGCAAGCCAAGCTCATTCTCATTTTCGACGATATGGAAACCCAGTTCGCGCGCCTCTTCAATAGAGACGGTTTTGACTTCAATTATATGCTGGAGCGCCTTGATCATGCTCTTGGGATTCTTGGTGTCGAGCTTGATTTCATCCCACTCATCTGTAAATCCCCGGTACTCAGTGATCGTAGTACCATTTTTTCGGGTGTCGATGGGCAAGAGTCGCAGACTTGGATTGGTGTCCTTGTCGTAGAGCAATTCGGTTGGGCACATGGTGGTGCGGCCGGCGCTGGAGGGCAGGATGCGAGTGCCATAATCGGCAAAAAAGATGGCATTAATAAGCTCAGATTTGCCGCGTGAGAACTCTGCTACAAATGCGACGTAGAGTTTGTCGTCACGGAGGGTGAGCAAGACCTGGTCCAGTTGCTGGTCGATACGGGCATCGCCAATTTCTTCGTCTTTTAGCCACAGGCGAAAATCTTCGACCGCGTCAAACAATTGCTGGCGCCAGCTGCTGTAAACCTGAAAATGTTGCTCAATACTCTGTTGTTTCATGGGTGCTTTTCCACAATATAATAACTATAGAAGCCTTTTACAGAATTTTTACACTTAAATATATGAAGGGATGGGATAAGCGGTTGATATTAACTGATAATCGGCCAAATGACCGGCTTTTACGGGGCCTTGAACCCGTCCGCTTTTACCTGGCTTCTGTGTCAAAAAATTCAATAGTTTCAAGTAATTATTGAAATTTTATCAATTACTAGGTTCAGTCTAGTCTAACGCTGGCATTTGGTACAGTAAAAGCAGCGGCGGCTACCCACCATTTTTGCCTTAATCGGTTGCCCGCATGACGTGCAGGCCCCCAGTTCGCGACCGTAGACCTGCAGGGATTGTTTAAAATAGCCAGGGTTGCCGGTTGGAGACTGGAAATCCTTGAGTGTGGTGCCACCTGCCTTAATGGCGGCAGTCAGCACCTGCTGGATGGCCACCAGCAATCGTCGACAGGCAGGTTTGCTGAGAGAGCCCGCTTCCCTGGTCGGGCGAATGCCCGCCAGAAACAAGGCCTCGTTGGCGTAGATGTTGCCGACACCCGCAATTAAGTGGCCATCGAGCAAGGTATCGCGGATGTTGCGTTTGCGTTTGCGTGTCACGACATAGAGATGATCTGCAGGCAAATCTTTATCCAGGGGTTCCGGACCCAGGTCTTTTAATAATTTGTGTGATTCGGGTGAGTTACCGCCCCATAACACGGCCCCAAATCGTCGCGGGTCACGCAGGCGCAAACACTGATTGTTTGTCAGTACCATTTCAAAATGGTCATGTTTCTGAGCTGGTATCGATGATTTTATTATGTGGAGACTGCCTGACATGCCAAGGTGGATAATCAGGCTCCCGCCGGTGGTTTCTAAAATCAGGTATTTGGCACGTCTGCGACAATGTTGCACTTTTGTGCCGGTTAGTTTTTTCTTGATGGTTGACGGGATGGGCCAGCGTAATTGTTTTTGATAAATATTAATGGCCTTGATTGTTTTGCCCGTAAGCAAGGGCGTGATGCCGTTCAGGGTAGTTTCAACTTCTGGTAACTCTGGCATTATTTGTTACCTGACCGCTCCCCGGCCAATTGCCATGGCTGCAATAAACGTTTACCGACTTCCTGGGTAAACCGGTATTCAAGATCTTCATCTTTTCGGAACAAGACAAATTCAGGTTCGTAAGCCAAAATACCAAGCGTGATGTTATTTGCAGCTTTTCCGTTAGCATCCTTACCTTTTATTTTCAGTTTAATTTTTGCAACAGCAGGGCGACCGGAATAACGCAAAACTGTTAATGCCCGTGCATTTTCCCACTCGGCAATGAAATCGTTTAATTTATCTGCCGGGATGCTTTGGTTTTTTTTAGCATCAATTTTTTTTGAACTGACTTTCCACTGACCTTCTTTTTCAGAAATTTTTGCACCTGGTAATAATATTTCAGATAATTTCATTCCTTCGTTTAACAGGCGATTGTTAATAAAATCATTTTCAATATTCTCGAGGATGCGCAGTGCATGTACAGGCAAAACCGATATGGTGTTGTCTGACAGCACATAGCGCGAATTTTTCAGGGGATGCATGCGGCCAACGACAATTGTATATTCACCCAGTGTTAAAACGGTAGCAGGACTGCTCAAGCCAAACTTTTCCAGTTCTTGTGCTGTCGCGGTAAAGCTTGATTCTACCGGCGTGGTGGCGATGCGTAATACAGCATTAATATTGAATTCGTTGGCCCTTGCCGGAAAGGGTTTAACAAGTCGCCAGGTTTTACCTGTTTTTTTGAATAATAAATCAGTCAGGTTTTTGCGCCTGATTTCTATAGTGTTTATTTTATTGATACTTTCTATGGTCAGATTCGTTAATGGTTTTTCCTTTTCATTTTTGTCCTTGCCTGGTTTGTAAAGCGCGACCGATATAAGCAAGGCCACAATTACTATCAAGCCAAGATTTATTAACCAGCGATTTTTCATGTCATTGTTTGCGGCGACGCCACCAGACAACAATCCCGCCAACAATCAGGCCAAGCGGTAAAAAGACCATAAAAATAGCGGCGATAATAATTTGCTCAGCCCCAGACAAGCTTAGGTTTGCATCAACGACGGTGCGTACCGGGATGCTCACATAGTCGTCATCACGGCTAATCCAGTTAACAATGCTGACGCCGAGATCAAGATTGCCGCCGTTAAGCAGGTAAGTATTAGAGAGAAAATCACCATCACCGATGACAACAATGCGTTGCTCGGGTTTGTCATCTTTTTTTCGGGTCATGGCAACACCCGTGGTGATCGGGCCGCGAATATCCCTGCCCTTGTTAAATTTCGACTTTTCTTTCAGCGGATCTGTTTCGAGCCATGCGGTCTCACGCGTGTCCAGGATTGGTGAGACTTGCCAGCCATTGGTTTTGGTATAGTCGAGCCCGGTTATGCTGGGAAATAATGTTTGATAATTTAAATTTTCCGTGATGACATGTTTGGGAAAGTTTGCCACTACGACGGCAGTTGCACTGCTGGTGATGACTTGTGAGACCGGATCAACCACGACGCCTTTTTGAAATTCAATTCCCAGTAGTTCGGCAAGCGGCTCGAGGCCGAGGAGTTCTCCCGGGTCACCCAGCCACAGCAGGTTGCCACCCTGGTCAATAAAATTACTAATTGCCCTGATTTCGCCAGGCAAGTAACGGGATTGTGGTGCCGATATAATGAGTGCAGTGGTATTGTTCGGGACTTGCGGGTTTTCTCCCAGCTGCAAAGTACGTGTTTTGAACCCCTTTTTGCTTAATTGTTCAGCCCAATTGGATAAATCATAATTGGCTTGTCCAACGGGGCTGCGCTCACCATGGCCGGCAATAAACAGTAACCAGCGTTCGCCACGATGGCCGAGCCGGGTCAGGGCGTTGGTCATTTCTTCCTCGGTCGGTTTGTTCAGTGTTTCCTTTGAATTTTCATAACTAATGACCATTTCACCATCAAACTTGATGCCGGCATCCCGGGTTCGCTGGGGGTCAGTATTGGGGTCAACAAACTCAAGGCTGATATCACTTTTGAGGCGGCTGTAACTGGCGATAAATTTTTTAATCGCTTCTCGCTGGCCGTCGGTATTGCTGGCATAAGCGGTAATCGTCAGGGGCTGGTCCAGCTTGCCAAGCAGGGTTATGCTGGCTTCGGATAATGAATTGCGACCGCTACGGGTTAAATCCCATTGGCTTTGATAGATTTGTGTTAACCACATTAACAAGCCAGTAATGACAATGGCCAGCAAGGTAAATACGGCCGTCGCGACACGGAGCTGGATGCGTGATTGAGAAGTGATGCGCATGTTAACCCCCGAGCCGGTCGCCTTCCAGGCGGCGCACACTCAACACGAGAAACAGGATTATTACCAGAAAATAATAGGCAACGTCAGCCGTGTTAAACACCCCTTCCAGGAAAGACAAGTAGTGACTAACAATTGATAGATAGGTCAAGGCGCCATTGTCCACAAACTCTGACCCCAGTTGCAGGATCCATAAAAAAAAGAGTGCACCAAACGTGCTGACTGCCGCCAGTGTCGGTGACTGGGTCAGGGTCGACATGAATAAACCAATGGCAGCAAAACTTGCCAGTAGCAGTATCAGTCCAAAAGCCGACATGAACAGTAAACCAAAATCCAGGGTACCGCCCAATAATAAAGACATGGGCATTAAAGTTAACATGGCAATCATGGTTAACAGGTAAGCCACGATACCAAAAAATTTACCCAGCACGATTTCTGTCATGGTGAGTGGGGCGCTGAGTAACAGGCTTAAGGTTTTGTTGCGACGTTCTTCACTGATTAGCCTCATGGTCAATAACGGGATCACGAATAACAACAGGATCGCGACCCAGCCAAACAACGGGGAGACCACGGCAGCGGTTAAACCCGCCGGATGGGGTTGGCGCATAAACGAATCAACGTCTGGATAAAAGGTAATGCCAAATATTAACTGGATGACGCCCAGGATCACCCAGGCCAGGGGCGAAAGAAACATATTGCGCAATTCTCTGCTGGCGATAATATAAATCAATTGTTCTTCCCCACTTCAGTTTCTTTTTCTGTATCGCTCCCGGATTTGATTTCGGAATGTTCGCTCGTTGTTAATTGTAAAAACACTTCTTCCAGTGATACACGACCGGGACGCAGTTCCCGCAAGCTCCAGTTATTTTCCACGGATAATTTCACCAGGGTATCTGTCGGGTCTTGCTCGGGCTTGAACAGGATGCGCCAGTATCCCGGGCTGGCTTCTTCGACCCCGTTGACACCAGGAATTTCGTTTAAAATATTTAATTGCGGCGTGTTAGAAAACGCAACCGTGATCGAGGCGCTCTTGAGCTGTTTTTGCAGGCCATCGATTGTATCAGTGAGTATCAGCTGGCCTTTGTTAATAATCTGGACACGATCACAGATGGTTTGTACTTCAGGCAGGATATGGGTCGAGAGTATAACGCTGTGATCCTTGCCCAACTCCCGTATTAGTTTTCGAATTTCGCGAATCTGGATGGGATCAAGACCGACAGTGGGCTCATCGAGAATAACCACTGGCGGCATATGAATAATGGCTTGTGCCAGGCCAACCCGTTGCTGAAACCCCTTGGATAAATTGCCAATAAGCCGCCGACCCACTTCCGTTAATCCGCATTTCTCCTTGGCGGCATTGCGGGCACTGGTTCGTTTATCCCGGTCGATGCAGTTCAGGGCAGCACAGTAGTCGAGATATTCATCGACGGTGAGTTCTTTATATACAGGTGGTTGTTCCGGCAGGTAACCAATTGCGCCCTTGGCGGCCCGTGGGTCTTCAAGCAAATCGTGGCCGGCGATGGTAACCGCGCCCGCCGTGGGCGCCAGGTTGCCGGTAATGACCTGCATGGTGGTGGTTTTGCCCGCGCCATTGGGGCCAAGGAATCCCAGCACCTCACCTTTACGCATGGTGAAGCTAATGCTATCCAGGGCAGCAAGCTGACCGTAATAGCGGGAGACTTCCTTTACTTCAACGAGTATTTCGTTATCCATATCCATATTTGGCCGTGAGCCGGGTTTGTCACGCATTAAAAGTTGGGCAGCGCATTAAAGAGTCGGGACTGTTTTTTGTCAATGCATTTGTTTGGTTAAAATCAGTTCCTGGTTCCTGGGTACAAGTATGTAGCCGTACAAAATTTTTATCTGTGATCCCGTTCCATGATCTGACGATATAATAACAACGCCTCGCCAGGCTCGCCCTGCATTTCCAGCACCTGTGCCATTAGAGATTGAGTTTGTCCGTCGTAACCAAATTGGGCGGCACGTTTCAGGTGGGTTAAGGCAATCTCCAGCTCACCCTGAAGTAAACGCAAGCGTGCATAACTATTGAGCAGGCCGATGGAATCCGGATGGTCAGCCAGCCATTTGTCACATTGTTTAAGTTGCAGGCTTATGTCACCTGGTTTTATCTCACCATATAATCGCACCAGGGATTCCTGCCAGTTTTCATTGAGTGCCCGGCGCAGGGTTTTCTCGGCTTCATCAAATCGTTGCTGGCTCATGAGTTGGCGACAGTAGGCCGCCACGATTCCCGGCCGTTGTTGCAGGTTCTGCGGGATAGATGACCAGACGTGATTGAGTATGTTCTCACCTTCTTGCGGTAACGGGGCTGCGAGTAGGCCCATGTGTGCCAGTGACTCCTGGTTAACAAGCTGTTCAGTGAATACATTATATTTTGATTGCAGTTCACGGGTCAGGGTCGCCAGGCTGGGCCAGTCACCCAGGGCCTTGTGAACATTCGCTAACTGTATCAATGTCGGCACGTGTTCTGGCCGTTGAGATTTCAAGTCGGTCAGAATGGCCAGGGCCTGTTCAAATTGACCGGCTTGTTGTTGCAACAGTGCCTGCATCATACTGATTGTGAAACTGTTTTCAGGGCACTCTTTTAGTGCCTGTTGAATGTACTCATCGCGTTTTTCCGAATTGTTTTGCAACTGGCTGGCAAATGCGGCACCCAGGTAATGGGCCAGGGGAAAATCGCTGCCACGAATATCAGAGATCAGGCTTGCTTCTGCCTGCAACCAGTCTGCTTCAGCCAGGTTAATCAAACCATTGGTCAGGGCCTGTCGGGATTTCTGGAAACGACGATTACGGCGCCAGTGATCAACCTGTTTCGGGATAGTCCACGTCCGGTAGGTGATGTAGCCGCTGACATAAACCAGGATTATAAAAAGAATGGCAGCAATAACAAAAAAAGAAAGTGTTAATTCCACACTCCACGGTGGCCTGACAAATAATACATAACCCGGATCATTGATGGCGAGTAGCGTTGCCGAGATAACAATGAAAAAAATTACCAGCGTAAAAAGTATAATTCTCATTGGTCTTTTTTAGTATCCGGGGCGAGTTTCTCGACACCAGTTTTTTTGCCAGTACTGAGGTTGTTGCCTTTGTTCTTGCGAAAGCGACGAACCTGTTCCAGTGAGCCTGAGATATCCGGTAGCGAGAGCACGATTTGTGTTTTGGCAAGCTGATCGAGTTCATTTAATACTGCGACCACGCTTTGGGCGTCGGTATCAAAATTTTGCTTAACCCATTTTAGAGAATCTGCCAGATTTTGCTGGTAAACAATATCATTGCTGGCCAGTAACGCCAGTTGCGCACCATATAAGCGAAGGCGGAGATTTTCACGAACAATATAAGCTTGTTCAGCTGTCAGTAATGGCTTGTAGTGTTCGACATCATTGCGGGTCCTGATTCTGAATAGCGAGAGCAGGTCTTGCCAAAGTTCTGCCAGGAATGATTTTTGTTCTTTTATTTTTTTATCTTCGGATCCGGTGCTTTCTGTTTGCGTGCCAGGCTGTTCGTTATCATTTTCTACTTTAGCGTTTGTTTCCGTGCTAATGGGCAAAGCGTCCACCTGGTTGGCAATGGTGCCAAGACGGATTGCCAAACCCGGCACATCTATTTTTTCCAGTGATTCAAGTGTCGAGATTTCTTTGGCAATGGTTTTCCTGATGACCAGGAATTTTGGTTGGGCCAGAAGTTGTAACTGGTAATCAGCACCACGCAGTGCAGCCACCGCGGTATTAACGTCGCGCGCCAGCTGCAGGCGGTTATTGGCAATCATTAACAGGTGTTCAGTTTCAGAGATGGCCCAACTGGTTTGGTCGCGACCAAGTTCGGAGCGGAGTTTATCCAGGGACTGCTCAAAGATTTTTCTGGACGCTTTATTGTCAGTCACCTGTGTTTCAATGGCAGTTAACCGTGTCTGAGCGGCCTGGTCGAGCTGGTTAACCTGTTCGACCAAACCAAGAAAATCGTCTTCCAGGGTGTCGCCAGGACCCTGGACAAAATACCAAAGATAAGCGGCCAGTATCAGTGCCGACAAAGATAGGATTAATGAGAGGCCGCCAGAGAAACTCGATGACCGATGATCATTATTTTTAGACCTGACAACGGTATCTGAGCTGATTTTTTCAGGTTCTGTTTTTTCAGGTTGAGCCATATGCTTGTGCCATATTTTAAGAATCCAGGGTTGAATATTTATTTAATTACTTTTATTTTTCTTTTGCCAGGCCATCATACTATCAATAATGGCCTCATTGCTTGCTGATTTTGCCAATATTATGTCGGCTTTAAAACCCAGTGTTTGGCACACGTCAGAAATGCGCTGACTGACAACAATAACAGGCAGGTTTAAAACCAGTTCCGCATTGTTTCCCAGTATGGTCACAAGGTTGCGTGCCGCATCGCTACTTGTAAAACTGATAATATTAATATTGTGGTTTCTTAGCTTGTTAATCAGCGTTTCAGGATTGGCTTCAGGAATAGCACGCTCATAACATTCCGCATAAACTACGTGGGCGCCGCGTTGACTTAATTCATTTTTTAGTTTGTTGCGGCCGCCATTTCCCCTGAAAATGATAATGCGTTTATTCTGTATGTCCTGGAGTGCGGGTAAGGCCAGCAATGATTCACTATTAAAGTTGTCTTCTGGCGCCAGCTGGCAGTGATAACCCGCTGTTTTTAACGCCGCAACCGTGCCGGCACCGACAGCGGCCAGCTTGATGGTTTTTGGAATGTCCCCAATCGCGCCCGAGATAGCTTCAATACCATGGATAACGGCATTCGGACTTATAAAAAAGAGATAGTCGCAGTCGGGCAGTGTTTTGATTGTCTCCAGCAAATCGATGCTTTTTTTTACTGGTTTTATCTCAATAGTTGGAAAGCCGTAAGCCGTTCCGCCAGCAGACAGCGCTAATTCCATAAGTTGGTTGGCCTGGTGTGTTGGCCGGGTGACCAGCATGGTTGGGCCAAAATTTGCGTTACCGTTTGTAGACATCGTCCAGGATCTTGCCGGCACCTTGTTCCAGTAATTTGTTGGCCACCTGAATACCGATAGAAATAGAATCTTCACTGGCGCCAGTGGCTTCGGCCTGTAGTATTACTTTACCGGCAGGATCACCGACCAGCCCCCGCAGGCTGAGAATATTATTTTCGATTGTGGCAAACCCGGCAATGGGTACCTGGCAGCCACCTTGCAAACGGGCATTCATGGCCCGTTCAGCAGTAACAGTAATTTCCGTTTCCGGATGTTGCAGCGTGCCAAGCAGGGTATTTGTTTCGTGGTCATCAAGCCGGCTTTCGATACAAATTGCACCCTGGCCAACCGCCGGCAGGCAGTAAGTTGTTTCAATGTAATCGGTAATCCTGTCTGTCATGCCCAGTCGGATCAATCCCGCAGCGGCCAGGATAATGGCATCATATTGGCCTTCATCAAGTTTTCTGAGGCGGGTATTGACATTGCCACGCAAGTCCAGAATTTTCAGTGCTGGAAATTGTGCCCGCAACTGGCAGGTTCGGCGCAGGCTTGACGTACCAATGCGAGCTGCGGCCGGTAAATCCTGCAGTGATTTGTAGTGATTGGAGACAAAGGCGTCCCGTGGGTCGGCCCGCTGACAGTAGGCCGTGATCTGTAGTTTTTCCGGCAATTCAGCCGGCATATCCTTGGTGGAGTGAACCGCAATGTCGGCAGTATCATTTAATAATGCTGATTCCAGCTCTTTGATAAATAAACCCTTACCGCCAATTTTGGCCAGGGGCGTATCCAGTATCCGGTCACCCTGGGTACTCATTTTGACCAGTGTTACCTGGAGATTTTCATGGACTGCCAGTAATTGTTGCCTGACATACTCCGCTTGCCAGATTGCCAATTGGCTTTTCCTGGTAGCAATTCGTAATGTTTTCAATATGATAAGACCTAAATGGGTTGTCTGTAGATTTGGCTCGTGAGGCTAATATAGAATGCCGGGCAAGGTTTCACAACGCGGTGTTTTTTGACGCTGGTTTTCCCGTGATATTTTAGGGTATTATGGGCGATTCTGAATCTATTGTTGGGAACAAAAACGGGATAACACAGACTAATGGTTTTGATGAGACTTCCAGATTATTTAATTAAAGTAGGCCAGAAGCGGTTATTTTTAACTGCGTGGTTTATATCGACAATGCTGGTATTGGCAGCAGCTCATGCCGGCTCAAGGGCGGGTACCTTGCTCAGTGCGGGTGATCTTACCCAGGATGCCATGATTGCCAAACAGGATAAAAAACCGATCCTGGTATTTTTTTCATCTGAATCCTGTGCTTATTGCGAAATTGTTCGCGACCTCTACCTGGAGCCCATGCAGGCAGACAAGGCCTATGACAACAAGGTCATTATTCGGGAAGTCTCCGTAGAGAGCATCGGCGACATGATAGATTTTCAGGGCAAGCGAATGGACCAGGAGACTTTTGCGGATCAGGAGGGGGCAACCCTGACGCCTGTCATCAGGATTTACAGTCCCAGCGGGCAGCTATTAACGCCTGAATTGATTGGTTACAGTTCGCCGGATTTTTACCTGGGCTTCCTGGAAGACTCAATTGAAGATGCCCGCAACAAACTGGGTAAGTTGGCCGCTAATAATTAACTTAGTGGTAAAAACTAAAAACAGGATTAACAGGTTTTCTGTTTTGTAAGTTAATTCCGCTGAGTCTAATCTTGATTATTTCGCGATTCTTAACCCGCCAATTATTTGTACTGGATGCTTGATATATCCCGTTAATCC
>VAPH01047640.1_pt1 | contig 11297 bp, 11 predicted proteins | sample 3393861 | NCBI WGS metagenome assembly VAPH01 (sample SAMN08290439, study PRJNA428436) | hydrothermal vent metagenome | isolation source: Deep-sea hydrothermal vent chimney | place: Atlantic Ocean: South-mid Altantic Ridge | reverse complement strand
TAAATTTGAAAACGAAATATCAGAATCTTCAGTAAGTCGTAGTCGATAATCATGCTCGAGTTCCCCCTGGTCTGGCGGCAGCGAAGCACCTCCCGGGTTGTAGACAAGATCAAGTTGGAGCGCCTCGTGCTTTCCATAACCTGCAGCATTAAGTTGTTTTAATGCCGTAATGCTTTTATCAAAAACACCCTTGCCCCGTTGGCTGTCGACATTGTCTTTCGTATAACATGGCAAAGAACAAACCAGTCTGATTTTTCGCTCTGCATACCAGCTCACCATATCTTCATAACCAGACTCCAGGAGAATGGATAAATTGCAGCGAGAGGTTACCTGTACTCCGTTATCTATAAATGCATCAACCAGTTTTTTAAAGTCCGGGTTCATCTCCGGGGCGCCACCGGTCAAGTCAACTTTTTGAATGCCCGCTTTTTTTGACCAATCCAGGATTTTATCCATGGTATCCCAGGTCATAATTTCTGTACGTTTTGGACCTGCGTCGACATGGCAATGATTACAAGCCTGGTTGCAAAGTTTACCAAGATTAATTTGCAGCTCTGAAAGTTTTGCGCGGGTAAGCGGCCATAAGCCATGATCCTGCAGGGCTTCAGAAAAACCGATTAAGTTATTTTCAGGAATTTTATTGAGAACAGTTGCCATTTATATTTACCAGCGCTGAATGGAATAAAACCCCTGCGTGATAACTCAGCAGGGGCAATATTGGTGAATAATAATAATTAAATAAAATCAATTTACTTTTTGAAATAATTAGCTATCCAGTAATCGGCACTAACATAACGACCACTGCCTATGAAGAGCAAAACAAGCAACATAATAAAGTAAGTAGCGGCAAACTCAATACCATTATTCAAAATAACAAAATTTCCTTTTTCAGTAAGCCAGTCATAGTTGCCATATTCCTGCAAAAGGCCTTTTGCGGCCTGCAAACGTTCACTCGCAGCAATAGTACGTTCAGTAGCAAACAAGCCACTGCCTTCGGCGATTGCCAGCCAACCATGCTGCCAGTGAACTGAAGCAGCTGCGACAACCATGGTGAACATTAGTGGAATCGAAAACCAGCGTACGCCCAGGCCAAATAACAAGGCAAGCGAACCAACCAGTTCAGTCAATGTGGCAAGCCAGGCCAATAATGCCGGCAGCGGCAGCCCCAGGCCCCATTCCGGGTTACCAAACCATTCGATGGTACTTTCCATGGAGCCGAGCTTATTATTTCCTGCCATCCAGAAAACAGGGAACAGGTACAAGCGCAATGCCAGCGGTCCCAGAAAATCAACTACCCTGGTTTTGTTTAATAATTCTTGTGCTTTTATTAAATAGTTCATTTAATTTCTCCATCTGGTACTGGGCTAGTTTATTTTTCTTATCGATATCTAATATCTGACTCGGCAGTGTTGAATTGGTTCCATGAGGCCATTGTATTCACCAGAATAATCACGAATAATTATTATTTTGGTGGACTAATTTCTGGAAATACCTCATCGAGACCAACCGAGCGTCCATTTCCCAGGGACAGGCGTGCATGGTAACGACGTAATTTCCGTGGATCATTGACCCCGCAAGAATGGGCAATAATACCTACTTCGTGCACTATATTTTTTGCATAGTGGGCCACGCGTACCGCCTTGGTTTTGGGTACCAGGCCTTTTTGTAATCTTGGATTATGGGTAGTAATACCAGTTGGGCAGGTATCTTTATTGCATTGCAGTGCCTGTATGCAGCCGAGGGCAAACATAAACCCGCGAGCCGAGACAATAAAATCTGCACCGGCACAAAGTGCCCAGGCCATGTCAGTGGGCGTAATTAATTTCCCGGAGGTAATAACTTTAACCCTGTCTCTCAGGCCGTGTTCACAAAGTTTATCCAGGACCCGTGGCAACGCTTCACGTACAGGCAGGCCCATGCTGTCAATAAGGCTCATGGGGGCAGCACCGGTACCACCTTCACAGCCGTCAATGGTAATAAAATCTGGCGCACACTCTTTGCCTTGTTTATTTATTTCAGCAAAAAAATTATCCAGCCAGCCATAAGCCCCAATGACCATTTTTATACCTGTTGGTTTTCCCGTCACTTTACGCACATGGGTTATCATAGCCAATAAATTTGGTACTGAATTAATTTCCGGGTGGCGGTTGGGACTGATAGAATCTTCATGGTGAGGAATGCCCCGGATGCTGGCAATTTCCTTGTTGACCTTAATGCCGGGCAGGATTCCGCCCTTGCCGGGTTTTGCTCCCTGGCTCAATTTAATTTCAAACATACGAACTTGTTGATGAGCGGCAATCGTACGTAACTTTTCATCATCAAGTTTTCCATTGTCATCCCGCACGCCGTACTTGGCCGTACCAATCTGGAAAACAATATCGGCGCCACCTTCCAGGTGATAGGGAGACAAACCACCTTCGCCGGTATTCATCCAACAACCGGCCATGCGTGCGCCATTAGACAGGGCCAGCACTGCAGGTTTGGATATGGCGCCAAAACTCATGCCGGAGATATTAAATAATGATGATGTGGTGTAGGGCTGGTTACAGTCTGGACCAATAGTGACAGGTTTTGCTTCAACAACGTCCTGTTCCAGTGTCGGAAATGGACAATTAACAAAATATACCGTGCCTGCCGGTTTCAGGTCCCTGGTTGAACCAAAAGGCACCGTGCTATCTGTATTCTTGGCGGCATTATAAACCCAGGTTCGTTCAGCCCGGTTGAACGGCATTTCTTCACGGTCCATGGCAAAAAAGTATTGTCGAAAAAATACACCCAGTTGTTCAAATAAAGATCGGAAACGACCAATAACCGGAAAATTTCGCCTGATGGCATGAGTTTTTTGCGAGACATCAACAATGAAAATTATGATTATTGCCAATACGATCAGGCCAATAACAAAAACAAAGGTGTATACCAGCACCTCGAGGGTAGAGAAAAGCAGTTCGTGGGTTTCGGGAGATAACATTTTTTGCGGCCGCCTTTTACTTATAGTTTTATGACAGACATTTGGTAATAGAGTTCTATGTAATTTTTTTAATTTTTGTGCCTAAAATAATATCGCGCTCATAAAGATCCGCAAAAATAGTTATACCGCCATTGATGACGACATCCGGGTCCGGGTGTTGCATCTCTTTGGCAACAGTCTCGAGTGCTTGCCTGCCGGTCATGAATTCATTTTCACTAAAAAGTTGCAGCAATCTTTGAGTCGCCGAATTAATTTCCAGAAAATGGACGGCATCATTTTTATCACGATACACAACAATATGGGTTAAAGTTTCACCCGCCTGTGTTGGCTGATTTTCTTTGCTGAGTTGATGTACGGGGAACTTGTAACTCAGCGGCATAGCCAGGGGAGAAACGGCCGGGATGTCTGCAAATATATCACCATCACGATTTATGGCCTGCCAGTCAGGCTCTTCCTCAGAAAGTGACAGCACCAGCTCCATCCATTCATAGTGGGCAAGCTCAAGCATAAACGGCGGGTCATCAGGATCAGTTCCCCGTTCGTTTTGCAGGTAATCGACAAACTCGGCCGGCATTTTGGGGAAATAAGGGGTATGGGCAAGGTGACGTGAAAAATAATCACGTATCATGGCCATCCAGCGGTCATCGCTTGTTAGTTCCTTTAGCACGGGAAAGCTGCTGGACATAAAATCTTCAACGTTGTTAAAAAATAATTCCCGGTAAACGGCCATGCGGGTCTCGTCGACATCGGCTGGTGTAGCATTTCGTTCCGGATCGCGGATATTGGCCGTGAACTCATATTGCTTGCGAATGAAGGCTGGCTGGTCAGTCATTATTAGACCCTGTGAGCAAGACGGGCAACACGCTGGTTAGCCCATTTTTCCTGAGATGCCTTGATTCGATCTATTTCTCCCAGGAGTTCTGGTAACGGCGGAATGTTAAAATCACGTTCCAGCAGGGTAGGGGCGACACCAAAGGTTTCGTAAGCAACATCGAGTAAATCCCAGACGTTACCAATGATTGGTGCGCCATGGGTATCAACCAGTAAGTCCTCGGCCTCTTCATAGTGACCGGCAATATGCATATAGGCAATGCGCTCACCGGGTAACGCCTTCAGGTAGGCCACGGGGTCATATTTGTGGTTAATACTATTAACGTAAATATTATTTACATCCAGCAATAAATCACAGTCAGCTTCTTTGATGACTGCGTTAATAAAATCAATTTCTTCCATCTCCTTGCCGGGTGCCGCGTAGTAAGAAACATTTTCAATGGCCATGCGCCGACCAATGATGTCCTGTACTTGTTTGATGCGGCCAACGACATGTTTGATAGCTTCTTCAGTAAAAGGGATGGGCATCAAGTCATAAAGATGACCGTCGTCACTACAGTAACTTAAATGTTCCGAGTAACATTTTATTTGATGGATATCCATGAAGTTTCGTACTTCACGGACAAAATTTTCATCCAGGGGGGTCGGCCCGCCAATTGAAAGTGACAAGCCGTGGGTAACAAAGGGGTATTGCTCCGTAAATTTTCTCAGTTCTTTTCCGTACTTGCCGCCAATGCCTATCCAGTTTTCAGGCGCCACTTCCAGGAAGCTTACTTGCTCCGGAGAAAACTCAGCCAGCGGGCCCATGAGGGCCCGCTTGAGTCCGAGTCCGGCACCCTGTACAGGGAATTTGCCAGGTTGCGACATAACAGATCTTATTTCTTGTCGCCGCAGCTACCTTCTTTTCCTTTTCCTTTCTTGTCGCCGCAGCTTCCTTCGTTCATGCCTTTCTTCATTTTCTTGTCACCGCCGCACTTGCCTTCACCGCACTTGCCATCTTTTTTGGCTTTTTTGCCATCGTGCTTGCCATCCTTGTCTTTCATACCGCCACAACTACCTTCAGCGACTTTCATGTAACCTGAGCCAAGATCAGTGGTTGTAAACGGATTGCTGGCAGCATTAGCAACTGGCAGGCTGGATAAAGCGGCTACAACACTAACGCCTACTGCGGCTGCGATTGGGGATAATTTCTTTGTTTTAGACATTTAAAAACTCCTGTTAAGTATCAATGATTTGTGTTTCCTTTCTAGGTCACCGCAGTTAGTCAGTGCCTAGGGCGGACAACTCTAACCCGATTCATCTGAATTCGGAAGTAGCTTATAAGTCTCCGCTACCAACACTCTGACCGACGGTGTCTGGCATAGTTCAAATTCCGCGTGAAAATATTGGGTTATTCCGGGGCATTATCAGGGTTATTTTTGCAGGGTTGTCTACTAGTACGCCTTATACAAACCCAGGATCGTTGAGTACTGGTACAGGTGGTTGGCGTTATCCAGTGGGCCTTTTTCCCCATTGCCATAAAAACCAATTATTGGCAGGCGTTGATAACGGGACTTGAGCTGATCCAGGTCACGGTCGTGGTTACCAAAACATTAAGGGGTCACTTTGAGATTTAGAGGTGTTTCATTGGATCCATGCGTTGGTGAAGCACTCGCACAATCGTGATGCCGTGGGGCTGTTTCACGTAGTACAGAATATGGCTTTCATAGGGAAAGCTGAGTAGCCCTTCAGATATGGCTTCCCGTTTGATTCCCAAATCGGGATTGTCGGCAAGGAGTTGTCCACGGGCTCCCACTCCATCGAGATAGGCGAGGGTTTGTGATTCCCCCCATTGTTGGAGGCTATAGTCGATGATGTCTTTAAGATCGTGTTCGGCTTTTTCTGCAAATTTAAAATCAGCCACTTACCCGTTTCCGTAGCTTGTCCATGACGGTTTTGCCATCCGTGATCTTACCGGCTTGCAGGTCGGCGATACCTTCCTGGATTGCCACTTTCAGATGTTCCTCTTTCAGTGCTTCAAACTGAGCATATTCCGAAGCCGAGATCACCACGGCAACGGGTTTGCCGTTTCGGTTGATTCTGACGGGACCATGCTGTGCTTTAATGAGGACTTCACCGAATTCACGTTTGGCATCACTGGCGCTGAGTATTTCCATAACACACCTCAAATTAATTAAATTGATTAATTTAATTAATTCTAGGCTTTCCGGTATGCCAAGTCCAGCTGTTGTTTTGTATGACCGATCCTGCTGCGGTCAGGATTTGGATGGAGCCTCCTTGTACAGCCCAAGTATCGTTGAGTACTGGTACAGGTGGTTGGCGTTATCCAGTGGCCCAATTTCACCATTGCCATAAAAGCCAATAATGGGCAGGCCCGGATAACGGGACTTGAGCTGATCCAGGTCACGGTCACGATTACCAAAAAAATGCGGCCCCCGTCCCATACAGGGAAATAACAAGGCAAAATCGGGGTCAGCGCCAAGCTGGCGGCCCGCACTGGTAATGGTTTGTTTAATGTCTCGTTCCGCCACCAGGGCATCGCGCATGCCCCAGAACAGGCGCTCGCCCGAACGGGGTTTGTCAGATAGCGTAATCGAACGATCACTGAGGTTGGCCGAGACAATATGGCTCAGGCGATAACGGCCTTCCTGGATGGCAGTTTCAGGATCGCCGAAGGTGAAGCCCCCGGTGAGTAAATGAAATGGCAGGGTTTTTTGTTTACGAATAGTGTCAGGCAGTGATTGTACCAATACATTTAAAGCCGGGTAATTGCCCATTTTCAGGACATCAAAACCCGCTACCTCGCCGACCTCGATGGGTGAGGTCAAAGCCCGCACCCCTTGCGAGGCGGTGATAATACCGGTCACGCCTTGCAATGAAGCCTCTGCCTGGCCTGCTTCAACGAGTCGACTGTTCGACCAGACCTTGAAGGGGCCTTGGCCAAAAATATCGCCGGAGACAGCGCCAATACGGGCGGCAGGTATATCCAGCCAATCTGAATTCATGCCGGCGGGGGTACAGAAACTTAAAATATCCAGTTCATCATCATTACGATTGGGCGCTAAATCCAGGTGTAGGTCGCCACCGAAAACCATGGCGGCCGCGGCCGGGCTATCCAGGATCCACTCCTGATCGGTCAAGATACCGGCGCCGGTACAGCCAATCACCTGCATGCAACCGGCAGCCCCAGCAGCAGCCCGGATCGCCAGGCTGGGGTCCGGCGCGAACTCCGGTGTCAGCAACAGCAGCACGCTATTGGCACGTTTTATACCCGCTTTCGCAAGCGCCTGTTTGACGGCCCTGGCGGCGTGTTCCGGGTAAGGCTCGTCGCCATGACTCAGGCCGGTCGCAACCGGTACTTGCGCGGTGTTAGCCGTATTCATGGCTCTACTTTATCGCCAAATTCACATAAATCATAGATGGTACAGCTGCCACAACGGGGTTTTCGGGCCACACAGGTATACCTGCCGTGCAGAATCAGCCAGTGGTGGGCATCTTGCTTGTATTCATTGGGGATATTTTTTTCCAGCGCTGCTTCTACGGCCAGCACATTTTTGCCAGGCCCCAGGCCGGTGCGATTGGCAAGGCGAAATATATGGGTGTCGACCGCAATCGTCGGCAAGCCAAAAGCCGTGTTCAGCACGACATTGGCTGTTTTGCGGCCAACACCGGGCAGGGCCTCGAGGGCTTCTCGATTTTTCGGGACCCGGCCACCATGCTGGTCGCGCAGTATTTTGCAGGTTTTCATGATGTTCGCGGCCTTGGTGTTATAAAGGCCAATGGTTTTGATGTAGGATTTTAGTTTGCGCAGGCCAAGTGCATGCATTTTTGCCGGGGTGCCTGCTGCTTTAAATAATGCCGGTGTCGCTTTGTTCACCCCTTTGTCCGTGGCCTGGGCAGACAACAAAACGGCAATCAGTAACTGAAAGGTGGTGTTGTATTGCAGCTCGGTAGTCGGAGTCGGGTCAGCAGATTTAAGAATTTCAAACAGCTTGCGGCGATTAACGGGCGTCATGGCTTGTTTTTATCCTGCTCGGGCTCGGCCACTTTATTTTTTAACAGGGCCGCCTTTTTTTGTTTACTCCTTAACACGGCATCATTTATTTCAGCCTTGATACGCGCCTGATCCAGGTCAGCAGTGGTTTGTTTTTGTGCTCGTTTTTGTTGTGACGCTATGTTCCCAAGCCGCGCCAGTCGTTGCTCCGTCCGGGCGCGAAATTTTGTCGTGTCTTCGCTGCCATATTCTGGCCAGCGGTTGCCAGCCGCGGGTGGCAAGTCATAATCCCGGGTCAATATGCAGTCCATGGGACAGGGGGGTACACAACAATCACAGCCGGTACATTCGTCTTCGATAATGCTATGCATGAGCTTGCCGGTGCCGATAATGGCATCCACCGGGCAGGCCTTGATACACAAGGTGCACCCGATGCATCGTGACTCATCTATATAGTATAAACGCCGCGGCTGGTGCGGGCCCACCTCGGGGTCGAGTTTGGTCTCGGGCAAACCCAATAATGTCGCCAGACCGGTCATGGTGATGTCATCACCAGGCGGGCAGCGATTAATCCCGGCTTCACGGTTGTAAATCGCCTCGGCATAGTCCATGCATCGCGGGTAACCACATGCGGTGCACTGGGTCTGTGGTAACCAGTCGTCAATGTCCTGGATAAGTATAATATTATTTGTTGCTGGCATAGGCTGCGAAGTATGGCGGCGCCAGTCTGGGCGCGCAACTATTCAAATAAGTCTATAATGACAATCTCTTCCAGACTACAGTAAGATCATAATATGAGCGGCAAGTTGTTATCCGATAACCTGACTCGATATATCAAACGGTCAAGAAAAGCCACGACCATTTTATTTACAGACATTGAGGCCTCAACCCAATATTGGGATCGACACGGAGATGTAAAAGGACGACTGTTAGTGGATCGTCACAATCGCCTCGTGTTCCCGGCTATTCGCCATTTTAGAGGCAGGATTATTAAGACTATTGGTGATGCCGTGATGGCCAGGTTTCGTAGTCCGGAGCAGGCAGTTTTTGCGGCCATTGCGATTCAACAGGCGCTGGCAGAGGAGCGTGGTAAAGACAAAAAATTCAAACTCAGAGTCCGGATAGGTATCCATACGGGTAAAGCCATAGTTGAACATGGCGATGTTTACGGTGATGTCGTTAATGTCGCTTCACGGGTGGAGAGTCGAGGTAAAGGTGACGAGATACTGGTTTCTGCAAGCACTGCCAGTAAGCTAAAAAATTCGGATTTTGGTCTTACCAAAAAAGGCAGCTTTGTTCCAAAAGGCAAGAAAAAATCCATGGTGCTTTATCGCTGCCAGTGGCAGGGTCATCCCAGCCTTATCGAAAATATTACATTTAATCTATTTCTGCCGCTGGTAAAACGGCAAAAGGCAGAGCTTATGGTTTTTTTGGCAACTGGTTTGGGCATGTTTTATTTTGTATATCTCAATTATTTTCGTTACTTACTGTCAGATTCAGAAACCCGTGCCTTGCTGACGTTAAATCCGCAGGATCTCTTGGCAGTACACCCCCTGGCGCCATCAGCGCTTATATTTTTTGTACTTGCTATCGTTTATTTTATTGTCAGTATGCAGTCTGTTCCTCACAGTATGTTGCGTATCTTAAAGGGAGGGTTTGGATTAACAATCGGTTTTTTTATATTTTTTCTGCCTCAAAAATATTTTCCACTGCCCATTGATCTGGAACTGAGAAAACCTGTTTACGAGTCCAGCCATCTTTTTGTGGAAGTAACCGGGGAAAATGCAAAATTGTATACCAGGCCGTCTATTGGGAGTGATGTCGTAAGAGAAGTGAAAACAGGGCAACTATTATTGCTCACCGACGTTAGTCGTGCGGGTGGAATGGTATGGAACAAAGTGCTTGTTGCTAAAAAACAATATGCATGGATGCCAAGAGTCATTCCACCCAGGATAGGCGTTCCATCCCAGAGGATGTCCGTCGCCTATAAATTTTATTTTCGTCGTGCAGATCTTTTTGCCTGGTTGTTTGGGTTGGTCGGATTCGCCTGGGGTTATCTTAATTTTCGGTTAAGACCAACATAACAACTATTTTACCCGCATACCCGGTTGGGCGCCGTCATCGGGGGACAAAATCCACAGGTCTTTTTTACCAGGACCAGCAGCCAGGACCATGCCTTCAGATAAACCAAAGCGCATTTTACGCGGGGCCAGGTTGGCAACCATGACTGTCAGTTTGCCTTCCAGGTCTGCCGGGTCATAGGCCTCTTTAATCCCGGCAAAGACATTACGGGTCTCGCCGCCAATATCCAGTGTCAGTTGTAATAATTTATCTGCGCCTTCTACGTGGGCCGCTTTAATTATTTTCGCGATGCGCAAATCAACTTTTGCAAACTCGTCATAACTAATCTCATCCTTGATCGGGTCAGCGGCCAGTGGGCCGGTTGTTACGGTTGTTGCAGTGGTTTCTTCGGTCATGGTTAATCCTTCTTGAGCGGCAGTTAGCATGGCTTCGATTGATTTTGGTTCAATACGTTTTGCCAGGTGTTTAAATTTATTGATATGTGTCGGAAATTTACCCCAATCGTTCCAAATGAAATCCCGGTCGAAGCCAAACAGCTCACGGGCAACGCGACGGGTGAGGTCAGGTAGAATCGGGGTAAGCAGAACAGAGATGACATAAAATTCATGCAAACTGTGCGAGCACACTTGGTGTAGTTTTTCTTTTTGGTCAGGTTCTTTGGCCAGTTTCCAGGGCTCGTGTAAATTGACATATTCATTGGCCTTATCGGCAATTGCCATAATGCTGCGTATGGCTTTGCTGTACTTTCTTTGTTCATAGGCGCTGGCAATATCACTTACCGTATATTTTATATAGTCCAGGTGAGGCTGATCCTTCTCCGGTAACAGTGCACCGTCAAAATATTTACCAATAAAGTTGGCAGTGCGACTGGCAATGTTTACATACTTGCCAACCAGGTCACTATTTATCCTGGCAGTAAAATCATCAAAGTTAAGATCAATATCTTCAATACCATCTGACAACTTGGCGGCATAGTAATAACGCAAGTATTCCGGGTTCAAATGATCGAGATAAGTACTGGCATTAATAAACGTACCCCGTGACTTGGACATTTTTTTACCGTTGACGGTTAAAAAACCATGGGCATAAATGGCCGTGGGTATTCGATACCTGGCTATTGGCAGGATTGCAGGCCAGAACAGGGTATGGAAGCGTAGGATGTCCTTGCCTATAAAATGATAAAGCTCAGTGGTTTCTTGTTTCCACCATTCGTCAAAATCCAGTCCCTTTTTATTGCACAGATCTTTAAAGCTGGCCATGTAACCCATGGGGGCATCGAGCCAGACATAAAAATATTTACCCGGTGCATCGGGGATTTCAAATCCAAAGTAAGGCGCATCGCGGGAAATATCCCAGTCCTGGAGGCCGGCCTCCAGCCACTCGTTCATTTTATTGGCCACTTCCGGTTGCACATGTTCTTCC
>VAPH01053410.1_pt1 | contig 11299 bp, 15 predicted proteins | sample 3393861 | NCBI WGS metagenome assembly VAPH01 (sample SAMN08290439, study PRJNA428436) | hydrothermal vent metagenome | isolation source: Deep-sea hydrothermal vent chimney | place: Atlantic Ocean: South-mid Altantic Ridge | reverse complement strand
CTCATACGCTTCATGCCATCCAGAACGATAAGAAGCTTCTTGGTATATATTTGTATTACCTTCCGTGGCGCCCAAGGCGCAGGTTTTATTTTTTTCTTTTTCTAGCCGCATAATTCTATATTCTATAAATCCATGTTCATCCTGCCAAGTCCACGCTTGGCCATGTGCTTTTGGTTTTCTTATTTTGTAAACGGCAGGAGGAAAGGCCCATATCCGCCGTCGGGGCATCATGTCTTTTCCTTTTCTGAATTTCTATGAAGTATGCGCTCAATATCATGCTTCACGCCGTCCTCAAGCTTGTTCATGGCATGCAAAATAGCGTAAATTCCTTCACGCTGCAACGATAGCCTGTACAGGCTATTGGCGCAGCCATGGACATCAAGTCTATCAAAAGTCTCTGCTGACAAAGCCCTAATCAGAGAATCCTTCGCCTTATCCAAGTAAGAACAAGTGGTCTCTAATTCCTTTACTGTATCTATTTTTAGGGTATCCTTGTAGGGTGAAGAAGGCGCCTTTTTTATTCTATTGATGTTTTTTTCCATGGTGAAATTTCTTTTATGGATATGGGTAATTCTCGCTATCCTTTTGTTTGTTATGTTTGTTATTTGCTCCCTACCCTCTACCCTTCTTAATTAAAGTCAACAAAAATAGCAATTACTCCTGCTTTTTTAGCTTCTAGGGTTGCCTCTTTTCGAGTAATCCATGGCAGGCAGTCACCATTTTCCTTTAGACTGTAACCGATATGCCAACGATATCCCATCGCTACATTTTTACACGCCCTGGGCGTTGTGCCACACCTATAATAACGGACTTTTTCTTTTTTTTCCGACTCCATTTATCTATAATAACACAAAATATGATTAAAGTAAACTCGATATTAAAGAAAAATAAGTTTATATTAGGTTAACATTTTCTTAAAAGCATGCTATTATAAAGAAATCACGGGTTGTAAAAAAAAGCAAAACCCATAATCCCGAAAGGAATACAATATGTCTACAAATAATAGTAATGAAAATCCTACTCCCGTTCCTGAGCGTGTTTTTCCTTCTCCTGGTCCGCCATTTCCCACGCTTTCCAGGTGGATGTTTGACGGCGTCGCCGAGGCCACGGACGGCTGTATTGTAGAACCCGATGGCGTGTGCGAACACGGGTGCAACTCTTGGTTGCTGGAACTCGGGTATATTTAATATGGAAAAATTCATGGCTATCGAAAAAAAGGCGGTGCGAAATAGTCTTAAGAGACTTATTTGTTTTCGGCATGAATTTACTTGGGAGCCCGGCTTACTTGAAAAATATTCAAGGATAGCTTGTCATAAGGATATCCGGGGGTGTGTCGCCATACTTCGTATCCTAGAAGGAAACAACAGAAGAGAGAGCCTAAAGTTAGAAAACAACAACGATGACTAAAGCGTTCAGAAAATTTCAAAAATTAGATTCTTTACAATTCCCGAAGTCAGAAAGAAACAATTTATCACATGATAAATGGTTAGGCTTTGAGAGGTTTAAAACAGGAAAATTATATAAGTGTACTAGTCACCATTTAATAATTTTCCCAACCCGAGAGATAGCTTCAAAAGCTCTAGATTATCTCCCCATAGCTCAAGATCTTCCTGAGTCGTGTAGCACACAATATTTGAAAATTAGAACAGCCGAATTAAATGAATTGTTTTGTTTGCATGAAAATAATCTGTCAGTAAAAATATATTATGCACGCCCGCATGAAGCTTTCCTAGCCATCTCAAAGAGTACGCATTTCAATAATGACTTATCCCTTATAGACATATTTTTTCTACAGGTACTTTTCGGCGAAAAGCGTGGATGGATTATCTTTGATAGCCGAAAAAGTATGGGCATAGGCATCTGATGGCAAAATCACTATTTGATTATATAAATTTTGATGAGGTCACAGAAGGAAAATTATATTACTTTGATAGAATGGGGCGTTATTACACCATAATTTTTCCAACTCTTGATTTAGTAAAAATATCTGTCTTTTATGATCCTACTTTGACCCTATTGCTGTCATCCGACAATGAAGATATGATAAAAAATAAAATCTCTCGGCTTGAGATGAAATTAACACCCGTCCCAAAATCAATTAATTTTAATTATACACGCCCAGATGACATTTTTTTAGTGTTATCAAAACATATAATATTTGGCAACAACCCACTGGCGCACCCGTGGTCTCTTCTGGAAATAATCTTTGGGGGAAACCACGGTTGGATGGTATGGGAACGATGGCTAGGGATCGAAGAATATATTTATAATACCGCAGAGAAAAATAAAACACAAAAAAAATAAAAAAAGGTTTACAAAATTGCTTTTGTGTGTTATAGTTACTGTATAAGAGGAAATCGGGCCTCCTAAAAAAAATGCCGAGAAAATAAATTCCTATATTGGGTTCACAAACTACTTAGGACCTGATATACTTAGTAAATCAAGAAGAGGTAAAACGATGCCTCTCCCCGCTTTAGAAAAACGGGCCAAAAAAACAAGTGGCAATAGGTCACTTTTGACAACTGAATAAGATATTCCAAAATTTTATGGCTTCCTGGTTGCCAAGCATATAGTAAAAACCAGGTATGGCACAGTCTTCTAATGGCTTAGGAATGCAGATTTTCACTCTGTCGAATACGGGTTCAAGTCCCGTCTGTGTCACCATAACCCAGGTAGCTCAATTGCAGAGCGGTACGGTGGTCAAGTCGACGGCCGTTTAATCGTACAGGTGATAGGAATTGTTCAACTTATCCCTGGGTTTTTAGCGGTTTAATTAGTCTAGTGCGAGCAGATCCGCTATAAAAAAAATCGGGCGGCACTAGAATAGTCCTTGGCAAGACTAACCAAAAACTACCATTTTTTGTGAAAGTAGCTTAAGCAAAGCGCCTGGTCAAAGACTTGGAGTTGAAGGTTCAAGTCCTTCCTTTCACGCCGACAATCTCCCTTCTGTGTGTAATGCCTTTTGGGAGTAAAGTCGCCCTGGCGACTTAAAATATACCAGGGCCATTATCAGGGTGTAGCTCAATCTGGCAGAGCGCTCGGTTTGGATCCGAGAGGCTGGGAGTTCAAATCTCTCTATCCTGACCAAACGAAATCCCGTTATGAAGTAGGATTGACAATCTGGAGAGACAGATATTACAGTGTGTAGCTGAGTCTGGATTTAGTACGCCCCTCGGACGGGCGAGACGCAGGTTCGAATCCTGCCACGCTGACTAAAGTCTAATTCAAGGGTAATACAAAGAATTAGGTGTGTAAAATTACATTTTCTTTGTGGTTTTCCAAGTCCAGACTTCGGTAATAATAGACTCCAGAAGTCTGGTCTATGACTTAATGATAAATATATTATAGCGGGGTGGTGTACTAGCTGCACACTAGGCTCATAACCTAGAGGACCGGGGCGGCTCCGGCGACCGCATCCAAGGGCGACGCCTATCGGAGGCAATCAAGGCTCGAAAACTGTTTGTTGTGACGAACACAATATTAATTTCTTAGCGGAAATCTTTATAAACAGGGCAACACGTATTCCTTTTGCTGGAAGGTTTGTCATCTTTGATTTGGAGGTTCGATTCCTTCGTTGCTCACCCGACCGGATCGTGCTCATTAAATTTTTGGGGAGCACAACTTATGCTTACGAGTTAGTGGTTCAAATCCACTATCCAGGACCAAAATAATACAATGGACCCATGGTTTCAACGGAAGAATATACATGTGTCGAGGTATGATGCTGAGACAAATATCATGTAAGATGGCAGGTTCGAGTCCGCCTGGGTCCCCCAAAGGTCATATCAATTTCATCTTTCTTATGCTTATTATTTATGGGCTTCGTCATGCCGCAGCATCTCTAAATTTGGTGGTATGCGGAGCCCTCCATGGAGACGATGGCACAACGGTGTGCTAGCGGGCTGTAACCCCGTGGCCCGAAAGGGCGGGTAGGTTCGATCCCTACCGTCTCCACCAACATAACTTGAAGCTGATGATTGGCTGTGAAAAATAAGTATAGTCATATATAGTTCAAATACGTATACTAATATATGAAAAAAATATGTTTACAATGTAAATCTTTATTAAAGACTAAAGATGCTAAAAAATTCTGTTCACGTTCTTGTGCAGCAACATTCAATAATAAAAACAGAAGATTAAGTGAAAAAACTAAACATAAAATTAAAAATGGAGTTTTGCAACACCATAAAGAGCACTATAGAAAACATCGTCAATATATGTATATTTGTGATAAATGCTCAAAGAAATTTACTTCTGCTGTCTATATGCGAAAAAGTAGACCAACTAGGTGTAGTTCATGTAAAAGAGTAACGAAAAGAGGTTCTAAATCAGCGTCATCAATTTTAGAATTGTCAAAACGAACAATTTCAAAACTAATGAAGAGAGCAAAGTTTAGTTGCAGCATGTGTGGCTGGAATAAAACATCTTTAGACCTTCACCATATTGTTTATCGAAGTATTGGCGGTGGGGATAAACATCAAAATCTAATAGCTTTATGCCCAAATTGTCACAGAATGGCCCATGAAGAAAAATATAGTATTAACGCACTTAAAATAAACAGTTTAGACAAAAGTTTTCCAGATTGGAAAGATTACTACTTAGTGTAAAATTTCCACCAATCTATGCAAGTATAGTGTTTAATGGCAACACAAGAGTTTTCCAAACTTTTATTATGGGTTCGAGTCCCATTACTTGCTCCAAGTTCTTTCTCTTTTTCTAACCTTCCAGTGTGGGAGTATGCTGATCACACTTTAAAAAAGCAGGTATATTTTCATGCCGAAATGATATAAATAATCGGCTAGGCTCAGCAATGAGGACATGTAAATTGCAAAAATCACATATTCAGGAAAAATATGTGGATGGTGTTTATGCGGTACTGTAATAAACATCAATATACCGATGTGATGAAAAGGCAGACATACCAGCTTTAGAAGCTGGGGCGGCGGGAGCTGCGTGAGGGTTCGAATCCCTCCATCGGTACTATTTTGGAAAGTTCGAGCTGTGTAGCCTACAGTGCATTCCTCGAATTTAGTAAATTGAAATATCTGTAGGAGTTTTAAATACCCTATTGGGGAGGCATGTTCCAAGGGGGCGAGGACGCTTTGCAAGCGATCTGCGGTGAGTTCGATTCTCATCCTCTCCACCAAGCAGAAGCCCGCAGAATAAGAGGCTTGACAATCTGGAGAGACAGATATTGCGCAGTGATGGTATAACGGCTTATCAAATGGCTTTGGCAGCACGCTAGAATTAGAGGTCCTGGTTCGAATCCAGGTCACTGCACTAATGTTATTGCTTGTTATAAAGCATGTTGTTGAAACTTTGATGCTAAGTTTGCACAACAGAATAATTAAACAACAGAGTCGGCAACAAACACTTACTTTCTCTCAGCTATATAACATTTTTAAATGTGTCCCGAATTGGGAAGTGAAAGTTAAAAATCAAGCTGGACTAATATTAGTTAGTTGTTGTTTATTATTATTCATCTTATATTCTTATATTCCAGTGTAGCCAATTGGTAAGGCAGCGAGCTGTTAACTCGCCTAATGTGGGTTCAAATCCCTCCGCTGGAGCTAATAAAATAATTTTGCAGTGGTAGTATATAGGCCCTCAGCAAGCTAACGGAAAGTACGCCAGAATTGGAAGTTCAAGTTCGAATCTTGACCACTGCACAACTGTATTGCATATTGCCCCATAAGCATAAATGGTGATGCTCTTGCCTTGTAAGCATGAAAACTCAGTTCGATTCTGGGATGGGGCTCCAGTTCTTAAATAATATAACTTATAGGTTTTCTATCAATTTAGAGTAGATCAAAACATTAACAGCACCCGGACATAAGGAATGCTCAAGTTTTGCCCATTGGGAGCCTATTTTTGGTTCGTTGCGCATCAGGTGATGCGGGTGCACTGTCTAATGCATTGAGAGGGGATCGTTACCCCTGCGAACCACCAAAACAGAGAATACAAAAAGACTGTTTTAACCTATATCTATGTATGGAAAAAGGTTTTACGGTCGCCCAGAGAAGTCGGGCGTGTATAAAATTACAAACAAAAATAAAAATATGGTTTACAAAGATATCTAATACGCTATAATATAATAAGTCATATAGATTTAAACACCATTTTTCTTGGGGTGTTAGCATCAAGGCGATGCATCGGCCTCTTAAGCCGTTCGAGGTGGGTTCGATTCCCATGCGCCCCACTAAGTTTTAAGGAATGGTCCGCCTTATTAATGAACCAGGAAACTGGATCATATAAAATAGGATCCACCATTAGGTATCTGGCCCCGCCCTAATTGTAGACTAATATTTGGGCCTAAAACTTCATTTATTTGGAATATCTTATATGCGGCATTGTTCTACTTCTTCTACTTCTCCCAAAGCAGAAAATAATCGATTTGTCGGCGATGACAGAAACTATGATTTAATACCGGGTAGACTTTATCGAGCAAAGTTTTCTATCCCGCTTACCCATTGTAAAAAAGGTCCGTCGGACCGACCCTGTTTTATTGATTCTAAACACATCTTCCTGTTACTATATTACAAAGTAGCAACCAACCCCGTAGACCCCGTAGGCGGCTCCAGGGGCAGTTATCCCAACAAGGAGCTTTTGAAATACAATATAGAGATTAAAATCCTACTTCACGATAGCGTAGAAACCATACGCATGGAGTATATCTCCACTGAGACTTTTGAGGCTATGAACCCGACAACAGATTACTTCATTTCTGCCGCCAGTATTTCTTAGTATATATTTAAAATATCGTTATATTAGGTTTACATGTCTCGCAGGGTATGCTATTATAGAAGAATAGAAGGAAAGCAAAATAACCCAACGACAAAAAAGAATTTGGAAAAAATAAAAATCGAAGACAAGAACCATTCTGTAAAGTAGCAACATTTCCCGGCTCATGCTGTCGAGACTTTTTGTGAAAATCAGGGCAGCATAGAAAGGCTGCTACAACACAAGGTATGCCTTATCTTAGGTGTACGGAGCAATCATTAGCTATGAAGTTGATTGTTTACCGGAGCACGCATTTATTAATGTCATGCTTGCCCAGCTACTATAGAGATTTAACGAATTTTAAGGGTTGCTGGAGGTTCTGTCAAGTGAGAGCTTATCGTTCTCCACCTATACTCTGAAACGAGGGGTGTTGGCAAAATGGTTCTTATTTTTGATTTTTATTTTGGCCTGTGGGTATCGCATTCTAAACTATAAAAGTTAGAAGATGAACAAAAATAAAAAGATATTACTTAAAATTGAATTTGATAGCCAAGAAGCACTAAACCATTTTGCTTCTTGGTTATGTGGGGTCGGGGAACAGGGATATTGGAATTGGATGGAATGTGCGGAGAGTGAGGAAGAGGGGAAACAAAGGGATATCACCGCAGTAAAATTCGATTATTTCCAAGAGTTTGCCCGAGGTAAGGGAAGTTACGGAGAATTTATGGAAGACAACACTATCCGTACTATCTGTTCCCGACTTGACAAAAAAACATAAAGATTTCTTTTTTTTTGGCCCTATGGTGGAATTGGCATACACATTTGACTTAAAATCAAACGCCCGTAAGGGCTTCCCGGTTCGAGTCCGGGTAGGGCTACCAAAAACAACATTATGAAAATTACTAAAAATACTATTGCGATTGGAAAATTATACAAATGCAAGAGTATGACCAGTCATAAAATATATAATTTAAACCCACAAGAATTTTATAATGAGAACGACCCCTGGGGGGAACAGTGGGTAGGATTATCAAATTGGATAATGGAATGCAATAAAAAAAAATATTTCTATGAACACTTTCTAAAAAATAATGAAGTGTTCTTAGTATTGAATAATTACAAACACGATATTCGATGCGCCACGTCGTATATTAATACTGGCCATAATACCAACGACATGAAATATTTATTATTAAGAATTTTACGGAACGAAATGACTGGTTGGGTTTGGATTATGCCCGACCAAATCGACGATCTGAATATAATTTGATATTAGGTTCACTATGCGCCAGCCATATAGTATTATAGAAGAGTAGGAAATAGAAGAGGCATAAAGAACGACATGGGAAATAACATCAAAGGTTTTGAATATGAAAGTGTCGTTATCAATGCCATCCGTGAGGCTGGCTGCTCTGGGAACATCCTAGAAGGTGCCGGGGCATCAGCCGCAGCGGCTGATGCTGACTTCCGTTTTAGGAAAGAGATTCACCTCGTTGAGGTGAAGTTGACCAGCAAAGCGCAAATGGGTGGAAGCTCGGTGCGTTTTTCTAAGGATGGATCAGTAAGCCTCGTCAAGCACGGTGATAATGAAGTTGAAACGCTACTCCTGAACGCTGTAAACAGCTACAAGAGTGACCTTTTTGCCATGTTGGACCGACTGAGTGCACTTGAGGGTAGGGAGATTAGCAAATTTCCCGTCCAGTGTTCTAAAGATAATTGGTCCTGTGCTCAGCGTGAAGGCTTTTTGGTTAACATTAAAGTGAATACCGATGTGAATTTTATCGCAAATCACTATCGCAGCAAGGGCGTTAGCTACATCCAATTTGGGGACCTCGGGCTCTTCCACCTTGGAAGCAACCCTGCTAACCTACCAGTTCCTGCTCTTAAAGGGTCTGTTAGGCTTGAAGTTCGTACTGCTAGGGCTGGCTCCAAGCCTGGCCTTGCTGGCGCAGGGCGCCGTGTGACGGGCGCAATCCGGGTACAAGCTAGGCTGAGTCTTGGCGAGGCTTCTGGATACACTCTTGATAATGCTGACAGCATTCGGGCGATGTTCAAGGAGGCCGACAAGTTTTGAGGCCATAAAACACCGACGGACAATGAGTGACATAAAAATAAATTTCTATGGAATGTGGTTTACTTTATGACCTATTTGTGTTATACTTATTTATCAATGCAACAAACATATCCCGTTGGAAATATTGTTGCATCATCATCATCATCATCATCATTTAGACAACGGTAAGGTACTCCCATGGCGAATCATTCATCGTTATATAGTTCCCGAGCTATGAACGGCTCTCAGGCAAATAAAGCATTTTTTCATGATATCCCTAAAAAGTCTCGGCTTACAAGGGAAGGGGAAGTAATGTTAACTTCCCTTGCGCAGAAGGGAAATTTAGAGGCACGAAATGAAATTATCGAAAGCAACCTTCCCTATATAATTTTTATCGCAAATAAATATTCCTGGCTCAATATTACATCTCTAGAATTAATTCAAGAAGGCGTAATTGGCCTCATTAAAGGTATTGAAAAATTTGATCCAAAGCTAGGATATCGTTTTTCAACTTATGTATACTGGTGGATTTCCCAAGAGATTACTCGTTCCACTAAATCTACCATAAAAGAAATTAGGCTTCCATCACATATCACAGATATTAGAGGAAAAATATATCAAGCAAAATATATTATGAAGGGGATGTTTGGATATGACCCAACATCAGCAGAAATTGCTGATTTCCTTGAATTGCCTATTGAAAAAGTTGATCATGCGCTGACCCTTGCTTATGTTTCAAAAAGCATGCAAGAAAATATTAGTCATGGCGATGAAAGTCTAACTCTTGCGGAAGTTATCATTATCGACGATGATAAACAAAATCCTGCTACCGATACTATTTTCTTAAATAAACAACTAGTACGGATCCTTCATACCTTATCCCCTCTTGGGGAATATATTCTCCGCATGCGGTATGCTGGTGAGTAAAGGACCTAATATGGCTTTGTCGAGTGTTCGATGAGAAGTTTATCAAACAATCTACATACTCGCCTTCTAGTGCTTCCTGTTAGCTTTGCTAATGTTAAAAATTCAGCAATACACTCTTTAATAAATCCTTCTTCGTGGGTGATACTTCCAGGAGGCGCATTTTCTTCTAGGTAGCTCAAATCACACGTAGCACTATATGCAGCCTGCAAATATCCATTAGCCTCTCCAGTATATATTTCATATTTGCAGAGAAGATCAGCTATTTCACGATTAAGGAATTTCTTTTGCTTTTCATATTTCATAGTAGCTAGTTTTTTTGACATATTTTTATTCTAAAGGGGGTTTCTATATAGAAAATGGTTAATTTCCGCCAGGGCTTCTTTGTCTCTACCACTAGCCAATAGGGATAATACTTTTTTAAGTTCATCCCTAAAGATTTCAATTCTGTCCCTAGCCATGTCCCGGTCACCAATGATTGTGTTGATCGCAGCGGGGACAGTAAGTCCATCAGCATTCGGAGCCCGACGCCGAATTGTGTTTTTAATCTCCTCAATACTACAACGTGCTTGGGAGTTCTCTGCCACCAGCCGTACAATGGCTTCGTTTAATAATCTTATTGTATCTTCTGCCACAAATATAAATATGTAGCAGGTCGGACCGGTGGCAAACAATTCCTATATTTTTATAATTTTGAGCAAATATTGTACTTACACAGTGTCTTGGGTAGGCGTCTCTATGATTTCCAACTCTGTTACAATTCCACTGTGCCTGTAACTCCACAGCGAGGTAAACGATTCGTCGTCGTCGTTCTGCATCGTGAATTTTACTTGCCCATATCTGCCTTTCATAAGCTCGGCATGCGTAACCGTATACGACGATGCATCGAATTCCTTAGCAGTGTCACTCACACGGATCTTGACGCCGACCGCTCCAACATAATCTAGCATTTGGGCCTTAAGTTTTGTAGCAAACCCAGCATTTGTGGTGAATACCCTTGGGACATCGGCTGAAGTCTCGTATCCATGCAACATGCCGTCTGGGGTAATAACATTTAAAATGAAATCTGATTGCGACGTACCCGTCACGAACTCTTCGCCACCCGGTCCTACGAGCGTCAAAATCTTTGACCCGCCCTTACCACGACCCGTCTTTACATTTGTAACAGTATAAAGTGCAGACTTGTCTGCTAACTCACCTACAAAATTGAAAGTCACTCCTGACACGGGACATTCAAATGTTTCTACTAGAGATTTAAGCTGCTTTTTTTCCATAATCTTTTTTCCTTGTTTGCAGAGATTTTTTTCTACTCTGTTTCTTTCTATTATATTTTTAACGTGAAATCCACAATTTGTAAACTTGTTTTTCCGTTAAAGGTGGATTTTTTACTAAAATGCTGAAATTGTTACGTTTTTAATAAAAAAACCCCTGTCATTATGACAGGGGTTTTTATTTATATCATATTTTGTCGGTCTTCAATATCCGGTCAGCTTAGGTCCCCGGCGGCATCGGGCACTGCCGTCTCAACTGCCGTCTCAACTGCCGTCTCAACTGCCGTCTCAACTGCCGTCTCAACTGCCGTCTCAACTGCCGTCTCAACTG
>VAPH01034896.1_pt1 | contig 11302 bp, 5 predicted proteins | sample 3393861 | NCBI WGS metagenome assembly VAPH01 (sample SAMN08290439, study PRJNA428436) | hydrothermal vent metagenome | isolation source: Deep-sea hydrothermal vent chimney | place: Atlantic Ocean: South-mid Altantic Ridge | reverse complement strand
ATTGTTCCTGCTGGTATTGGAAAAAATGCCGTCTCGGCCGTAACGGAATTTATTGCCCTCGATGACCGAGCCCGGCGAATTCCAGATGGAAACCCCGTTGCCGCGCTCGTTGACGCGCAGGTCGCGCCGCCCGGTCACGGTGTTTCCACGAACCACGGCGCCGTTCGGCCCCTGGACGTAAACGCCGAACAGGTTTCCGCTCAGCACATTGCCCTCGACCAAAGCGCCGTCGGCCCGGTCGTTAAGATAGATGCCGGAGTCCATTTTATCGAGGCGGATTCCCGAATTGCGGACGCGAAGATTGCGCACGATCACCTTCGGCGCGGAAATCGTAATCACGTTGCCCCGGCCGCGCCCGTCGACTATCGCCGCGGACGATCCCGTGACGACGATGGTTTTGTCAATGACCACGGGGCCGAAGTGCAGGCCGCTTTCGAGGAAAACCGTATCTCCCGGCGAAGCGTTTGCGAGGGCGAGCGCAAAACCGTCTCCGCCGGGAGGCACGTTGACCGTCGCGGCCCCGGCGACGCCCGGCAGGGTCGTCAGGACGCCGAACGCAATCAAAACGGCCGCCTTCCAACCCGCCGGTTCATGCATAGGCCGCGACATTTTCTTGCCCTTCCCGCTTAGGCTTTAGGCTCGACCAGCATACGGCCGCGCATTTCCATATGCAGCGCGTGGCAGAACCATTGGCAATAGAACCAATGAACGCCGGGACGGTCCGCGACGAACGTGACGGACGCCGTCGCTTGCGCCGCGATTTCAAAGGCGATGCCGTAGTTGGACATGGTGAAGCCGTGGGTCAGGTCGTCGATATCGTCGATGTTGGTGACCGTGATGGTGACCTCGTCGCCTTCTTTGACCGTGAATTTCTCCAGGCTGAACATGGGCGCGGCGGAATGCATGTAGACCCGCACCTTATCGCCGTCGCGAATGACGTGTTCGGCTTCCTCGAGATCGACGCCGTCTTTCTTGGCTTGGGCCGCCGCTTCCGCCCAATAAGGATCGCCACGGCTCCAGGTCCTTACCGGATTGACGATGGACCGTTTGACGATGATGCAATCGTGGGGCTCGGCGAAGGTCGCGCCGTCGTGGACGATCTTCATTTCCTTGCCGGAAATGTCGATCAATTGATCGTTCTCGGGTTTCAACGGACCGACGTTGATGAAGCGGTCCTTGGAGAACTTGTTGAGCGAGACCAGCCATTTTCCGTCGGCCTCCTTGGTTTCACCCATGGAGGTATGGTTATGGCCGGGTTGGTATTGAACGTCGATCTTTTGAATGATCGGATCGACCTTCTCGCCTTTGTAAGCGGCGATGGCCTTGTCGATGTTCCACATGCACGACTGGCTATCGAGGAACAAGGTGGTGTAGGCGTTGCCTCTCCCGTCGAAAGCGGTGTGAAGCGGGCCCAGACCCAATTGCGGCTCGGCGACGACCGCATCGCGCGGTTTGATCTTGTCGTTGAACAAGTCGGCCAACCGGGCGTATTCGATAACCGTGACGGTGGGCGAAAGCTTGCCGTTAACCATCACGTATTTGCCGTCGGGCGAGCTGTTGACGCCGTGGGGACTGTTGGACACCGGGATGTAGCGGGTGTACTTCGAGCCCTTGCGGCCATCGAGCACCTTTACGCCCTTGATGGTCTTGTAATCCCCGGCTTCGATACCGGCTTCGATGCGTGCGAGATCGAAGACGACGACCCAGTCCTGTTCGGACGAGGTCATTTGGGCCAGGTTGACGCCCTCTTCACTGTTGTAGCAGGACGAGACGGCGTATTTCCCTTGGTAATCGGCGTCCACGTTATCTAGGTTTCCGTCGACGATCACCTGCCAGGCCACGGTCATGGTATCGCCGTCAAGCGCGGTGAAAACCGCGTGGTATTTGGTCGGATCGTCCAAAACGCTGCCGTCGTTGGGGATGGGAACACGGTGTTCGCCGTTGCAGAAAACGTACCCGGTGCGCGGATATTTCTGTGGACGCAGGCCGTGGATGTCGGCGGCGTTGGGAATTTCGATCATCTTGTCGACCTTCATCACGTCGCAGCGGATGCGGGCGACGCGGGTGTTGGCCTTGTCGTTGACGAAGATGTACCGGCCGTCGTAGGTGCCGTCGGTGAACGACATATGGGGATGATGGGCGTCCCCGTTCAGGAAAACCTCGCCCCGATCGGCAAGGAATTTCTTGGTTTCGGGCAGCATGCTCTCGCGCATGATTTTCCGTGATTCGTTGGTTTGGCCCCAGCCCGTCGCGCTGCAACGGTTGAACACCGGTATGCGCATGAGTTCGCGCATGGACGGAACGCCGATAATGCGGACCTCTCCCGCCTGGCCGCTGCTCCATATGCCGTAGTAGTCGTCGAGCTGTCCCGGTTCGACGGTGGCCTTGGCGAAGTCCTCCGAAGCCTTGGCGGACTTGGACGCCGCCGCCGTCGCCAGGATGCCCGCGCCACCCGTAGCGGCCACGACCCCCGCGGCGACCGCGGCCTTTCCCGTGTTACTGAACAAATCACGGCGGGATAAACCGTTTTTCTCGCCTTTTTTATCTTCCGTAGTCATGGTTCTCTCCTTTGCATATAGATTCTAGAGTCCAAAAAAACACTTTCGTACTGCTCTCAGCCTCCTTCCCGCGCAGCTTCCCGATCCGAGTGGGGACGACCGCCAAGGGCCATGCGCCGCTCTCGGCGCAGCCGTTTTTGAATCATCGGCGGACACAGTTGGTCGTTGCTGTAAACTTCCTGGCAATGCAGGCAGTAAATGCATTCGTTGGGATTGATCCGGCCGTCGGGATGAATGGCCTGGACCATGCACTCCTGGGCGCAGCGGTGGCAGGGCGAGCCGCATTCCTTATGGCGCTTGAGCCATTCGAACATGCGAATGCGGCCGGGGATCGCCAGGCAGGCGCCCAAAGGACAGATGTAACGGCAGAAAAATCGCTCCACGAACAAGCCGGCGGCCAAAAGGGTCAGGGCGTAAAGAACCCAGGGCCATTCACGGGCGAACCGCAAGACCACCGCCGTCTTGAAGGGTTCGACCTCGGCGAAGGCTTCGGCCAGGGTGAACGAATAAAGCGAAAGGGCGAAAAGCGGCAGGAAGATCATATATTTGATCGGCCAAAGCCTTTCGTGAAGCCCCCAGGGCACGTCGAATTGCGGAACCCCAAAGCGTTTCGCCACTTTGTTCAACAATTCCTGCATGGCCCCGAAGGGGCAAAGCCATCCGCAATAGGCGCCGCGCCCCCAAAAAAGGAGCGAGGCCGCGACCGAGCACCAGAGGATGAACAGAAGCGGGTCCATCAGGAAGTATTCCCAACTGAACCCGGACATCAGCGCGTTGAAGAAGGTCAGGATATTGACCACGGAAAGCTGGGCGCCCGCGTATGCGCCGATCCAGAGAACGGTGAACAACAGGAACCCGACGCGGATGCGCCTCAGCAAAACCGGGCGCGCGGCGAAGAAGGATTGAAAAAAGAAGATGGTGGTCAAGAATCCAATGGCCAAAACCAAAATGGCCACATCGACGATACGGCCTTGCCAGATCCGTTGCCACAAGGGCGCGGCCGTACTTTCTTCACCGGATTCAAGGGCCGCCGCCTTGGCCTGCTCCGTCAGGGGTTCCAGGTACCGTTCGGGCAGGGAATACGGCAGGGTGAAGGAGATAAACGATTTTTTCACCGGACCGATGGCGCGCGCCACCAGAAGTTCGAGCCGCCAATCCTTGCCTGGAATCAATTTCCCGCTCTCGGGGATGACGAAAAGGGCTATTTCCTTAAACCGGGGCGCGCCTTCGGCCTCGATTTCACCGATCCGCTTATGGTCGCGATCCCTGAAACGGATGGATTCTTCGCCTTGGACCACATGGATGCGATCGAAGATGCCGCCGCGAACGTATCCCGAGCCCTTAAAGGAATAACGGCCGTTGGCGAAAAAGAGCAGCGCCTGGCGGCCCGGCTTCAAGCGCGCCTTTAGCAGCTTGTATTCGGCGTCCCCGAGGAGGCTGCGCCCGATGGTCGGCACGGAGACCAGGGCCCCATACATGTCGATATATCGTTCATCGGCCTTCCCCTGCTCGGGCCGGTTGACGGCTTCCTGGGGGCCTGCCTCGATGAAGGCCTTGTTGATGTCGCCGACGGTGAGCTTGAGGCGGCGGACGGACCCTTCTTCGAGCAGGGCTTTCCAGCTTTTCACGTCCACCCGGGACATATCGAGCTTGCGCGGAGGGGCCTCGGCCTTTTTCCGGCCTTTCTCGACCCCGCCCAGGCCTAAGGCGCGGATCACTTTAACGGCGGACCGGGTGATGCTGTCATGGATGACCAAAACGGTGACGGTGGCGCCGCTGATGATATCGGCGGGCGGCCTGTCGTCCGCGCCGGGTTTCATCCTCTCAACCATATCGAGGCCCGAATACCCGGCGATGAACCGGGTCACTTTTTTTTCGGGAATGCCGATCAAGACGATGGGCTCGTGATGCTTGACCAGCTTGGCCCCTCTGATCACGCCGTCCTTGTCTATGCCCACGACCACGTGGATGGGCTTGCCCGAATAGCCCACGGAACCGACGAAATCTGAATTCAGAAAGGCGTAGCCGAGAATTTCCGAGCCCTTGAGGATGGGCGCCGTCGGCGGCGTTCCGGAAACCTTTCCGAACGCGCTCGCCCCCGGAATCAAAGAACGCGGTTCGATCTTTTGTAAAAAACCCGCGAGTCTTCCGCCCGGATTCCCGTTTTTCGCGGCCAAAGCGTCCCCCGCCGAGTAAGCGAAAGCGGCCGTCAGGACCAGCAGAAATGGCGGCAAAAACCGTTTTCCGGCTTGGCTTACGATTGAATGCCGCCGGTAATTACTAATCATGGGGCCCCTCTGCCAGGATAGGATGTTTCCCATCGACAAAATCACATATCGGCGTTGGCGGAATTGCCTTCAAGAGCCGGACGGTAAAAAAAATCACGTCCGTACAGATTAGGGTTTTACGGATAATTCTCGTTGATTTTTGTCAACCCTCTGGAAAATTATTAAAAACCTTCCAGAGGGCCTTCGCGGGGCGGTCCCCGTTTTTCGAGGAAACCGCCTGTGTCGGCGATCACAGACCCGGGCTTTGTTTTGACCTAAAGTGGATTATTATGTATAGTGTAGGCGGCTTAGAATGGGCCGGGGTCCCGCAAGGGGACTTGTTGTAGAAGACGGAACCTTTCGATATGAGCGTCCTTTCAAATCTGCAGCGCAGCGACTTCACGTCGGCGGTGTTGCTGGTGCGGATTATGGAAGCCCAGCAGGCGAAGTCCCAGAAGGTCGTTCGCAACATTAGCGACTCCTACCAAACTAAAATCAACTCCATCACCCGCAAGCAGGACAGCTACCGAGCCCTCAAGAAAGGCATCGATACGGCGGCGACGCAAATCAGCACCAACCTGGGCCGGGTCCGGTCCATCCAAAGCAGGATCGATAGCCTGATCCTGACCGTCAACAAGGCGTCCCAACAAACGGACCCCAACACAAATTACGCGGGATACGCCAGCACGTTCAATTCCGTCTTAAAGGGAATAGACTCTTCGGCCCAGAAGGGGAAAGCCCCCAATCTGCTCGGATCTTCCGACCTCAGCCTGACCTATAAGACGAGCCTTCAGGGCTCCACGGCGACGGTTCAGGGCGCTTACATCGGCAGCGATTACTCCATTTTGGAATCCACCGGCAAGTATTGGGCGCTCAACCGCGGAGCCGGGAACATCAAACGTTATAACAGCTATCCGAACGATCCAACCAATACTGTCGGCACTCTCCGGGGCGGCCTGAGGCTGGACAGTCAAACGGGCGACTCCATAACCTTCACCGTTTCACCCAATAGCGCGACCCCCCAACAATTTACCGGAACCCTGACCCGCAAGGGCTTGAAGGTCATGGATTCCTGGTACTACAACGGCCTGGCCACGCAAGCCGACCGGGACAACGCCCTGGCCGACCTTAAATCGGCGCAAGTCGCCTTGAAGCTTGAGGTTTCACGCTACGAAGTCGCCGCATCGGTATCGAAGTTCTATGCCGACCGGGCCTTTTCCGAAATCAAGGGCCTGCGCACGGAATCGAACGGACAACTGATAGAACAAGCCCAAGCCGTCAAAAAGGCCCAGGACAAGCTGTCCTGGGAATATCAGATCACCCAAAGCACCGTCGCCCAGTCCCTGGCCATGAAAAACCAGTACGCAAACATGCTCTCCCCCTTCATCAACGATCCGATCACCAAGGCCCTCATCAACTTCACCACTTGAAAAGGCCCTGGTTACCCTTTCTCCAATCTTTCAAGAAGCGCCATCGCCTCGCCCGCGACTCGTTGCGCGCCCTCGCCGAAGCGATCGAGGAAGGCTTTGAGAAACGCGTCCCGTTCCTTAGGGCTTTCGATCCGGTCCCCGCTATAGGCGCCGAGGCGGAGCATCGATTCGAGAGACCCGCCGATCAGCTTGAAAACGCCGCCGAATTCCTCGCCATGATCGGCTTTGAAGGCGTTGAGCCGGCGGCTGAACTCCCAGAACCCCCCGTCTTCCCTTCTCGCCGCATCGATCATCGGGATAAGGGCCTCGGAGAATTTCGAGAAAGCATCCCGATGGCCGCGGAGTTCCCTCAGGTAGGGGAACGATCCGGCCTCGTGGTAAGCGAGGCCGTTCTCTATGCGCCCGAGTTCCGCGGCCTGGCGCCCGGTTGGCGCGCCGCTCAGGTCGATGGACGCAGACGCCTTGGGCGTCGCCCCGTCGATCCGGGCGCCGTCGCCGCAATTGTAGAGTGAAACCCCGTAACGCCGCCGAAGTTCCGTCATGGTCCTGCGCGATAGGTCGTAATAAGCCGACGTTATGACCTCGCCGCCGAAGTTGCCGGGAACCGAACGCTCCAACTCGTCGTCCATGGTGTCATGGCTTTCGCCTTCTATGAAGTTGTCGTAGCCCGGATCATAGTAAACGGCGTCCGTGGAATGATGCTTGCCGCCTTCCCGGCTGCCGCAATCGACGCCGAAAAGGTAGACGGTGCGAAACCCAACGGCGGCCGCCACCGCCAGGGCCGCGTTGGCCGTGAGGGGGCCCGCATAAAGAAGCGGCGCGTCATCCCCGAGCAAGATGTCGTTGGGGCTCAGCAAGGCCCGGGAATAGAACCAGCGTTTATGGAACATTCCGCCCACCTCGGGATCGACGCTCACGGCGGCGGCCAGGCGAATCCCCTCCAGCCCGGCGGTTTCGTTCAGCCGCGCCAGGTTATGGACGAGGGGCTTCGAGTTTTCATTTTCCAAATGAAGGTCGGGGCGAATCCCGTGCCTCAGGAGAACGCCTAAGCTGCTTACGCCGCTTGAGATAAGCAATACCCTGTCGCGCCATTTTTCGATCGCCCCCAGATCCTTATCGAGCGAAGGCCCGGAACCGACGATAAAAACCGGAAGATCCGAACCGGCCGGCGATTTTTCATCAAGCAGGTAAAACGGCCGCAGGCGAAGATTCCCGATCGCGTTCACCATCATGGGGATTTCGGTGTCGAAGTTCCCGGGACGGACCAGGAAGTTCATTATTTTTTGGTTGAGAAGCCGCCGCCCCTGATCGAGCGGCCATGAGGGATAATGCACATAGGCGTATGCGCCATCGAGGAAAAGAGAGCCTTTTTCGTGGATGATCAGGCCCTCGATTTCCAGGAGCGTCCGGTCGGGTTCCTGTCCGATCTTGAAATGTATTCGAATCCCCTTGGCGTCGGCTTTTTCGAAAAGATCCCGCCAATCGAGGGCCGAAAAGGAATGGGCGAGGAATTCCGGGATGGGCTCGATAAGGATCAGGTTCCGCGCGACCCCGCGATCCACCAATGGGGCGATATGGTAGCCGAGCCCGATTCCGAAAATGAACGCATACCCCACATCGGCGACGGGATTTCGCCGCAACGGACCCGACATAGTGTCTTTCAGAAACCCTTCGACGGCGTCTCGCATCATGGTCCCGGCGGCGCATAATCCATCATCCGCGGGATCGGGAAAAGGAACCCGGTCCGGGGCCTTGAAATAGTCTTCGATTTGCCGGGAGGTCCATGCGGGGGCGGGGGCGGGATAGAGCGTCACCTTGCCGAGATCGATGTTGACGGCCCGGCCGTTTTCGAAAACCGGCTTCGATACGGCGGGCCCTTGCGACTCGATCAAGGAGAGCGCATCGGGACGCCGGACCTTAAAGAACGCCCGGTTCTTGTCTTCCAGGTTCCGGTGGGCTTCAGGCGGCATCGATTTTGCCGATGTCGCTGAGCGTCGTTTTTTTATCCGCCATTTCGCGCAGCATGATCTCGATCTCGCCGGCCATCCACAACGACAGTTCTCCATACCTTTTGATAAAGAAACGAAGGTATTCCAGGCGCCTTTTTTCGTCCCTAATGCGGTTGCCGCCGAAAGCGCCGAGCCTGACCATGGAGGTATAGGTGCCGCCGATAACCGTCAGAACGCTCTTCATGGTGAAAATATTGTCCTTTCGAAAGGCGTCCAGCCGCCGCTCGAATTCCCAGAACCCCTTGTCCTCGGCCAGGGCTCGCTCAAGAAGCGCCGAGAAAGACTCCTTGAAATCCTCGCAGGCCTCGGCCAGGGACACAATATCTACGGGCCCTAGGAAAGCGCCGGGTTCATAGGCCTTCATTTGCTCCTCGACCTTGCCCAAGACCTCGCCTTGGCGTCCGGGAGGATAGGATAAGTCTACGGCCGCCACCGCCTTGGGCAGGGCGCCGTCGATCCGGGCCCCTTCGCCGCAATTATACAGGTTGACGTCCGAAAGACGCCTTAAACCCGAAAGGCTGACCCGCGACATATCCAAGTACCAGGTCGTTAAAACCTCGCCCCCGAAATTGCCGGGAACCACCCGGGTAAATTCCGTTTCCAATAATTCCAGGCTCTCGCCTTCCATATAGTTGTCGTAATCTTCCTGATAATAGACCGCGTCCTTGGAATGATGGCCGTCGTCCGGACGCCGTCCGCAATCGACGCCGATCAGGTAAATGTTCTTGAAGCCGAGCGTCGTGATCGCCGCGAAAGCGGCGTTGGCGACCAAGGGCGCCGCGCCGACCAGGGGCTTAACGGAATCGTTGAGCAGGAAAGCGGTGCTTAGGTGGGAGCGGAAATAGAACCATTTTTTTTCGAACAAGGCGCTGACCTCGGGATTGACGGTGGTCGAGGCGACCAGCGTTACGCCTTCAAACCCGTATTCGGCGCGAAACCCCCTAAGGTTGTCTACCAATTGAAGCGTGTTTTCGTTTTCCACATGCAGATCCGGGGAGATGCCGTTCTTAAGCAAAAGCCCCAGGCTGGTGCCGCAGGAAAAAACGATGATCCTGTCCCGCCATTTCCTGATATAGGGAAGCGCCTTGTCGAAGGACGGCCCCGAACCGACGATGAAAACCGGCATGTCCTGCTCCAGGTATCTTTCCCTGGCGAGAATGCGGCTCGGCCAACGATGCAAATTGCCGTAGGTGTTGGTCATCATGAGGATTTCATCTTCGAAGAACCCCCGGGAAACGTAATAGGTCTTCAGGCGCTCGTTAAGGATTTTCCTGGCCTCCTTTATGGGCCAGGAAAAGTAATGGAGATAGGCCAGGGAACCGTCAAGGAAGGTTTCTCCGTATTTCACGATCAGGCGTTCGATCTCCAGAATCGTCGCCTCCGGATCCATCCCGATGATGAAGTGGATGGTTATTCCTTTTTTTTCCGCCTCCTCGAACAGCGCCGACCAATCGATCGCCTTGAAGGAATGCAGGATGAATTCCCCTATGGGCTCCACAAGAATCAGGTAGCGGCTTATGGTCCGCGACATCAATTCCTTCAGGTGGTATCCGAGCCCCACACCGAAGATGAAACCATACCCGGCATCGACGACGGGCGAGGGTTCGAGGGTTACGTCGTTGGGAGGGGAGAAATAGTCGGTGATGTCGGCAAGCAGGCGCTTCGAGACGGGCGAGAGGTTGCAATGCCTGGGATCGGTAAAATCGAGGCGGTCGGGTTCCTTGAAATAGGCCTCGACCTGCTCGTCGCTCCATTGGGCGGCGTTCTTGGGGTAAAGCCGCGCCGTTCCCAGGTCGATATTGCCGGGAACCCCGTTCTCTATAACGAGGGTGGAGAACGTTTGGCTGATTTTTTCAAGCCCGGCGTATACGTCCCCATGGCGTTCCCGGAACGCCGCCCTGTTGCTTGCTTCCAAATCTGTGATAGCGGCGTCCGCCATTGACAGGCCCTAGCCGTCACCGTCCTCGAAATATTCTTTCCAGAGCCTCTCATACGCGGCTTCGAGATCGGCGGCGCGCTCGGTTGGGTTGAAAAACATGGCGCCGTCCAAGCGCTCCCGGATACCGTCACGGAAGGTTTTTCTTTTTTCTTCGTCACCGGCCCAGGCGAGGGCGTATTTAACATAGTCGTCCAAGGACGTGGCGACCATGCCTTCTTCCAGGCCGAGGTGATGGAACATCGATCCGGGGAAACGGGTATGACGGGCCTCGCCTGCGAAGCATATGACCGGCAGACCGGCGACCAGGGGCTCGATGAAGGTCTCGGTCCGAAGCGCCAATTTCGGCAACAGGCAAATATCGGCTTGCCGGTAAAATTCCCGGAAGTCCGACCCGCCTATGACATCGACACGATGGGCCATGCCGAAATTACCGAACAACCCGATAAGCCGTTCCGCGTTCTCGTCGTTGCTAAAGTCATGATCGACGAGAACGAGTTTCGAGCCCTCGGCTTGCAAAAGTATCCGCGACCAGGTCTCGACCGTTTCCGGATCGAGTTCATTCAAAGACGCATCGGCGGCGAAGGTAAGCTCGCTTTCTCCGCCGTCGTCCAAAGCGGGATCATCGCTCCCGGCGGCGGCCTCGATCGCCGGAAAATCGATGACAAGGCCACCGTATTTCAGGAAAACCGGCTTCTCCGAATAGGGCGCGTTTTCTCCACCGCCGGAATCCAGATAGTCGTCCGTGAGAAGCCCATCCATGTTGGCGAGCCCCGTTCCATAGGCGCTTCCGGACCATGAAATCTGTATGGGCGCCAATCGCTGGCCGAAGGCGACCAATTGGCCGGGTGTTTTGAAACCGCTGAGGTCGACGAGAATATCCACCCGTTCGGCGGCGACCATGGACCCGACGGTCATCATGTCCATGCCCTGGATGTTGTGCCAGGTATCGACGGCTTTCTGAAAAGGGAAATTTTTCGGATCGGTCAAATTTCCAAAACCGAACCCGACGGACGAAAAGCGTTGCGAATCTCGAAAAGACAGTATCTTCGCGAGCCCGCTTCCGACCAGACTCTTTCCGAGGGAGCCGATGAAATACCCT
>VAPH01024212.1_pt1 | contig 11306 bp, 9 predicted proteins | sample 3393861 | NCBI WGS metagenome assembly VAPH01 (sample SAMN08290439, study PRJNA428436) | hydrothermal vent metagenome | isolation source: Deep-sea hydrothermal vent chimney | place: Atlantic Ocean: South-mid Altantic Ridge | reverse complement strand
CCATTGTTTTTTAGTATAATTTTTAAAAAATTTTTCAAATAGATCAACACCGACTTTATTTATAATAATGTCTTCAGAATTTAAAATTGGATTTCTCTTTTCTCTCACTCTTTTGTAAAATTCTCTAACTTCATTTTCTGTCGTAAAATTTTTATTATATAACTTATTAATTGTAGTTCTGTTTATTGGAATCGGATAAAGTTCGCCGTTCAAATTTGCCAATACTTTGTGCTCATATTTTCGCCATTCTGTAAATTGAGATAAATAATCAAAGACTTTTTTACTGTTTGTGTGAAAAATATGAGGACCGTATTTATGAATTAGCATTCCGTGTTTATCATATTCATCATAAGCATTACCACCTATGTGATTACGTTTTTCTATTATGAGAACTTTCTTATTTAACTGCGACGCTATTCTTTCTGCCAATACAGCACCGGAGAATCCGGCACCGACAATTAAATAATCATACTTCATTAAACTTCTCTGAATGAATATCCCAAGGATAAATTAATTCCAGCCAATCGTAAGGATTATCATTCAGCTGCTCTAACCAGCAAAGATAACATTTATCTTTACTGTACTTTTCTTTGAAGTATAATAAAGATGTCGGTCTTTTCCTGCTGAAATTTAATTTTACTTCCAACGGAATGAAATTATTTGAGAAATCTAAAATAAAATCTACTTCATGCTTTTTGATTGTTCGCCAAAAATTAATAGAATCAGTAACGTGTATTTTTCTAAGTTCGCAAAAAATAGCATTTTCAAAACTTGCCCATGATATCCCGTTTTCCGCATTTTGATTTGATAGTAAGTTGGCAATCCCTGTATCTTCAAAATATATTTTAGGCATTTTTGTTAGTTCCGTCCTTAAATTTCTCGCAAACGGACGCACCTGTTTAATAACATAAGTATTTTCAAGAATAAAAAGATAATCTTCAACCGTAACTTTCGCTAATCCCACAGTATTTGATAGTTCAGTAATATTTATCAGATTTCCAATCTGCGATGCAAGAATCACAAGCAATTTATTGAATTTTGTTATGTTTCTAATATTCCAGAGATCTCGAATATCTGCTTTAATATAAGTCGAAATAATTTGATTCAGTTTTTTTTTATTAATATCTCTTTCAAGAACAACAGCAGGATAGCCGCCCCAAATAATAAATTCGTAAAAAGATTATTTTGCGATACTATAAAAATAAATTTGTCTTTTTGTTGTAAGCTTACAAATTATCGGATAATAAAGCAATTATACTTTGTTATTTATCCGATAATTATGTTACTATACTTTTCTAATTATCCGATAATTCTTATACTGCATTATACTTAATGGTATTATACCGTAAAGTATAATATGTTTTTGAGAAATTGTAATCTTTTTGGATGAAACTTAGTTGTACTTTGTTGTTTGTCGGATAACACTTTCTTTGTTAACTCTGCAGTTAGCTTTCTTTAACCACAGAGAAACGCTAAGTTTTTCGCGGAGTGCGCAGAGTTTAATTATCTTTTATTCTCTTATTATAGAATCGAGTAAATTATTTCTTGATTTTCATCTCTTGCTTTTTTCATTACAGATAAATATTTATCTAAAAAATATTCTCTTTTCTTAAAAACAAATATGTTGTAAGTGTTACAAAAATTTCTGTAATTGTAACAGCCACTGCAGTACCAATAGCAAAGTATACCGGAACTATAATAAATGAAAGAGCTAAATTAATTATAGCCGCAAATAAAATAATTTTTGCAAAAGCTTTTTTAAAGCCAAGGTTCAGCATTAGTTGAATACCAAAGACATTACTTAAATATATTATAAAAGGAAGCCAGCTAATAATTTTTAGTATCGGCACTGAATTTGAATAGCTTTCTCCAAGAACTATTAAAGAAATTTGAGAAGAAAACAGGAATACTATAAATGAGATAGTAAATGAAACAAGACCGCCCCAGTGAAAAATCTTTTTAATTTTTCTTATGGCTTCATCAAATTTTTCATTTATCAATTTTGCAAAGTAAGGAAATACAGCCTGATTAAATGTTCCGTAAAGTGCTAAAATTGCATAACGGATTTTATCCGCAGCCGCCCAATATCCAACCACGGTGTTTGAAGTAAATAGTCCTAATATAAATGTATTTGTGTTGGTATAAAGGCTGATACCTATGTTGGAAATAAAATACTCCCAACTGTATTTTAAATAATAAGAGACCTCTTTTGTAGAAGGGATAACAAATCTAATTTTGAATTTCCATTGGACAAAACTCAGTGCAAAAATACCGACGAACAATGTTGTAAAACCGTTAATCGCTACTAGCAAAAGATAGTCGGCGGGTGAGTTTATAAAAACAAATATAGCCGCAACCGATATTGCTCTAAAGAAAATTGTAATGTTCGCAATATAACCCATCTTTTCAATACCCTGGAAAAACCAATTGGGGAATAATGCTGTACCTACAACAAATAAAAAAGATAAGTAATACAATTCATAGTTCTGACTAAAAAAATCTAAAGAAAAAATAATAATTGATAATAGTATAAAACTAATTATGATTAAAATAATTTTAATTGATATAACAGCCGAATAGTTTTTATCTATTTTAGTTTTTTCATTCCTGTTAATTGAAATGAGTTGAGTCGCAGACCATGAAAATCCGTAATCTGTTAAAAGTCCAAAGTATGCCACAAATGCTGCAGCAAAGTTTATCAGTCCAAATTTTTCAACACCAATAACTCTAACTACGTACGGAAATGTAATTAAAGAAAAGAGATAATTTGCAGTATTAAGTATTGAAAGAGATGAAAAATTTTTGATTTGTGTTTTATATTCTGTAAAAAGTTTCTTCATCAATTATTAAATCATCTTCTTGCAAGCCAAACTTCAGGATTTTGATTTTTACGTGATTTCCAAATTTCAAAATGTAATATATAACCATTAATACTTTCCCCCACTTTTCCAATCCCGAAATTAGAATTTATACGGTCACCCTCGCTTACATATATTTTATCGAGGTGACTGTACACAGTTCTGTAATTACCTTTGTGAGAAACAATAACAACACTGCCATATCCCGGTATCCAATCAATAGCCGAGACTACACCTTCAGCAACTGATTTTACATTCATATCCGAAAAAACTTTTATATCTATACCGTAGTTGACGGTTACAGTATTTAATCTTCTATTTCGATTTTTACCAAATTTTTTAATTACTTTACCTTTTCTAACAGGCCATCTCATTCTACCTTTTAAAGATGCAAATGAAGAAAATCCTGTGGTAGACAGATCAACATTATAATCTCCTGGCTCAGCATTAATATCACTTTTAGTATTTAATCTTGCGAGTCTTTCTTCTTCAGCCCTTTTCCTATCTCTTTCAATTAACTTAGTTATTAAATTACTTATCCTAACCTTTGCAAGTTTTTTAGCTGATATTTCTTTTTTTAATTCCGACTTGTCTTTTCTGATTGCTCGAAGTACTTTATTGCTTTCCCAAATTTTCTTGGTTAAATTTTTCTCTTCTTTTTGTTTTTGTCTTACTAATAATTGTTTCTCTCTTTTTTCTTTCTCTAATTTTGTTTTAAGATTTTGCAAAATTGTTTTGCTGGTTTTTAGTTTCTCCAAATCCTTTTTTCTTCTTTTACTGAATTCTTTTAAGTATTTATATCTTAAAAAAAGTCTTTGCAAAGAATTAAGATCAAAAAAGATGCTCCACTCACTCGGTTGCCCGTATTTATAAATTGATACAACATACTTTGAATAATTTTTTCTAAGAATTTTAATCTCTTTTTTTAGATTAGAGATATTACTTTTTGTTCTTTTAATTTGTTTTTCTTTTCCGACTTCTTGTTTTTTTAAACTTCCGATAAGTTTATTAAGCAGGTAGTTTTGTTTGTTGAAATTTAGAAAGGATGCGTAGGATTTTTTTTCTTTTTTAGATTTTCGTTTGTATTGACTTTCAAGTAATCTTATTTCTTTCTTTATACCGGAAAGCTCTTCCTTTTTTTCTTTGATTTTTTTTTGCTGGGCTAACCCGATAAAAAAAACTGATATAAGGAAGTAAAAAAGAAAACTATATTTTATGTTTTTTACCATCTGAGAATTGTTGCATCATCCGGTATGTTAAAACTTATTGAAATATTTTTAGAATTTGTTACTATTTTTTTATAATGAATTTTTACTTGTTGATTTTCTTTCCTGTTTTGTATATCAATTTCAAATGGAACAGCAACATTTTCTATCATCTTAAACTTTGAATATTGACCGGAAAGAATTACATCACCTGTCTGATCTAATAATTTATAATCAACAATACCAAGCTTATTCATATCTATTGTATAATCAGTAATCATTTTTTTGGATGAATCAACATACATTAATTTATACAAATCATCTATAACAGTATATTTGGTTGGTTCCTTATATAAATGTTCTGTGAGATTTACAGAGCCTATAAAAGCATCCATAAGATCTGAAAAAGGTAAATTTATTCTGAATATATCCTGTAAAATATATTCATTTGTTTCACCAACGTACAGAGTATTTCGGAGTACATCATAAAATTTAAAATCATTTTTTGTTACTAAGGTTTGAGCAAGTTCAATACCAAAAGGTCCCATAATTGATAGCGAGATTGAATCCGGTTTGATTAAAGTAACTTTGAAAGAAGCACTTGTGTTTAATTGATTTGAATTTACTACTAATGTACCGGTACCCTCAAAACTTAAAATCTTTCTTCTGTTTGCTTCAAGTTTCTTTATTAATCTTTCGGCTGAAAGGGATGCTTTTTCTCTAACTATTTGTTTTGGTGTACAGCCCGATGCGACAAGCAATAAGATAATAATAAATGTTAAAGATAGCGCCTTAAGTTTTTTCAAATTTCACCTTTCTCAATTTTCTTTTCTAATTTTTCGTTTTTAGGATCGAGCTTTAAGGCTTTTTTCCACAATTTTCTTGCTCTCTTTTTGTTGTGTAAATAATATTCAATATCGCCTAAATGATCCAGCATGGTTGCACTTTCGCCACCTTCTTTTAGAGCCTGCTTAATATATTTTTTTGCAATATTATATTTTTTCAACTTAAAATATACCCAACCGATTGTATCCAAATATGAAGAATTTAATGAATCAGCGGCAAGAGCAATTTTTACCATTTTTAGTGCTCTATTTAATTTTATTCCTCTTTCAGAAAGTGAATAAGCATAATTATTATTTACTAAGGCATTTGTAGAATCAATTTTTAATGCACTTTCATAAATACTGTCACTTAAAAACATCTTATTCTGTTCGTTATAAATCAGTCCCAATGTTCCAAGCAAATTAACATCACCGGGGACAATGAATAAAGCTTTTTTTAAATAGAAAACTGCTTTATCATTTTCACCAAGCTGCCTTAATGTAAACGCATACCCGGAAAGTGCATTTATGTCACTTGGTTTTAATTGTACCGACCTATCCAAATAGAGCTTTGCTTCTTCATTTTTGTTTGTCTGTGCTAATGACAATCCCATTATTAAGTTGATAGTAAAATTTTCCGGAAACTGCTTAACAGCTTGATTCATTAATTTTATGGCTTCATTATATTTCCTGTGATCAAAGTATAATCCACCAAGCCTTATCCATCCGTCAGGATTCCACTTGGCAAGTTTTGTGACCTGTTGAAATTCTTTCGCCGCAAGCGAATCACGATCCAGGGACACATCAATCGCTCCTTTGTACAATTTAACCTGCCAGTCGAGAGTGTCTTTATCAATAATGGAAAACAACTTATCTGCGAAAGGCATTAACGTGCTGTCTTTTAAAGCTTTGTTAAAATATGTACTTGCAGTATTTATCTTGCTCTCAAGTGATATTGAGGGCCGGCTTAAAATAAACTCAAATTCTTTTGAAGCTTTTTTCCATTTATTATCTTCAATATAAATTTGTGCTTTCATTTGATGTGCTTCAATATCATCGGGAATTAGTTCAAGTACCGAATTTATAGTTTTTATTGCATCATCATATTTTTTTTGTCTAATAAATATTTGCACCAACAACTTCTGTATTTGTGCATTGTTCGGATCTATATTAAGAAGCTGATATAAAGTTTTAGACGCCTTATCATAATTATCAAGCTTCTCATATAATTCAGCAACACGAACAAGAACATTCCAGTCCATCCCAATTTTATCTGTTAATTTATTATATATTTTTATTGCTCTCGAGGGTTGTGAATTTTCATAGAGCCTGGCAAGTTTATAATAATAATTCAGCATTGTGGAATCGATAGCTATCATATCATTTAAGACCGCTGTTGCTGAATCAATCTGGCTTGCCGATGAATATATGCTTGAGAGAAGATCTTTGTATGACAAATTTTTAGGTTCTAACTTAATGGCTTTTTTTAATGTGTGTAATGCAGGTGGAATTTTACCTAAACGGTAATAATCCTTTGCAATTGCGTAATAAATTCCGCCTTTATCTTTGGCAATCTGTTCAGCTAAAATATAATATTGAATTGCTTTGTCATATTCCTTTTTAGCATCTGCAGTGGCTCCATCTATAAAATATTCCAAAGATTTATTTTCATCTATCTTTATCTTTTGAGTTTTACTCTCTCCGGTATCATTTTTTTTAGGTTCTTGCTGTAATAGTTTTGAGCTTGAACAATTAAAAGAAATAAAAGCCAGTAGTACGAAAAAAAGATTTTTTAACATTTGCATAATTCCTGCTCAAAAATATATTATTAAAGCCTTGTAATAACAAGATTATTCTTAACTTAAATTTATTAAAATAATTTGTTATAGTTAGCCAATTGATAATTAGTTTCCATCTATTATGAAAATAGAATATTTAATAATTTTTTCATTGCTTATATTTATCATAGTTTATGTGATACATCTTTATGTTTACAGCATTTACGAGGTAACAGCCGTAGCTAAACCCGGCACACTTCATTCCGATAACAATTCAAAAACAATAATAAGAGTAATACCCATAAATTCATTAGGGAAGAAAGCACCTTTTCGTTCCGTCCCGGTATGCTTTAATCTTATTGAAGGTAAAAACTTAGTATCTATTGAATACAAAAATAACAAAAAAGGGATTACAGTTTTAAAAGTGAAAGATAAACCCGGAATAGTAAAAATTGAAATAACTTCTAAATATTCTTTGTTCCCAAATATAGTTGAAATTATTATAAACTAACTTGGCTAAGCCGGAACCAAAAACAAATAATAATTTTTAACAAAATTAAGAGCTAATACATCATAAGAAAGTATGAATGTACGATTGAATGATTGATTGTGTGTGTGAAAGTTTTTTTTCATTCAGCCATTCAATCATTCTTTTTAAACTATATTTACTATTTTAAATCTTGTGCCAAAATATACACGAATATTTCTGATAAGATACTAAATTATTTAATTTCACAAGTTGTTTTATTATGTTTATTTTTAATTACTGTAATTATTAGTTATTGCAATGCTTGAAGAATAAATCATGATGAAAAAAATCAAATTTGTAATTCTTATTTCCTTATTATTTACTACTACTTATTATCCCCAGGGTTCTGCAGGGGTTGATGCCAAATTTGAGTATCGTTCATTAATTGATATGCCTACGGCAGGAATTCTGGAAAAAGGGTTTGTCGGTATAACAACCGATATAATGCCTAACGGGGTGATGATTGAGAAACTGGAAGTGGGAGTATTTAATAATATCAGTTTTGGAATTTCCTACGGTGGTTCAAATATTATCGGCACCGGAAAAATAAATTGGTACAGCTATCCCGGAATAAATTTTAGAGCAAGAATAATTAATGAATCGAATACATTTCCTGCAATATCAGTGGGGTTCGATTCGCAAGGCAAAGGAATATATTCCAATCTAAGAAATCGCTTTGAGATAAAATCACCCGGTTTTTATGCCGCAGTAAGTAAGAACTTTTCTTTCATCGGTTTTTTAAGTTTGCATGGCACAGTTAATTATTCATTAGAAACAAAAGACGGTGATAATTTTGCAAATATTTCTTTGGGTTTTGAAAAAACTATCGGTGCTAGGCTTTCTTTAATCGGCGAATATAACTTTGCTCTTAATGACAACAATATTGCTTCTGCTTTTGGCAAAGGCAATGGTTATCTGAATATGGGACTTAAACTTGGAATCGGTAAAGGGTTTACTTTTGAACTTGATTTAAGGGACTTACTGAATAATAAAAAATTAAATCCCAGTACTGCCGATAGAGCAATTAAAATAGAATATATAAAAAGTATATTTTAAGCAATTTATAACCCCAACTAAAAAATATTTGTGCTAATTATTAATGAGTCTACTCTAAAAAGGTATGTTTAACAAAATTATGTTTTGTTTTTGTTTAAAAAGTCGGCCCGATTTTCTCATAATTAGCCTTTTTAGACCTGCCTATGCCGAAACGGCTACGTGCAGGCAGGTTCGACTCATAAATTCATTGTAGATAAATAACTACGATTTGTATATTAAACTGTACACATTTCTTTTGAAAACCGCTTAATTATAACTTTTTCTTATTTATTTTTAGGCAAGATTATTGTATATAACATATTGAGTCAAAGGAGATACCATAATGAAAAATTTAAAAATATATACGCTAATTTTAGCATTAACCTTTTTTGTTTCAGGTTGTTATACACAATTAGCTGTTAGTGATAATACGCCTGATAACCAGGACTTTGTAACAAATGATGGACAATATTATTATGATACTAACGATACCCTAAATACTAATGATACTCTAAATACTAACGATAATTATTACTACGATAATAATTATGCTGATCCCCGGTATAATTTCAGTTTAAGTTTAGGGGGATATAGCTATCCAGGTTTCGGCAGTTTTTATTATGGATATTATAATCCTTATTATTTATGGGATCCTTTCTCATCATTTTACTATCCTGGCTATTACAATTTTTATCCTAGTTATTACTATGGTTATTATTCACCCTTTAATTACGGTTATTATGGATATAACAGCTATGGATATTACAATAATTATTATAATTACAGCGATAGAACCAACACAGGATATAGACTAAGAAACAATTCAGGCTTACGAGGAAAGACTTACACTAACAGAACAAGAACCCGTACAAGAGTTTCAACTACTAATACCGGAAAATACCAGAACAGAACACGTGTAAGATCAACAGGTAGAAGATTTATTAACAGAACTAGAGCCACTAATAGAACCAACGGCAGAAGGGGTGTTCGTAAATCGAGAACAAGAGATAAAAACAGAATAGGGATTATTAAAGCACCCAGAATTAGAGGAAAAAGCTTAGGAAGAGAAAATAGGTCATATAGAAATCCGAAAAACAGAAGTCCAAGGCAAAGATACACAACACCACCTCAAAGATCGAGAAGAAGTTACAATAGAGCACCTTCTCGTACAACAAACAGGACATATAGAAGTCAGCCTTCAAGAAGGTCTTACAGATCATATTCACCTGCTCCGAGCAGAACATCTACGAGACAAAGTCCTTCAAGATCAAGTAGAAGTTCAAGACATAGAGGGAGATAAATCTTGATTAAATTTTCAAAAATATTGTTGTTGCTTATTTCTTCATTGACACTTTTCGGTTGTTATACTGTTGCTTGGCAGCCCGGAGAAGCTTTGCCTACGAAGGATAACCTGGAACAAAATCAATCAAGTTTTTACAATGTAAAGGACTACGGAGTGTTCAGCGATTATTATTACTCGGCTTGGTGGACAAATCCTGATTACAATTTCCTTAGAGATAATCTAACGGCTGCGAACAATACAGATGGTGACAATGGAAATTTTATTTTAGACATAATTTCAATTGGGACACATTTTCTTCCACCGTTAGCTCAACCATTGCCTATAATCCCTATAATTGCGTCTCCCACTATAGTTAAACCAAATCCTACAAAAAGCAGGAATACAACATCATTATCCAAAAGTCCACCAACACGCAAGAGCAGTTCAAATAAAAATAAACTTAGAAATAATAACGGTAGTAGAAACAGCAGAAGAGGTAAATAATAATGAAATACGGTCATTCTAAAATCGTCTTACTTTCATTCATAATAGTATTGGCATTTTCCAATTTAATTTTTTCACAAGGTATTCCGGATGTACTTAGATTGGGACAACCAGGATTAGGTTTAGGAGCAAGAGCATTGGGAATGGGAAATAGTTATATAGCTTTAAGTGAAGATGCATCAGCAATGTTTTTTAATCCGGCAGGTTTAGGACTGATGAATAGAATTGAAGTCTCCGGGGGATTAAATTATGACAAAGTAAAAAACAACACAACATTTTTTAACTCAAGAACAAATGCAACTGATAATTCAACTAAATTTAACAGGTTCAGTATAGTATTACCTTATCCCACTTCCCAAGGAAGCTTGGTCTTTGGTGCGTCTTTTAATTCCGTAAAAAACTTCAATACATCAATGAGCTTTGATGGGTTTAACAAAGGCTCCAATTCAATGATACAAAGTTTATTAAATACAGATATTCCCTTTGACCTTTTTCTTACCGATACATTAAACAATACATTGATTAACGGGAGACTAAACCAAAGTGGAAGTATTTTGTCCAAAGGCTCTATAAATAACTGGGCGTTTTCAGGAGCAGTTGAAATATCAAAAAATTTGTTTGTGGGATTAACCATAAACGGTATTTCCGGTTCGTTTAGTTCAAACAATGACTATTTTGAAGATGATACAAAAAATTTATATCAAGGTGAAGTAGTAGCCGGAGATCCATTCACAACAGATTTTAGGACATTACATCTAAATAGAATATTGAATTGGAATCTAAAAGGTTGGTTTGCCAAAGCGGGTTTGCTTTATCAAATAAATAAACATGCAAGATTTGGTGCAACAGTTCGGTTCCCACAATATTATACAATTGAAGAACAATTTTTAGTTTCGGGATACAGTAAATTTGGAACAAACAATTTTGTAGATTTATCCACTGATAAATACAGCGACAATGTTAGATATGATATTGTAACACCATTTGTATTATCTGCCGGATTTTCTTTTAACGCTAGTGGTTTAATTCTTAGTGCACAAAGTTCTTTCACGGATTACACACAGTTAAGTATCGAAAATCCCCAAGGACTCAGCAGCCAGTATGTTGGTGGTGTAAATAAAGATATAAACAATTCTCTCACTCAGGTATTCTCTTATAATTTGGGCGCCGAGTATACTATTCCGGCACTGGGATTAAGAATAAGGGGTGGTTATTTTGTTCAGCCTTCAGCTTATAAAAATGATCCGTCTAAATTTGACAGAAAATATGTTACTGCGGGTATAGGTTTCTT
>VAPH01014822.1_pt1 | contig 11309 bp, 6 predicted proteins | sample 3393861 | NCBI WGS metagenome assembly VAPH01 (sample SAMN08290439, study PRJNA428436) | hydrothermal vent metagenome | isolation source: Deep-sea hydrothermal vent chimney | place: Atlantic Ocean: South-mid Altantic Ridge | reverse complement strand
GTACGCTGTAAGGTCAAGGTAAAAGCGAGACTTTTTTTACCAAAATCAATATGTTCGCCCTGATACTGATCAAACAACTCCAACTTCACTAAAAGGTCTCCTGCATGATATTTTATAGACCTGATCACGTCAGATGAGGGTGTTTTCGCTGCAAGTACCAGCGCAATGTCGCGCTGCATGGCTGGGAATCGAGAAAACTCATGAAAAACAGGAGTTCGTGAACGTAGCAGGCTATCCAGTCGAATTTCATAAAGATATACCGCCTGGTCTAGCTCAAGAGATGATTCAATCGCCGGATGCAATCGACCCAATATACCCGTCACTTTTTTCCCTTCTTTAATCAAAGCAGACTGACCCGGCTGCAACACCGGGTGTTTGAGTGGTGAGAAAATAAAGTCATCATCGCGGCCAGTGAGCGCAATGAGAGCCTGCACATCACCTTTCAGGTCAAAAAAATCCACTTCCCGTCGATTATCTGCCCAACTTCGGGCATCAGCACTGCCTGTCAACAGCCCTGCCACGTAACGGTGCTGAAGCAAAGTTTTCCCTTTAGCCATAAACGTTCGACCCGATTCGAATAGTTTCAGGTCGGTCATCTGGCGATTAACGTTATATTGCATAGTTTTGATCAATCCTGGCCACAAGCTGGCACGCATGACAGACATGTCCGAAGCAATGGGATTTTCTAGCTCTACTGCACGTGAAGAGGGAGAAAGCTGCTCGTGCATGGCACGATCAATGAAGCTGTAGGTGATGACCTCCTGGTAATCTCGGTCGACCAGGCATGACCGTAAGCGGCTGACAGGCAATGTTTTTTCTTCTTCCAGTGATGTCTGTAAACGCGCGACGGGCACCGTCTCAGGAATTTTTTCAAACCCTGTCACACGCGCCACCTCTTCTATTAAATCGGCCTCGATATTGATATCGAAACGATAAGTGGGCGAGGTGACCTTAATCGAATCGGCCTTTCCTTTGACCTGCATGGCAAGACGTCGCAAGCTGGCAACCATCTGACGAGCATTAATTTTTGTACCTAATACTGCATTTAAGCGCTTATTCCTCAGGGTGATCGGCTCTTTTTTGGGCAGTCTCGCTGTAACGGTTTTTTCGACCACAGGTCCGCACAGCCCCCCTGCAATCTCAGTCAGCAGAAAGGATGCTCGTTCTATCGCTTCCAGTTGCAACTCAAAATCCACCCCGCGCTCGAAACGATGGGACGAATCCGTACGAACCCCTCGATCACGCGTCGTCGCCGCAACAATCTCCGGTGTAAAGAAGGCACTTTCAAGGAAAATATCCTGTGTTTGATCGGATACGGCCGATGTTGCGCCTCCCATGATACCCGCCAATGCCAAGGGACCGCTTTTATCCGCAATCAATAAATCGGTCTTTTCGGGCTTAATGGTCGATCCGTCAAGTAAAATCAGTTTCTCGCGCCCACTAGCATACCGTACCTCAACCTGCCCATTTAGGCATTCCAGATCAAAGGCATGCATCGGTTGGCCCAACTCTATCATGACGTAGTTAGTGACATCGACACAGGGACCCAGACTGCGTATACCAGCACGGCGCAGCCGCTCTTTGATCCATAGCGGGGTTTCTGCTAATACATCCACACCACGAATGATACGTCCGACATAATGCGGGCAGCCATCACTGGCAGTAAGCTTGACCGGCAGTTTACCTCTGTCCCGCACCTGCATTTCAACGAATTTGATGGGTTTTTTCAATCGGCTGTTGGTCAGTGCCGCCACTTCGCGTGCAACACCGCGAATACTCAGGCAATCACCACGATTAGGGGTCAGCTCAAGATCAAGAATACGGTCATCAAGCTGGAATAGACTACTCGCCAGCGTACCCAAAGTGGGTTTGTCTGCAAGATCCATTATTCCCGCTGAAGATTCTTCCAAGCCCAGTTCTGAAGCCGAACACAACATACCCGATGAGGTCACGCCACGGACAGACACCTTTCTGATGGTCATACCGCCAGGCAATTTTGCACCGAGCAGTGCTGTAATAGTATAAAGCCCCTGCCGCGCATTGGCAGCACCACAAACGATAGTCAGGTTTCTTGCACGGCCAACATTAACTTTACACACTCTCAGACGATCAGCATCAGGGTGGGCAATAATATCTTCAATTCTCCCAACCACCAGCTTGTGTGATAAATCTCCAGCAGGCTCAATACTGCCCACCTCCAGACCGGCCATCGTCAGCCTGTTTGCCAACTCATCAGTGCTCAACTTGGGCGAAACCCATTCGCGCAACCAGACTTCACTGACCCGCATGCTTCAACCCCCTCGTGATTAATAATAACTCACTCATCTGAACTGCCCCAGAAAGCTCAAATCATTCTCAAAAAATAAACGTAAGTCATTGACGCCGTAACGTAACATGGCCAGCCTTTCCACACCGATACCAAAGGCAAATCCAGAATATTTTTCACTGTCTATGTCGACGTGAGTAAATACTGCAGGATGCACCATACCGCAACCCAACACTTCCAGCCAGGCAGTATAAGAGCAGACCCTGCAACCCTCACCGCCACACATTACACAGCTGATGTCCACTTCTGCAGACGGTTCGGTGAATGGGAAAAATGAAGGCCGAAACCTCACTTTCAAATCCTTTTCAAAGAACACCTTGAGGAATTCTGATAAAATACCTTTCAATTCTGCAAAACTGACATTTTTATCGACAAATAGACCTTCTATTTGATGGAACATCGGTGTGTGAGTGACATCAGAATCACAGCGGTAAACACGGCCCGGAGCGATAATACGGAACGGTGGCTCATGATTCTCCATAAAGCGCACCTGCACGGGTGAAGTGTGGGTACGTAACACTCCTTTCTCTTTCTGATAATGATCTTTCAGGTAGAATGTATCGTGCATGGCACGCGCAGGGTGACTGGGTGGTATGTTTAATGCTTCAAAATTATGAAAGTCATCCTCTATTTCGGGGCCTTCTGCAACAGTAAAACCCATCGAAACGAAGATATCTTCCAGTCGCTGCAGCGTGCGTGTAACAGGATGCAGACCGCCACGGGCTGAGCGTCTTCCCGGTAGCGTGACATCTATACTTTCTTCCGCCAACTTCTCATTCAAGCTGGATTGTTTCAGCACATCCTTACAGACGGCAATCTGTTCCTGTACCTGACTCTTTGCCAGATTGACCCACTTACCAAAACTTGGCCTTAACTCAGCGGGCAGGCTCCCAATACGTTTGAGCTGTAGAGTCAATTTGCCCTTTTTACCCAGATAGCGCACCCGCACATCATCCAGCACAGACAATTCACTTGCCGCACTGGCTTCTGCCCTCGCTTGTGTCACCAGGTCGTTAAGTTCCTGACGAATTTTACTTTCTGGATCAGTCATTTACACAGCTGTGGTCTATAAACAAAAAGAGGGAAAGGCGACAACCTTTCCCTCCGGATTTTCATCGCGAATCATCCTGTTCGTAGATTAAAACAATCAGGAAGCCAGAGCTGTCCGGGCCTTTTCAGCCAGTGCAGAAAACCCTTCAAGGTCATGCACGGCAATATCTGCCAGCACCTTACGGTCGAGATCAATTTCAGCACGGGATAGCCCGTTCATGAAACGGCTGTAGCTGAGACCATTCAAACGGGCAGCTGCATTGATCCTCGCGATCCACAGAGCACGGAACTGGCGTTTTTTCTGACGACGATCACGATAGGCATACTGACCCGCTTTGGCTACAGCCTGATTGGCAACACGAAATACATTCTTACGAGCACCGCGATAACCCTTGGCGCGATTGAGTACCTTTTTATGACGTGCGTGTGTCGTAACACCGCGTTTTACGCGTGGCATATTCTAATCCTCCCGGTTAACTGAATGGTAGCATCTGTTTGACAGATGCGACATCGGCTTTGTTAATAGTCGCCACCGCGCGCAGATGACGCTTACGCTTGGTCGTTTTCTTTGTGAGGATATGACGACGATGGCTCTGTGATCGTTTAAAATCACCCCCCGCCGTTTTTTTGAAGCGTTTTGCAGCGCCCCGATTGGTTTTCATTTTAGGCATTTTTTACTCCGGTTTTTCATTGTACAGTGTACATATTGCAGCATCTTGCTGCGATTAATAAATACCCGTTAACCGTGAACCGTCGACGGCTTTACTGGGTTTTTTTGGCGCCATTATCATTACCATCTGACGCCCTTCCATTTTTGGGTACTGCTCCACAACAGCCAGTTCCGAAAGATCCGCCTCGGCACGATTGAGTAATTCCATGCCCAGATGCTGATGTGCCATTTCTCTACCACGAAAACGTAAAGTTAATTTCACCTTGTCACCGTTTTTAAGGAATTTGATCAGTTTTCCCAACTTAATATTGTAATCACCAACATCTGTGCCAGGACGAAACTTAATCTCTTTAACCGTTATTACTTTCTGTTTCTTCTTCGCTGCATGCTTGCGCTTGCTATCCTGATACTTGAACTTGCCATAGTCCATCAAACGACAGACAGGCGGATCAGCATTTGGAGATATTTCGACCAGATCCAGGCCGGCATCTACTGCCATATTTAGCGCTTCATCTGTAGCAACTAGCCCTATTTGACCACCATCTTCACCGACCAGGCGCACCTTGGGCACCCGAATTTGGGAATTCATACGATACTGCTTTTCACCTGCGATTGGTTTAATCCTCCGAAACAGTTTGACTCTTGGCAGAAACCTCTTTGTTCATCAGCTCGGCAAATGCTTCTACCGTCATCGAACCCAGGTCTTCACCCTTTTGTGTACGAACAGAAACAGCGCCTCCTACCACCTCACGGTTACCCACCACAAGAAGGTACGGAATGCGCTGTATTGTGTGCACGCGAATTTTAAAGCCGATCTTCTCATTTCTCAAGTCTGAATCGACTCTGAAACCCTGTTTTTTCAAGGTTTCCTTCACATTTGTGGCAAATTCAGCCTGATCGTCGGTAATATTCATCACCATAGCCTGTACCGGTGCCAGCCATAACGGCAACAGCCCCGCAGATTCTTCGATCAGAATACCGATAAATCGCTCCAGCGAACCCAGTATTGCACGATGCAGCATCACTGGTGCCTGCTTATTGCCGTCATGATCGATGTAGCTTGCATCCAGCCGTCCAGGCATGGAAAAATCGACCTGAATGGTTCCACACTGCCAGACTCGACTGATGCTATCATTCAGCGAAAAATCAATTTTAGGCCCATAGAATGCCCCCTCACCCGGCTGTAGATCCCAGTCCAGTTTTTTGGCATCCAGTGCTTGCTCGAGCGCCTGCTCTGCCCGATCCCAGTCCTCGTCCTCGCCGACTCTCTTCTCCGGACGGGTTGAAAGCTTGATCAGGATATCTTCAAATCCAAAGTCTTTATAGACCTCAAACAACAGGTCAATAAAATCAGAGACCTCATCCTGTATCTGGTCTTCAGTACAGAAAATATGCGCATCATCCTGCACGAAATTTCGTAAACGCATGATACCGTGCAACGTACCAGAGGGTTCATTTCGGTGACAGGAACCAAACTCCGCCAGCCGTAAAGGTAGATCACGGTAGCTCTTCAGACCCTGATTGTATATCTGAATATGTGCCGGGCAATTCATCGGTTTAATCGCGTAATCCCGGTTTTCCGAGGATGTGGTAAACATATCGTCATGGAACTTGTCCCAATGACCCGACTTCTCCCATAATGAACGATCAATGATCTGTGGTGTATGTACTTCCTGGTAATCGTGCTGACGTAATTGCGCACGTATGTAATTTTCGACCACCTGATAAATGCGCCAACCCTTATCGTGCCAGTATACCATACCGGGTGCCTGCTCCTGCAGGTGAAACAGATCCATCTGCTTTGCCAGCTTCCGATGATCACGCTTCTCTGCTTCTTCCAGACGATGCAGGTAGGCTGCTAACTCTTTCTTGCCTGCCCAGGCCGTACCATAGATACGCTGCAACATTTCATTGTTAGAGTCACCGCGCCAGTAAGCCCCGGCAAGCTTCATTAATTTGAAAGCTTTGCCCAGTTTGGCGGTACTCGGCAAATGCGGACCACGACAGACATCAAACCAGTCACCCTGACGGTAGATGGAGACTTCTTCCCCTTCAGGAATAATATCCTCGATAATTTCGACTTTGTATTTTTCGCCTAGTTCAGAAAACACTTTAATTGCTTCTGCCCGGTCCATCACTTCACGCACTATCGGCAGATCACGCTTAACGATCTCATGCATTTTCTGCTCAATCTTGTTCAGGTCAGCGGGGGTAAAGGCCTCATCTCGAGCAAAATCGTAATAGAAACCATCTTCTATGGCCGGGCCAATCGTCACCTGGGTACCGGGAAACAGTTCCTGCACCGCCTGCGCCATCACATGAGCAGCATCGTGCCTGAACAGCTCCAGTGCATCCTCATCACGGGATGTTACGATAGCCAGCGAGGCATCATCCTGCATCACGAAACTCGCATCCACCAGCTCCCCGTCTACGCGTCCGGCAAGAGTAGCTTTTGCCAGTCCCGGGCCAATATCTTCGGCAACCTGCATCACAGAAACGGGGGCATCAAAAGATCGAGTCGATCCATCAGGAAGGGTAATAACAGGCATGATTGTAACCTCGTCTCAGTGGCGACCCTTACTAGAGGCCGCGTGAATGGATGAACTTAAGTGGGGTCAGACCTGATTTTGGTCCACAAAAATCTGCTCTGACCCCTTTTTCTGGTAGGCGCGAGTGGGATCGAACCACCGACCACTACCATGTCAAGGTAGTGCTCTACCACTGAGCTACGCGCCTGTAAAGCGGCGGATTATGGTATAAATCTTACCGCTATGCAACCCATTAACGCCTTGATATTGCTGTATTTCAGGAGAATTTCGACTGTCTCAATGTCCACTCACCATTATCTACAGGGATTCGTTTTTTTGATATAAGCAGGGATGTCAAGGGCAACCATTCCCCTCATATATCCCCACCACGTAAACCAACGCGTAGCATACGCTCTGCACAGGTAATACAGTAATTTTAACCTGTCGTGTAGTCGTCTGCTTTCGATGAGTTTGAACTTTTGCAATTCAGATTAGATATTTTTGTATCGTGGGTAAGTAGCTTCCGTCTCCGCTGGTTTGGCACAGTCACACACTGGATAGATGACTCCGCATTGTGATGGCAACATTGACAGAAATAAACAGCGATGACTCAGATGAATTCAAGTGCGATTACCCCGGCTTTTGTCCACCCTAAGGTCAGCATGATTTTTTCGCCATATTTTCCCTGCTTGTGTGTATACTTGAGACCTCAGCAATCGGGTGGAGAGTGGATGTTTATGTATAATCATGCTCAAACACAGGGACGGAAACAGAATGTAACCGGGCATCCCTTTCCACGAACTAAGCCCCTCAGCCGACGCGCTGTCCCCAGTGCCAGGATCTCTCACACATTACCGCAACTCAACCGTGCATGTGCCTGTGGCGGGGGATGCCCCAATTGTGTACAAAAATCCTTATCGCCGCAGCCCGTAGCCAATCAGGGTATAGAAAGCGGTAATGCAACCGTGCCGGCCATCGTACGTGAGGTTATAACTTCGTCTGGACAGTCTCTCGACAATACCACCCGTGATACGTTTGAAAAGCGCTTCGCTTATGATTTTTCCAAGGTCCAGATCCATACCGGGGGAAAGGCCACTGAATCCACGAAAGCGATAAACTCTCTTGCCTATACAGTAGGCAATCATATTGTACTCGGTAAGGGCTACAGACCCTCCCATGTTGGCCCGCATGGACGTCTTCTTGCACATGAGCTCATCCACGTCACACAATGGGGAGGCCGTCCTGTTCCATCACATCTGACTATCGGAGCAGCCAATGGCCTGGCTGAACAACAAGCACGACACGGTTCGGATACCAAGATCGGCAACAGTGCAACAAAAACCAATTCACTGCAAAGAGCCGTAATAGTTTGTGATAGGTATCAGGCAGAGGATACTGGCAGTGCAAGACGCGGCAATGGAATTAGCATAAATATTTCTCGGAGTAATAAACGTGCCAGTGTAAGTGCGCGGCTGGAAGTACATGGCTCCGAAGCCAATACGACAAAAACCAATACAATCCAGAACACCCTATCTTCTACATGGACAAAAACATTCTCCAATGGTTACAACATCAATACTGCTGTCAATGCTACTTATCGTCCCGCCGGGCAGGGTGCGAACAGCAGTGCTTCACAGATTGAAGTAACACGCCTGGGTGCCAACACACCCTCTACCGCCCCGTTCAAGAGATACATCAGGTTAAATCTGGACCACAGTACCAACCAACTGTCCTGGGTAGTGGCACATGAATTTGGACATTTACTGGGATTGAGTGACCGTTACTCAGAAAGTTTCTGGAGCAAGCTAGCGAGCCTGTTCGGAGGGGAGCGCTCAGCCACACCCAACGCAGGTTATGAAAACAACATCATGGCGGTAGATAATGGCCGCCTTGAAAGTAGAAATGTGCAGGATCTGATTACTCTCTATACTCCTTATCGATGCGTTCGCTGGCGAGTTGAAAACCCTATTTAATCAGGATAGCCCTGAGGAATTTTCAAGGCTCATTACTTCAATTCACAAGATCAACAGGGAGAATGTTAATACCCCTGCCAGTAAGTTTTATAGATAATTATCACATTGTCAGGGTGTACCAGGAGTCCCAACCACTGGCAAGGGCATGCACCCTCTGCTGCTTAAGAAGGCCAGGTTCCTCATATTTATTACGCCTGATCCACAAGTGCAGCTGCCTCTCGGTCACTGACCGGGGTGACATCGGCAGCACTTACCCAGAAACTTCTTAGCTCACCGACAGCAACGGTCCAACTGGCGGAAACCCGCGGGTCTTTGGTATAGATCGTTCGTCCAAAGCGTGCACTGCTGCCAGTGTCCGGACCGGCTTCAAAGCTTTCAAATCTACCCGAGGGAATCGTTGAGGGAGTCACCGGTCGACTGGATGCACTTACTCTTCGCCACACTTCCTCCAAAGACCCCCGAACCCGATACCGGGCATACGAGGCCGCTCGATAGGCATCGGCGTTGACTGGAACTACGCGCAATCGGTCGTTGTAGAAGCCGTGTAGAAACCAGGTACGTGCATCCCCCTCTCTGCGATCTACAATTCTCACCAAAGGATTGGAACCGAAGTTTTCCGCAGAGTTTAAAATGACAGGCGTGTTGCCTTGTGCAGATCTAAAGATAGTTGCGGTCCGAGGGATTCTGACAATCAACCCGCCCGACCGTTGCTCTACTGGCAGCGCAGCCAACTCCGTCCGCAACCGAGTACTGGCCACACCGAGTACCCGTGTACGGGTGCTCTCTACCACGCCCGTGATTTCATGTCTTCGAGTCTGTCTCGGAATCCAGTTCACTATTGCGAAGTACCGCCCATTTTGTTCCTCAACAATAGCCAGACGCTTCCCGTACTCAAGGAACATAGCGAACTCCTGGTAGGTGCGCACTCGTGAGGAAAACGTAGAGTTAAGGGCATCTAGATTGATGTCTTCGACATACGGAAGGTAATGTGTACCAAACCAGGTCGATAGTGACCAGAAGTCGCTCAAATCCACGCTGGCACGAGCAAGAGCACCTGGAGGAGCCTGACGCTGTTCCCCCGGCTCCCAGAGGCCAGTGGTAGGCGCCGCACCAACGGAATCCCAGAAGCGGATCTCCTGCTGACCCCGCTCGATATTTTGTCTCTGCGACCCGAGCACCCTTCCGCCAGCGACCAGCACCTCCCCCGCGATTACAGTAAAAACCCCCAACAGGCCCAGGCCACGCACCATTGGCCCACGCGCAACTGTGGGTCCAGTTGTAATTGGAATGGCACGAATTGGCGCAGTCCGGGTTCCACCAAAATTGAGGCGGACGATGTTTTCTCCCCTTGCCTGGGGGTCTACAATCTCATGCCACTGCCCCTGGTAGATTACGTACCTTCCAGTGCGGCCACCCGTGCCTGATGGTGCGCCTGAGGAAGGGGCTGGAGAAGTTGGTGGAACAGGTGCGGGAGGTAATGACCCACCACTTCCGGAACCGGGGCCAGAAGAAGGACCCCGAAGGATCGCAGCTGCCTGCTGTACTGTTGGCACCGTCCTGCTGTCAGCGAGCCGTCGCAGTGATTCCCGCTGTGAACTGGACAGGCTCTCATCAGATGAAGCCAGGACCCGCATCATCTGTCGTAAGGTGAGTGTGTAGGAATAGGTATCCGGCGGAAGATCCTCCCTACCTGCATCCCGGAGAATCCTGGCGTGAAATGCCTCGACGTTGTCGCCGAATCCCACCTCTGATACCACCGTACCTGTACCACTGCGTATACTGCGGTTGATTCGGTTTGCTGTCAGGATTGTGCCCACACCGCTCACACCTGGACTTCCCTCGACCCAGCCTTGAGATGACTGTCCTTCTGCCTGCAAAGAACTATGAAAACCAACCAGGCGATACTGTCCATTAACTCGTGCTATCAGGACCAAAACCTCTGTACCCGGTGGACCATTGGCAGCATAGCGGGCGAGGAGACCCACCGAAACATAATCGCTGGGCACTGAACTCGAGCCCCGCGCTGGTTGGTAATCCGACGCTTGACTTGAAGGCATTGACAAACTCTGATATCTCGCCGGAACCTCACTCGGCGCGTAGACCTGATAAGGGGCATAAACATTACCCTGTGGAGTTTCGACCCGGACATGGCGAGACGGACGTGCCCCGGCCGTGACACGGACAGAGTCACGACCTTCGAAATCGTCTTCGAATTCACATTGGACAAGCTTGATCAAGCTACTTTGTTGCTGAATCACATGTGTGAGTTCATGCGCCAGCAAGCGTTGACCCTTGTTGGTGCCTGGTGCGTACTCCCCGGAGCCGAAGAAGATGTCTCGGCCAGTCGTGAAAGCTCGGGCGCGAATCGCCCGCGCCGACTCCGATGCTCTGCTGCCGGTGTGCAGGCGAACCTGGGAGAAGTCGGTGCCGAACCTTGGCTCAAAAAACCGCCTTTCCGATTTAGCTAACGGTTGACCATCGCCTTGCAGTCCTTTAATACGGCTATGAAGGTCAGGTGCCACCTCAGTGTTTTGCTCTTGAACCGGTTTGGTCTGAAGCAATTCCTCCTCTTCTTCCTCTTCCGGTTCGGCCTCCGGCTCCGCCTGGCGTTGGACAAGAGGTGTTATCTGATCAGCCAGGGGTTTGGCCTGAAGTGTTTCTTCCTCCTCAACCTCTTCCGGCTCGACCTGACGCTGGATCGCAGGCTCAGGCATTCGCATAACCTGCTCCGCCATCCGGTCCGCTTCCTGTTCGTATTTGTC
>VAPH01042191.1_pt1 | contig 11311 bp, 12 predicted proteins | sample 3393861 | NCBI WGS metagenome assembly VAPH01 (sample SAMN08290439, study PRJNA428436) | hydrothermal vent metagenome | isolation source: Deep-sea hydrothermal vent chimney | place: Atlantic Ocean: South-mid Altantic Ridge | reverse complement strand
CTGATGTACTTCACCAGGCGGTCGTACAGTTCTTCCCATACTTCATTGGACATCACCGGCGCCAACGGTGAATCAGGCAATTCCAGCTGAATATCCATGGGGCGCTGGTGGCCACTGTCCACAATGCTGCACGCAAGACCGCCACACAGGTAATCGGCAATACGCCGGATGGGTTTTTGCGTTGCCGACAAACCGATCCGGGCGGGCGCAGCACCGCATAAGGCGTCAAGCCTGGCCAGTGACAGTGCAAGGTGGCTGCCGCGCTTGTTGCCGGCCAGTGCATGTATCTCGTCAACAATAAGGGTGCTGACGCCCGCCAGCATGTCACGGCCGGAAGGCGAAGTCAGCAGCAGGTAAAGCGATTCCGGCGTGGTCACGAGGATATGCGGTGGGCGTTTGCGCATCTTGGCGCGCTCACTTTGCGGCGTGTCACCGGTCCTGACCGCTGCGCGGATGCCTGCACCCGGCTCACCACCAGCGGCAAGTCCAGCCTTGATGCCCTCCAGTGGCGCCTGCAGATTCTTCTCTATGTCATTGGACAGCGCCTTGAGTGGTGAGACATACAATACATAGACCTTATCCTCCAGCACCCCCTGACGGCTTTGCAGCACCAATGAATTGATGGCACATAAAAATGCCGCCAGCGTTTTGCCACTACCGGTTGGTGCCGCGATCAGGACACGTTGTTGTGCTGCAATTTCAGGCCAGGCTGCAGTTTGTACAGCGGTGGGTGCCGCAAATGTATTTTCAAACCAGGCACTCTCAAAAACCGATAACAGAAAGAATTCGACTGCGCGGTGGCACATGGCATGATAGGCGCCTGGAGCAAATTACGAGGACAGCATGAGCAGACGAAGTAACCGAGGCAGGAAACGCCGGGCATCGGTCAGGGTAAAATTGCTGGCCTTGATTTCAATCTGCACAGATTCCCCGTAGCAAGCGCATGCTAGGTAGTTTAATTTAACAAGTAAAGTCGAATATACTTAGTGTATAATTCGAAAAATACGAACTAACGGCAAGCTGATGATCAACTATAAACATCTTCACTACTTCTGGGCAGTTGCCAGGGAGGGGGGCATCGCGCGTGCCAGCGAACGCTTGCACCTGACACCGCAAACCATCAGCGGGCAGCTTAGCTTACTGGAAGAGTATTTCGGCATGGATCTGTTCACGCGGATCGGTCGCAACCTGGAACTCACGGAGAACGGGCGCCTGGTATTGAGCTACGCCGACGAAATCTTCTCGCTCGGTGGTGAACTGGAGGAAGTCATCCATCAGTTGCCGGGTGGTCGCCCCCAGCTATTCCGGGTTGGCGTGGTCGACATGGTACCCAAATCCATCGCCCACCGTGTGCTTGAGCCGGCACTGCAGATGTCGGAGCCCGTGCGTATGGTCTGCCGCGAGGCGAGCCTGGATACATTGTTGGTAGAACTGACCATGCACCGGCTTGAATTGGTGCTGGCCGACCGTCCCATCCCCCCTACGGTAAGCACGCGTGGCTTCAGTCATAAGCTTGGCGAATGTGCAGTCAGCTTTTTTGCCACACAGGGTTTGGCAAATAAACTGCAAGGCGATTTCCCTCAATGCCTGGATGGAGCACCACTACTATTGCCCTGCAGCGGTAATCAATTGCGTTCGAATATCGATCAGTGGCTGGACAAACACCGTATTCGTCCACGAATGATGGCCGAGTTTGATGACAGCGCACTAATGAAGGCTTTTGGACACAGAGGTGCGGGGATATTTATTGCACCCGCCGCCATCAAGACAGAAGTAGAGCGGCAGTATGAGGTAACCGAGATTGGCCAGACCAGTGAGGTGAAGGAGCGCTTTTACGCCATATCTGTCGAACGCCGGGTCATGCACCCGGTCGCATCCGTTGTAGTTGATGCCGCTCGCAAGTTACTACTGGCCGTTGACTAACCAGTGAGCAATTACCTGTGACGCTCTGATACACTCCAGCTCATCTTGTGTCAGATGTAATAAATGAATACATAAGCGGTCAGAAGTGCAGCGATCCAGAGTGCGGTCACACCTATTGGCCAGTCACGTGCGAAAACGCCCCGTCGACGGGACTCTGCCGACGCACGCTGCCCGAAAAAGCGTTCAGACTGCGAACGAAGTAATGCCAGCAAGCCACTTGCCCGGGTCGCAGACTTTGCACCGAGGGCCAGCAACACGGTGCTAACGGTATTGGCCATGCGAGCCATTACCACCCGCCAGAGCCAGTCCGTATCCAGGCTAATCGTCCGGGTACGACGCATCAGGGGCAGCAACAGGAAGAAGGCGAGACCTGCGAACAAGAGTAGCTGCAGATAGAATATAACCTTGCCGGCTACGTAGGCCTGGTAAGTCACCGGGTAGGGGAGAAAACGGTAGAGGGCCTCTGGAAACACACCGATCAGGATACTAAGCGATGCAAAAAACACCATGGCAGCGGCCATATTCCATGGCGCATCCTTGGGCCGGAGACCCGAGTCGCGTTGGAAGAACACAAACCAGGGGAACTTGATACCGGCATGCAGGAACACACCTGCAGAGGCGGCTACCAGCAGGAAATAGACTGCAACGAGGCCCTCGGTAGCTGCCGCCTGTGAGATCATGTTTTTAGTGGTAAAGCCTGAGGTCAGCGGGAAGCCGGAGATCGCGAGTGCACCGATAATGCCACAGGCCGCCGTCAGCGGCATGGTACGAAACAGACCGCCCAGACTCGTACACTTGTTCTCCCCTGTGCGAATGATCACCACGCCCGCGCTCATTATCAACAGGGCTTTGTAAATAATGTGCGCAAAAGCGTGCGCTGCGGCGCCGTTCAGTGCCAACTCAGTACCAATGCCCACGGCACTAACCATGAAGCCCACCTGGTTGACGATTGAATAGGCCATGATCCGGCGTACATCATTTTCGAGCAGGGCGTAGATGATGCCGTACATCACCATATAAAGACCCACACCGATGAGTACGGCCTCACCCGGAAAAATAAGGATCAGTGCAAACACTGCGGCCTTGGTGGTGAACGCTGACAGGAACACGGAGCCCGTCGGGCTTGACTCCGGGTAGGCATCAGCGAGCCAGGCCGAGATTGGTGGTGCCGCGGCATTGAACAGGATGCCGATGAGGACCATCCAGGTGCTAAAGTCAGTTGCCAGCATCGGCTGGATGTCGACGGAGCCTGTCTGCAGCGCAACACCCACGATCCCGACCATCAGTATCACGCCGCCAAGAAGATGCATGATCGCGTAGCGAATACCGGCGAAGCGCGCTGCCGGTGTACCACCACACCAGACGACCACGGTCGAAAACAGCGCCATCAATTCCCAGTAGACGAAAAGTGTAATGAAATCACCGGCAAAACTGACGCCGATGGCACCGGCCGCGTAGGCGTAAGCCGTGGCCAGTTCGTACCAGCGGGCATGGCGGAAAGCATAGAAGCCACCACCAAATGCCATAAGTGCAAATATTGTGGCAAAAAGCCGCCTCAATGGGCTGCCCTCTAAAGGTTCGATTTGATACTCAAGAAAGGACAGGGTGCCAATAACCCCATCAGGCACCTGCCACACTGCCCACAGGGTCACCAGCGGCGCTATGAGCAAAATGGCCGTGCGCCAATGACCACGTGCCGGTCCGATCAGCAGCGCAGCAGCGAACAGGATGAACGCGGGGGACAGAATCTCAGACATCGCTGTTGCCGTCGTCGTAGTAGTAGTGCTCGCCACGCTTAAGTATCAGGCCAAGCCCCTTTGCAACAAGCACCATGGCAAGGCAGGCAAGAAAGCCAAAGACTGCCCCAAAGCCAATCCAGCCGTCCACGCCAAAATAGCCCTTCACCCTGAATCCAAACTGGGCAACAACTGTCAGCGCAAGCACGATACAGAACACCCACCATAGCAGTCGAATGGTCGTTGGTCGTACCAGCCAATGATCGTTTTCTGGTCTGTCCGTCATGGTGAACTCCGTACCAGTTGCGCCGCAAGTTCGATTACCGGCCCGTTGAAGAAAAACAGCGCGAGTGTGAGACCAGCGGTGATGGTCAGTGCGAGTACTGCGGCGAACGGCGCCTCACCGTGTTCCTTCACCGTCGGAACTTCATCGCGAGCGATCCAGACCAGGAACAGGATCGGTAGAAAATAGGCAGCGTTGAGCGCCGTGCTCAGGACAATCGTAGCGATCGCCACGTAGTTATCTGCCTCAATGGCTCCTGCAAAAATATACCACTTGGAAACAAAACCGCCGGTTAGCGGCACGCCGATCATGCTGAACGCGCCAATGGTAAAGGCCGCCATCGTCCAAGGCATGCGGTAGCCGATCCCGCGAAGCTCATGGATTTCAGTTTTTTTCGAAGCCGTATAGACAGCGCCTACAGCAAAGAACAAGGTAATCTTGCCAAACGCATGTGAGACTATGTGGGTCGCTGCGCCCATCACAGCAAGCGGTTTCAAAATAGCAGTGGCCATCACCACGTAGGAAAGCTGGGCGATGGTGGAATAAGCCAGCATACGTTTTAAATTCTGTTGCCTGAGGGCCACCACGCTGGCTGCGATGATCGTGAATGCAGTGACGTACAGTAACCAGGTACTGCCTGGTTCAGCAAACAGAAAGTCTATGCCGAATATATAGATGATGATCTTGGTGATCGCGAACACCCCGGCCTTGACCACCGCCACCGCATGCAGCAGGGCGCTGACCGGCGTGGGGGCAACCATCGCGGCTGGCAGCCAACGGTGCACCGGCATAACAGCAGCCTTGCCAATACCAAACACGAACAGCCCAAGCAGAAGCCCGATTGCGGGCCCCTCGAGCTTGCCCGGGATTATTCCGCCCGGCGTGAAGTCACCGCTCCCCGCCACCTGGTAGGTCCAGATAATCGCCGGAAGCAGCAGACCAATTGAGGTCGTGAGTAGTATTCCCAGATAGACATGTGCAGAGCGCATGGTCCTGGCCGTTCTCTTATGCGCGACCAGGGGGTAGGTTGATAGCGTCAACAATTCGTAAAACAGGAACAAAGTGAACAGGTTGGCTGAGAACGCAACGCCCATGGTGGAGGCAATCGCGATCGCGAAAAAGACATAGAACCGGGTTTGGTTCGGTTCACGGTTGCCGCGCATGTAGCCGATAGAATAAATAGAGTTAACCAGCCAGAGTCCGGAGGCGAGCATCGCGAACAACATTCCGAGCGGCTCGACGCGAAACGCAATCTCGATGCCGGGGACAATCTCGGAAAGCTGGCTTGAGGGGCGTCCGCCGGCCAGGAGTTCCGGCAGCATTCCCCAGACCACCCAGATAAGCGCGATCGCAGTTGCCAGCGTTACCGTCTCGCGCAGATTTGCATTGATGCGACCTGCCAGCGCAATGCAGGGCACACTTATGCAGGGAATTGCGATTGCTATCAGTATGGCATCGGCAGCGTTCATGGTACGTACCTCATCAGCATTTCTGCTGCGGAGGAAGACAGTGAGACTGGTACCGAGGGCATCAACCCGAAATAGATATTGGCGAGTACCGCTGTCCAGGTTGCGGCGAGCAGCATTGGCGGCGCCTCGTGTAATGTGACAACACTGCGCTTCGGTGTCCGAAAGTAGGCAATTTCGACCACCCGCCAGATATAGGACATAGCCATCAAGGAACTCACCACGATCACTGCGACGAGTGCGACACCAATGATGCCTTCGTCGAGTGCGGCGGAGATCAGATACCACTTACTTATAAAACCCGCTGTGCCCGGTACGCCAATGAGGCTCAAACCCCCAACCACGAACGCCCCCATGGTCCAGGGCATGTGTCGGGCAGCACCGGAGATATCTGCCAGACGAAATTCCGTGATGCGCGTGGCAAGACAGGCGACCGCGAGAAAAAGCGCCCCTTTGGCAAGCGCGTGGTTGAACATGTGCACAACGCTGGCAGTTAACCCTGTCAGGCTCACCAGACTGGCACCGAGCATGATGTAGCCGATCTGGGCGACGGATGAATAAGCGAGCATTCGCTTGAGATTCTGCTCGAAAAGCGCAACCCCCGATGCTACCAGTATCGCGAGTACGGCCAGTGGCATCAGGTAATAGGAAAACTGGATGTCGTGGTTTACGAGGTTTGGCTGAAACACAAAGAAATCGAAGCGCAGCAGCAGGTAAAGCGATACCTTGGTCGAGCAGGCGGCCAGAAATACCGTCACAATGGTGGGTGCGAAAGTATAGGTGTTTGGCAACCACATGTGCAGCGGAAACACGGCTGCTTTTAAGGCGAGACCAATGGTGATGAACCCGGCTGCCACCAGTATCGGTTTCTGATCGGCAACCTCGTGAATTCTAAGCTCCATATCGGCGAGGTTCAGTGTGCCCGTCATCAGGTAAATAAGGCCTATGCCGATCAGGTAGAAGGTCGCACCGATGGTGCCCATGATCAGGTATTTAAACACCGCTGGCAGCGCCCGGCGATCCCCTCCGCTGGCGACGAGCACGTAGCTTGCCAGTGCGGAAATTTCCATGAACACGAAAATGTTAAATGCATCTGCGGAGACCAGGATACCCGACATACCGGCGAGTGCAAGCAGCCACGCCGCGTAGAAAAATGGTTGACGATCTGCCTCGATATCTGCATCCAGGCTGCTGCGACCGGCGAGCAGTGCGAGAGCTGAGGCCCCGGTGACGATGAGCAGAAGGATTGCACTGAATGCGTCGACGCCAAGCTCAATGCCAAAAGGTGCGGGCCAGGAGCCCATGTTGTAACTGTAATCCTGTCCCTCGAACACGCCAGCGGTGATCACTATCGCGATCGTGAATGCGAAAAGGCTTGTTGCAGTGGCTGCAAACCAAGCGAAATTGCGCGGCTGCAGCAGCACCACCAATGGTGCGCTCAGCATCGGTACGATAACCTGTAGCACCGGAAGGTGCTGGCTCCAGTTCACCACCGCCGGTCGATTTCCTGAATTTCGTCTTCTTCCATCGACCCGTACTCTTCTTTTATACGCACGACGATTCCAAGGCCCAGCGCCATGGTCGAGATTCCGACGACGATCGCCGTTAGTATGAGCACCTGTGGCAACGGGTTGGAGAACACCTGGTTCACAACACCGGGCTGAAATATCGGTGCCGTTCCGCCATCGACTTTACCCATGGTAATGTAGAGCAGGAATACCGCTGCCTGAAACAGGGAGAGCCCGATCAACTTCTTGATCAGGTTGGGTTTTGCAACGACGGCGTAAAACCCAATCATGAGCAACATCGCAAAAACCCAGTAATGGTACAGACCGAGAAGTTCCATCAACATTTCCCGTGACCTCCGCGAGTGGCGAAAGCATGGAAGACGCTGAGCAGCACACCCATGACAGTAGCTCCGACCCCTGCCTCAATCAGCAGTAATCCGATATGCTGGCCCGCGACAGGATCGGCAGCCAGCACCGAGTAGTCAAGGAAGTTGCCACCAAGCAGCATACTTGCAACCCCAACACCGCCATAAAGCAGCGTGCCGCCGACCATAAGCCCGGTGAGTACCTGGCGGGGCAGAACAGCCAGTGCCTGCTCCTCGCCTTCAAGCAGCGCATAGAGGATAAAGGCGGCCGCGATTAGGGCACCTGCCTGGAATCCACCGCCTGGACCGTAATCACCGTGGAACTGCACGTATAGCCCGAAGAGTAAAATGAACGGGATCAGGAACCGGCCAACCACCCGTGGTATGAGGTAATGACGCAGTCCTTCACTGGATCTGACAGGCCTGGCCCTGACTTTTCCTGATCTTCTTGCCGGCGTTGAACCAAGAAGGGTCAGTACGCCAATACCAGCCGTGAACACGACGAACACTTCACCGAGCGTGTCATACCCCCGAAAACTGCCGAGTACGGCGGTCACCGAATTGGGAATATCAATGTACACAGGCGTGTGCTCGAGGTACCAGGGAGCGACATGTTGTTGCACCGGAGCTTGCGGGTCACCAAATCGCGGTTTGTCGAAAGTGGCGTAAATCACGATAAGTGCAGTGACAATCACAACGACGAGTGCCAACGGTCGGTTGGCCGAGCCGGTGCGTTCGTGCTCACCGGTTAACGCGAGAGCGCCAAGAAAAAGTACGGTTGAGATGCCGGCCCCGATGGTTGCCTCCGTTAATGCGACATCGGGGGCATCGAGCAGAAAGAATATTACCGCCATCAGCAGGCTGAATATACCGGTGAGCATAATGGCAACGAACAGGTTTCCTGTACGGACGATAGCAAGCGCCGTCACCACCAGCAGTGTAAGTATAAAAGCGCCGAACAAAAAGGTCACTTACCGGGTTCCTCATCCTGTGTTCTGGCCTCATTGGGTCGCATACCCGCAAGCAGCGCAGCGCTGGCGAGCGCATTTGACGCGGTCGGACTGGTCAGTAACAGGAAAAGCAGAATCGCGAAGAGCTTGACGGCCGCAAGCGATGCCCCGGCCTGCACTATGATACCCACAATGATTAAAACAGCACCCATGGTGTCGGTCAGACTCGCTGCATGCATGCGGGTATAGAGGTCGGGCATGCGCAATGCGCCCAGACCACCAATGAACACAAATACTCCGCCGAGCGAAAGCAGTAGCCAACTAATAATATCCAGTAACATTCCCACGGTCAGTCGCCCACCTTGTTATTGGCCGCTCTGCGTATTGCGCCCCTGCGGAAAAACTCGAGCACTGCCAGCACACCGATGAAGTTGATCAGTGCGTAGGCCAGGGCGAGGTCGAGAAAATCGGGACGCCCCGAGAGGAACGCGATGATAGACAGCAGCAGTACAGTCTTGGTACCAAACATGTTGACTGCGAGCACACGATCGTAAACGCTGGGCCCGAGCAGCGCGCGAATGAGAGCCAGCGCCATGGTGGTAAGCGTTGCGATGATGGCGACGTAGTACACGCTCAATCCCCTCGCAAGGCCGCAACACGGTGATTCATTTCACCCGCAATCAGGGCTTGTGCACCCTCCTCGGTGAGACAGTGTACTTTGAGAATTCCGTTATGGACATCAAGTGTAAGCGTACCTGGCGTCAGCGTGATTGAGTTCCCCAGGATGACCTGATCGACGGGGTGTTGTGCCCTTGCCTCAACTTCAACCACACGCGGGCTGATCGGTAAGCGCGGGTCGAGTACGATGCGGGCCACGTCAAGACTGGAAACCACGACTTCCCTGGTGAGCCAGGCGAGGTAGCTAATTAACTGTGGACGGAAGCGAAGCGCAAAAAACTGGTTATCAAAATAGCCCATGCGTCTTGCGAGATAAACGATGAGCACACAGGAGAACACTCCGAGGCCAAGAGTCACCGGCTTGAATACACCCGACCAGAAAACCCAGGCGATGGCAAGCATCAAGAGCAGCAGAAACTGCGAAAACCGGGCGCGCCAACGACCCTCCGTCACAGTGTGTGCCACGGAGAAAAACTTCGACCCTCAGACGAGATCTGAAACATGCTGCCACCATCCTGTATATCTGTGCTGTCCATCAGACAGGAGCGCAAGCCAAGCAATCACATCCAACTTTCAATAGCTCGGAAAATACGATCATTAAACGTATTATATTCGACTTTACCGAAACATGCTATTTTGATATTTTTGAGGTTTAGGCAACAATATGCTCTTTCACGGCAGATGTCGGCACACAAGCCAAACATCGTTTCCTGCCTGTCCTGATGGTGAACTTTCTCCATCATTGATTGCTATATAAGGACCCTGATGCCCGCATACTGAGACAACTATTCTGAGCACTGTGCTGTAGAGGAGATCAAAGCATGAAGCGTTTCAAGAACATCCTTTTTATTGCAGACGGAAGTCATGGCGAAAAATCTGCGCTCAGTCGTGCCATCGCACTGTGCAAGCTAAACGAGGCAAAGCTGACCCTCATGGATGTCCTTGATTTGGATGGGGGATATTCAGTAGACCCTAAAACCGAACAAACCATTAGCGAACTTCAGCAGGAACTCTGTCGGAACAAACTCGATGAGCTCGGCCAGATGGGCGAGGAAATTGATGACTTGCTTTCCAACCGGGTTGTCTCTATCAGTGTCAAAACCGGTGATGTCGCAGTTGAGATCATTCGCGCTGTCATACGCAATGATCACGACCTTGTCATCAAAGCGCCGGAACAACCTGCAGGGGCGTTCTTAAGGCTGTTTGGCAGCGTCGACATGAAACTGATGAGAAAAAGTCCATGTGCGGTCTGGATTTGCAAAGATTCCAAGCAACAAAACTACCAGAATATACTCGCTGCGGTTAATCTCAATCCGGCAAACGCTGAAACGGAAGCACTGTCACGAAAAATTATGACGATTGCATCATCACTGTCCGCAATGGAAAGTTGCGATTTGCATGTGGCTCACATATGGCGCCTGGTCGGGGAGCATAAAATGAGGGAACAACAGGCCACAACGCCGGCAGTTGACCGCCTGCTGGTCGATATTCAAGACAAACTTGAATCCCAGTTCAAATCTTTGCTGGAGGAGTTTCCGTCGGAACGCCGATACCCTCACTTGTTGAAGGGGCATCCTGGCAGCTTAATTCCCACCATTGTCAAAACACTTTCGATCGATCTGATCGTCATCGGCACGGTTGGAAGGACCGGAATACCCGGATTTATTTTTGGAAATACGGCTGAGAAGGTACTGGGCGCGGTGGACTGCTCAGTGTTGACACTCAAGCCGGATGGGTTTGAGAGCCCGATAAAACTTGATCCCGAACAATAACGGGAAAGCAGCCAAGCCTGCTATTATGCGATGGAAGGAGTCAGGTGGAAAGATCACCGGCACCCGCAAAAACAATGGAAAGCCCAGCCATCACTAAGCTTGCGCCCGGAACTGCCTGTTCAGTTTTAGTCCTTGCCTGCCTTTTACTTCTGGCTGCCTGTCAGCGGAACGAGGAGCAAAGTGCTGAACTGTTTGTATTGGCACCATTACCGTGATAAAGCTCTGGTGCGTGTCGCAGGACGAGGCCAGCAGCGCATTCGCAGAATTGCAGCAAATGTTCCAGGGCATGCACTGCGACTGGCACGCCTGGGAACCAGGCCAGCTGACAGAAATCAACAAGGCCTTTGAACAGGGGCAACCGGTAATAGCTGATGAAGCTATTGTTGAAATGATCCGGCGGTCCCAGGTGATTGAAGAAAAAACAGCTGGCCGGTTTAACCCCGCCATTGGTTCGCTGATCAGGTTGTGGGGCTTTCATACCTCTGATTACCCCATTGTGGGCGCTGTAAAGGAATTTTCGAACCACGCACTGACCGCCGGCACATGTCATGATAGGTACCTGGTTCGCACGACGAGGGCGGCATGAGAAGACAAAGCAACCGCGGCAGGAAACGCAGGGTCAGCACGGGT
>VAPH01004041.1_pt1 | contig 11311 bp, 10 predicted proteins | sample 3393861 | NCBI WGS metagenome assembly VAPH01 (sample SAMN08290439, study PRJNA428436) | hydrothermal vent metagenome | isolation source: Deep-sea hydrothermal vent chimney | place: Atlantic Ocean: South-mid Altantic Ridge | reverse complement strand
CCCGTTACCCGGTCGTCAAACCTGGCGCCGATTGTTACCAGCAGGTCGGCCTTTTGCAGAGACATGGTTGCCGCATAGGTACCGTGCATACCTGGCATGCCGAGGTGTTTCTCATAGGAATCCGGGATCACACCGCGGGCCATCAACGTTGTCACAACCGGTAAGTTTGCGGCTTTCGCAAAAGCGAGTGCTTCTTGGGACGCTTCGGCCCGAACGAGACCGCCGCCGGCGTAGAAAACGGGGCGTTCGGATTCGAGCAGGAGCTTCACGGCGGCGGAGATCTGTTTGTGATGGCCCTCGGATCTTGGTTTGTAACCGGGAAGGTCGATCTTGCCTGGTCCGGTCCAGGTCATGGTTGCGGCAAGGACGTTCTTCGGAATGTCGACCAGCACGGGCCCGGGGCGACCGGTAGATGCCAGGTGGAACGCCTCCCGCACGACATCAGGGATGTCTTTAACGTTGGTGACAAGGTAGTTGTGTTTGGTACATGGGGCGGTAATTCCCCACGTGTGCGCCTCCTGGAACGCGTCGTATCCGATCGATGACGAAGCGACCTGACCGGTGATGGCAACGACAGGGATTGAGTCCGCATACGCGTCTGCGAGCGGCGTTACCAGATTGGTCGCCCCGGGTCCTGAAGTCGCAATGGTGACGCCGACCTTGCCCGAAGCGTGGGCGTATCCCGACGCCATGTGGCCCGCACCCTGTTCGTGGCGGGCGAGGACGTGGCGGATTGAGGAGTCCAGGAGTGGGTCATACAACGGGAGTACCGCACCACCGGGTACTCCGAACGCTACCTCGACACCCTCGAGTTCGAGGGATCGTAGGAGGGCTTGTGCTCCGGTGAGTTGTTCGCTCATCGTGGTGCTCCGTTGTGGTAGCTGGTAGTGGGTTGTTCCGGGTACAAAAAAACCCTCCGTGAGGAGGGTGTCGGCGCATGAGAAACTGTGGCGTTTCTATGCGCCTACCTAAGAATTACGAGGTTGAGGGTCCGGGTCATGTCGAGTTCCTTTAACGAACTTGTGCGACGAGTATGGCATCCTGGTACTTGGTGTCAAGCTCATTCACGTTGAAGCGTCTATCGGGAGGTGAGGTAGCCAGGTGAAGCGCTTTTGGGTAACGCATGCGCGGACGTTTGCTGACGTGGTGAAGTCCGCGCGGGCGGTGTTGCGCGATCTTGAACCTGACGAACTCCCAGCGGTACTGCGACCCGTGGAACGCTACAGCGGAGGTCGGCTGCCGCCTCCTCTGGCGGGCGCGCTCCTCGATGCTCTTGTCGAGAACGACTGGTTCCGCTCGCAGGTCGCCGACCGGGGTCCCTATGACGACGCTGTCGTCCAGGCGTTTGTCGAACAACCCACGGGATGGTGGGAGGTTGTTGTCTCGCAAATTGTCGGAGCCCAAGCCGCCGAGTCGGCCGATAAGACCAAGAGTCAGGCCGACAAGCTCACGGCTGCGACGGCCCAGCTTGCGGAAGCGAAGCGTCGTATCGACCAACTACGGCGGGATCTCACTGCAGCGGAGAAGTCCGAACGTGCGGATGACAAGGTCGAAGCGCTGCAGCGGCGGGTGCGAGACCTAGAACGGGAAGCGGCAGGGCATGTCGCAACGGTCGAGGAGGTTGAGGCTGCGCTGCGGTCCGCTCGTGACGAGGTCGCGGCCTTACACAACGAGCGAGACGCGGCGAAGTCCGACGTCCGGGCGTTGAAGTCGGAACGGGCGACGTTGTTGCGGCGTGTCGAACAGGGCGGCGCAGAACGGGATCGTACGGACCCTGTGCGATTCGCCCGTGAGCTCGACCAGCTTGTCACCCTCTCGCGCGGTGTCGGTCCGTCGGGTCCTGTCAGTTCTTCCGACAGCGCGGGTGACAGTGCTGACGATGCTTGCTCGTTGCCACCCGGTGTGCGACCCGACGATGCAGCCGCGGTGGCGTGGCTTCTTGACCACGCTCCCGGCACACAATGGGTGATTGACGGGTACAACCTGTCCTTTGCGTTGGGGAAGGCCATGGCTGATCCTGCCGAGGCGCGCCGGGAAGTGGCGCGCCGGCTCGCGAAGCTCGCACGACGGGCCGGGGGCGGTGCGGTCCTGGTCGTGTTCGACTCGGCACAGCAGGGCGAACGAGCCGTGCGATCCGGGAGGTTGGTCGATGTCTTCTTCGCGCCTTCGCACCAGAGCGCAGATGACGCAATCGTTGAGCGGGTAGCAGTCCCGGGCACGATCGTTGTATCAAACGATCGTGAACTCCGCGAGCGCAGCGAAACAAAGGGCGCGCTTGTCCTGTGGTCCGATGCGCTTGTCGCCTGGCTCGACTAGCGCAGTATGTGTCGGCGTTACAGCACCAGTTCCGCGAGGGTGCGGAGTGTGGTGATGTCGGTAGCGGTTACGTTCAAGGGTGTGACGCCGGCAGCTTTCCAGACTTCAATCTCTTCGGCGACCTTCTCGCGGGGGCCGATGAGATTGATCTGATCAACGAGTTCGTCCGGGACGGCCTCCATTGCGGCCATCTTGTTCCCGGCGAGATAGTGATCCTGGATCGTTTCCGCGGCCTCCTCGAAGCCGTAGCGGCGGGTGAGGTTGTTGTAGAAGTTCTTGCCCTTGGCGCCCATGCCCCCGATGTACAGCGCCGCCATTGGTTTCACCTGCCGACGAGCGGATTCGAGGTCGTCCGTGATAACCGCCGAGAGGCTCGGCGCGATATCGAAACGGGCGGCCTTGTCCGGCTCGCCACTCTTGGCAAATCCGGCGTCGAGCAACGGCTGGTAGATCTGGGGCGCCTGGGAAGGGGAGTAGAACACCGGGAGCCAGCCATCGGCTATCTCGGCGGTGAGCTCGACATTCTTTGGTCCGATGGAGGCGATCAGGATTGGGACCTCGTGGGTCGGGTGGGTGATGAGACGAAGCGGTTTACCGAGTCCGGTGGCGTTGTCACCGGTGTACGGGATGGTGTAATGCTTGCCGGTGTGGACGAGCGGTTCCTTGCGGGCGAAGATTGTGCGGAGGATCTCGACGTACTCGCGGGTTTTGCCGAGTGGTTTGCCGTAGGGGAGGCCATGCCACCCTTCGACAACCTGCGGTCCGCTCAGCCCGATTCCGAGTTCGAAACGACCCCCGGACAGTTCGTTGAGTGTCACGGCGGTCATGGCGGTCATTGCGGGAGTCCGCGCCGGCATCTGAAGGATCCCGGCCCCGACCTTGATTTTGCTGGTCTGCGCTGCGATCCACGCCAGCACCGTCACCGCATCCGAACCCCAAGCCTCTGCGGCCCAGACGATGTCGAAGCCTAGATTCTCTGCTTCTTGAATGAGTTCGAGCGGCATGACGGGTCCGGGTCCCCAGTAGCCGATATTTAGTCCGAGACGCATGTTGTTCCAATCCGTTGCTGACATCACGCTACCAACCCTGGAGCGGGTCGCGCCGTGTTCTTGTCACACCCTGCCCGTACGGTTCTCTGTATCGACGGGAGCGACGAAAGGACCGACGATGATCATTGACTGCGGACTCTGCGAATTGGATCAGACCGATGCGTGTGCGGACTGTTTCGTGACTGCCGTCCTCGACGGTCACGGTGCCATTGAGCTCACCTCGGCTGAGGAGCAGGCGATGCGGCATCTGTCGGACGCGGGCATGGTGTCGCCGCTGCGCCTCGTCGTCAATAGCGACACCACGGCCGCCGCGGGTTAGCCGGTGGTCTCATCGAACTGGCTACGTACCGCGGCGACGATACGAGCTGCATCGGGGATGTAGGCGTCCTCCAGAGGAGGGCTAAACGGAACCGGAGCGTGGGCGCCGGTTACCATTTTGATGGGTCCGCGAAGTGCATGGAACGCGGAATCGGCAGCCAGTGCAGCAATATCGGTGGCAAGCGAGCAACGCGGATGCGATTCGTCGACTACCACCAAGCGTCCGGTCTTGGCCACCGAGCGCAGAATCGTCTCGCTATCGAGCGGTGAGTAGGTGCGGGGGTCGATCACCTCGGCCTCGATCCCGTCTCTCGTCAGGAGCTCTGCGGCTTCGACGGCCGTGTGCACCATCTTCTGGACACCGACAATCGTGACATCGCCGCCCTCGCGAACCGTTCGAGCTACCCCGAACGGGATCGCGTACGGCTCCTCGGGAACCTCGTCGTCACGCATGTAGAGACGCTTGTGCTCGATGAAGATCACGGGATCGGGGTCGCGGATCGCACTGATGAGGAGACCTTTGGCGTCGGCCGCGGTCGCGGGTGCAACCACCTTGAGGCCGGGAACGTGGGTGTACAGCGAATACAGGGTCTGAGAGTGCTCAGCGGCTGCTCGGAACCCGGCGCCGGCAACGGTGCGCACGACCATCGGCACCGAGATCTTGCCGCCGTAGACGTACCGCAACTTCGCCGCGTGATTCAAGAGTTGGTCAAACGAGGTACCGATGAAGTCGACGTACATGATCTCGACCACTGGGCGAAGGCCCGCAATGGCCGCTCCGATGGCGGCACCGACGAATCCCGTCTCCGCAATGGCCGTGTCAATGACCCTGTCCCGTCCAAAAAGAGGGAGCAGTCCCTGGGTGACCCCGAACGGTCCACCCCAAGCGTCGGCCGCGGCCGGGTAGTCGTCGTCGCGTCCTGCGCCGCCGGCTATGTCCTCGCCCATGAGTATCACGCGACTGTCGCTAGCCATCTCCTGGCGGAGGGCCTCGTTAATGGCGTCCTTAACGTTGAGTGTTCGCGTCATGACAGACTCCTCATGTCACAGGGGTGTAGACGTCGGCTGTCAACTGGGAAACATCCGGCCACGGAGCCGCCTCTGCAGCTGCGAAGGCGAGATCGACTTCGGTCGCGACGGTTTGCTCGATCGCATCGAGGGTTGCCATGCTGAGGCGCGTGGCTGTGTCGGTGCGGAATCTCAGCAGAGGGTCGCGTCCTCGCCAGTAGGCGACTTCCTCCGGTGGTTTGTAGGTTTGGGTGTCGCCCTCATACTGACCGCCGTAGCGGTATGTCATTGCTTCGATAAGGGTCGGTCCGCCCCCGCTGCGGGCTCTCTCGAACGCCTCGGTGGTTGCGTCACGCACAGCGAAAATGTCCATGCCGTCGACCTGGACAGATGGGATGCGGTAGGGGCCGGTCATTGCGCTTACGGATCCGGCGAGAAGGTGGTAGTCCACGGCAGTCGTTTCGGCGTACAGATTGTTCTCGCAAACGAATACGACCGGGCACTGGAAAAGGCTCGCAAACTCAAGGGCCTCGTGCCACGCCCCCTGGTGGACGGCGCCGTCTCCAAAGAAGGCGACGGCCACCGAATCACGTCCCAGATATTTGGAGGCGAGCGCGGCCCCGGTGGCGATGGGAAGACCGCCGGCAACGATTCCCATACCACCGATCATGCCCCGCGACTGGTCAGCGACATGCATGGAGCCACCCTTTCCGCCACACACACCCGTTGCCTTTCCATAAATTTCTCCGGCAATCGCTTCCAGAGGTATGTCGCGTGCGATCGCATGACCGTGGTTGCGGTAGGTGGATGTGAACCAGTCATCCTCACGAAGGAGGGGGATAACACCGCATGCGACAGCTTCCTGCCCCGAGTATGTGTGGAGATATCCATCGACCTCCTTCGCTGCGGCAATCTCACTGACACGAGTTTCGAACGCCCGGATACGGGCCATTCGTTCCCACAGCTTGAGGAGGATGTCATTGTCAAGTGATCTCACGGTCGGTCTCCTTAGTGGTGTGTGCACGACTTGATCGTGGGTCAGAGGGCATCGATCAGATCCAGTGCGACCTCGTACACCGCGGCGTTGGCAGCATCGAGCCTGGCCTGGTCGGTTGTTTCGAGCGGGTCAAGGAAACTGCGCCCGAGCAGAAGTTCATCCCACACGACGAGCATCGATACAGCCGACATACCGAAGTAGTCGGCGACAGCGAGTGTCGTGGCAGTTTCCATATCTACCGAGAGGTAGCCGGCATCGCGCCAGCCCTCAACCATCGGTCCGTTCTGCGCAAAGATCGAGTACCACGTGAGGTGTGTACCCCTGTGAACTCGGTGTCCTCGGTCTTCGAGCAGTTTCCCGGCCGTGTTACTCCAGGCCGAGTCTGCATCTATCCATTTGTCAGCGCCGTAGACATGTGCGATGCCTTCCTGACAGGCGGCGGAGTCCGGCACCACGATATCTCCGGGGCGCAGTCCACCCTGGAGGCCACCGCACGTACCGATCTGGATAGCTAGTTGAGCGCCGAGACTGCCGAAAAGATGCGCCACTTCGACTGCCCGCGGTGCTCCATACGCACAGCAATAAACGACCGGACGACCGCGCCACCGGCCAAGGAACATGTCGGGGAATATCAGCTCTCGTACATCATCGAGCATGCCAAGCCTCCAGGTGGTGCGTTGCTCGCGCCACCAGGAACCTTCGCTGATGATGGCGACGGGGATGTCGCCGTCATCGATTTCGAGCGCCTGCTGCCACTCGGCAGGCGTCATGTCCATCATCGAGCGCACCTCGGAGGTCGACTCGATCACGGTGTGCTCGTATCGAGCTTGCGGAAGAAATCACGGAAAATGGCGTCTCTGTCGATGTCGTGGGCTTCGCGCATGAGGCGTTGTTCGGCGATTCGAGGAGTCCAGCAAAGATCGTCGTCGAGCGTCGGCGTGGGTACCAGGGCGGTCGGAACCCACGACGGCTCGATCAGCCAGGCAATCGTGATCATGTCCCACATGATCCAGGTTCGGCCGAAGTGGTCACTGATCGCTCGCTGCTCGTGGAGCGGGTTATTGGCGTACAGCTCGTGGAGGAAGTCGCCGGCCGGGCCGCGCCCCTGCACCCAGCGTTCCATTTCAGGGAGTGAGAGTCGCAGCTGCGCGCCTATGTAGTACCCGGGGAAGTAGATGAGAGGTACACCGCTCTCGAAGAGGATGCGCGACGCCGGAACGTCCTGGACCAGGTTGAGCGAGTCGGCGTTGGATCGCGGGGACCAGGTTGGATAACCCGAAGTCCACAAGACGACGATTCTGTCGGTGATGGCCGGTTCCAGAACAATCGCTGACGCAACGTTGGTGACGCACCCGATTGCCACGACGTACAGCGGATCATCCGACGGCTCAAGGGCGAGCTCGATCAATCGGCGCACGGCAGGGCTGTCAACGGGTTCATCGGGGGTAGACATGTAGCGGGCGGCTCCGCGGAAAACCAGTCCGTCCGGGTCGTCGCCGGTACGGTCGTAGACACGGAGGATCTCGTTGTAGCTTCTTTCCATCCCTTCGGGAGGGTCGACGAACTCGACGTCACGGACGTCACGTCCTGCCTCGGCAAGGCGCTGCGCCCAGCCGCTGAAGGCATCGATGCCGGCAGTCTCAGGATCCGGTTCGTCTTGTGACTCGAGACGCGCCGCTGCGGCGAGTAGCTCGGGACGGTAATGGGCGAACGAGTACGGCTCCGCGAGAACGGCCTCGATGCGTATCCGATCGGGGGACTGAAGCGCCCACACGAGTGCGAATTGATCGTCTATCTCGTTGGCTGTGTCGGTGTCGATAACGACACGCACCGGTCCGGTGGGCGGGTCGAGGAGCCGCGTGCGTCGCTGTTGGGGCATTTCCGGAAATGAAGTCGTTGCATTCATGCGGGCTGCTCGAACCATGAGGTCCACGGCGTTGCGTGCGCAGCGGCTATGTCCGTAAGGTTTTGTAACCTCTGTTCAGCTTCGGCGGTTGCGGCCCCCCGGTCAGAGCTATCAGCAGCGACGAGGTCTTGCCAGATGGCTCGCCCGGCGACATACCCGGAGGCACCGGCGTCACAGGCAATGGTGAGCTGGCGGCTGAATGTCCCAAGGTCGGTCCCGCCCGAGAGCAGGGTCCATGGGCGGGGACTTGCGGCAGTCAGTTCGACACATGCTTCACGCCAGTCGGATTCGTTGTTGTTATCACGATTCGACGGGAATTCGAGCTTGAGGACGTCGACCCCGAGAGCGCCAATCTTGCGAGCCGCTTCGATGACGACCTCCCTTCGATTGTTCTGCATGGCGACAGGGACCAGCGGCTCGGCGAACAGCGGAAGCTCGTGGCGCCCGCATGCCTCGACGAGATTCGTTACAAACTCATGAGTATCGGCAGAGGAGGAAAACGGGTCATACACGAAGGAAACCTTGACCGCGGTGGCGCCGGATCGAGCAGCCCGCGCCACGTCCCAGTCCGCGAAGAGGCGGGGTGGCCCATCGAGTGATGAGTAGTCTCCGTCTTCGAGTCCTATCAAGAGTCCCGTAGTTCCTGGAAGAGCGTGCCCTTCAACGACTGGATTCAGTCCAAGGACGGGGTCGATGAGGACACCCGATGCCGACTGGGCGATCGTTGACACGAGGTAAACCTTGAGGGCACTAAGTTCCGCGTTTGTCATCGACTCCGGTACATCCGGTCGTGCGACGGCCGCGAGGGCAGCGATATGATCGACAGCGAGTATCGCAAAGGCCTGCTCCGGGGTTGAGAGCGCCTGGAGCGCCCGACGTTTCCCGATTGACAGCACGATCCCGGTCTTCGGTTCCGGGTCGTCTACGGTAGTCATACGACGGTCAATCCACTGGATGGCACTGGATCTGTCTCTCCTGCGCCGGCGGGGTCGTCATCGGAGACGATCGATACGTGGTCACGCGGTAACCGGACTCGAACAGTGTCGCCAGTGTCGGCGCGGAACGCTGCGGGAGCGTGGATCTGCCACGGCGCATCACCAATGGTCACCGCCAACTGCGTGTGAGATCCCATGTAGATGAGTGATGTCACCACTGCAGGTACGACGTTCTCCTGCGAGGCATCCTCGGCTACCAGTTGTACCTCTTCGGGTCGGACAGTGAGGACGGTCGGCCCATCGTTATTGTTTGCAGAGTTCTGCGTGGTCTCGATGATGCCGACGTCGGTGTGTACCGTTGATCCAACTCGATGGCCCCGGAGGAAGTTACCGTTTCGAAAGAAACGCGCGACACTCGTCGTACGCGGTGCACGAAAGAACTCATCGGGTGCACCCACTTGCTGAAGAACTCCGTCGAACATGAGAGCCACTCGGTCGGCGAGCATCACTGCCTCTTCCTGATCGTGTGTTACAAAGATCGCGGTGATGCCCAATTCTTTCTGGATCGAGCGGATGAGGTGTCGCATCGTGATGCGTAGGTTGGCGTCAAGGTTTGCGAGGGGTTCGTCCAGCAGCAGCACCTTCGGGCGGACGATCAGCGCCCTCGCCAGAGCGACGCGCTGTTGTTGGCCGCCAGAGAGCTCGTGTGCCTTGCGGTGTTCCAGGCCTGGAAGATCGACAAGATCGAGGATATCCTTGACGCGCCGTGCAGTTTCGTCCTTCGGCACCTTCGCCATCTTGAGCCCGAACCCGACGTTCTGGGCAACATTCATCGTTGGGAAGAGGAGATGTTTCTGGAACACCATGACGGCCCCTCTGCGTTCCGTAGGGGTCGAGAGCACCGACGTACCGTCGAACAGGACATCGCCCGAGGTCGGTTCGATGAGACCTGTGATCATCCGCAGCGTGGTCGTTTTACCGCATCCTGATGGGCCGAGAAAGGCCACCAGTTCCCCTGATTCAATATCGAGATTGAGGTCACGCACCGCGAGATGTTCGCCAAAACGACGCGAGATGTGACGCAGCGATACAGCTGTCATAGTTTACCAAAACCTCCCATAAGAGCCGAATCCCGGCTGAGTTGCCGGGACGTCATAACAAGTACGACGATCGCGGGGGCAACAAACACGAGGCTTATTGCAGCCGCCGTGGAGTTGTTTCCTCCGCTGAGAAAGGGGAATAACACCAGGGGAAGTGTGACAAACGTGCCTCCACCGATGAGCAGTGTCGTTACGTATTGGCCCCACGAGATCAGGAATGTGAACATCGATGCGACCAGAAGTCCAGATGAAATGGCCGGAAAGGTCACGTAACGAAACACCTTGTATCTGTTGGCACCGAGCGTACGCGCAGTTTCCTCAAGAGCGGTGCCGTAGTTCGCAAAGACGCTTGCCATGACGAGCACAAAATACGGAATCGCAGGGATCAGATGGACGAGTGCGACGCCGAACAGTGTTTCGGTGAGGCGCAATCTGATAAATATCTGGTGAATGCCCATGGTCGCGACTAATGCCGGCACGATGATCGGCATCATGAGAAGCCACTCGATCGAGCTTTTGCCGCGAAACTCGTGCTGGCCGAGCGCACGTGATGCGGGTAGACCCACGATGATCGCCATCACGGTTACCAGTAGCGCCAACCTCGTACTGTTCCACAGGCCTTCGAATACCCGTGATGAGTCGCTCGCGGTGTACGACCAGGCCCGCAGACCCCATTCAGTGGGGAGGATGTTCGGGAAATTCCAGCGGAAGGCGAATGACCAGACCACGAGTGTGCTGATGGGGACCAGGACGAACACGACAATGGAGGTGACCGCGGTCCATCGCGCCCAGCGCGGTACGAGTCCGGTCTGTTTCTCCGTGTCGACGCTCATATCACTTCACCGCTGACTTCGCTAGGCGCCGATAGGCAATCAACAAGAGCATGGCTACGACTGCAAGCACGATGCTGATTGCCATGGCCTGCGGGCGCAGTGCAAGGTCGGGATCTTGATACTGCCGAAAAGCAATTACGGGAAGTGTTGAGGGGAAGCGGACCCCGAGAAGCAGCGGGATTTCGTAGTTGGCGAAGGTGAAAGCGAAGACGATGATCGACGTTGACATGACACCGGGCATGATCAGAGGGAGAAGAACGTACCGGAACCGCTGGCGAGCGTTGGCGCCCAGGGTACGCGCCTGTTCTTCGTACTGTGGGCCGACACTCTGCAGAATCGCGAGGACCACGAGTCCGACAAACGGGATCTCTTTCCACAAGAAACTTAGGATGATCGCGACGCCTCCCTTGTCGAAGACGAGCGCCGGAAAATCGGCGGGTACGTCCATCAAACCGGCGGCGGTGGCAAAACGAGCGATGAGCCCGGATTGGGTGATGAGCAAGATGATGCCGCTCGCTGCGACGAGGTGAGGAACGGGTAAGGGGACCTGGAAGAGGAACGTGGTGATCTTAGATCCGGCGAACTTCTCTCGCAGCACGAGCGTAAACGCGATCGCAAACACGCTTGACAGCACGGTGGTGATGAAGGCGATGCGAAACGTGAGCCACAGCGACATGAGGAAGTTGCGGTCTGTTAGCACTGTCGTGTAGTTCGCGAGTGTGAACTCGTTGAGACCGATTGCAGGGAAGTACCCGAGGCTCTGGCCGAGACCGACGAGAATGCCACCGCCGAACAGCAACACGACAAGACCCAACGCAGGCGCCAGCATGAGCGGGATCTTGAGTCCGT
>VAPH01081466.1_pt1 | contig 11318 bp, 12 predicted proteins | sample 3393861 | NCBI WGS metagenome assembly VAPH01 (sample SAMN08290439, study PRJNA428436) | hydrothermal vent metagenome | isolation source: Deep-sea hydrothermal vent chimney | place: Atlantic Ocean: South-mid Altantic Ridge | reverse complement strand
GGCTTCGAGGCGCTCACGTTTCCCCCACAGCACCCCGATCCCGGTCGGGCCGAGCATCTTATGTGACGAGAACGCTATGAAATCAACCCCGAGGGCCTGGACGTCGGTCGGCATGTGGGGGACCGACTGGGCAGCGTCGACGATGACGATTGCACCAACACGGTGTGCCGCCTCGGTGACTTCGGCGATCGGACCGATTGCGCCGGTGACGTTCGACATGCCGCTGATCGACACGATCTTGACCGAGTCGTCAAAGATGCGGTCGATGTTCGATATGTCAATGCAGTAGTTGCTGTCGATGTCGAGGTGGACAAGTTCCGCACCCGTGTGGCGTGCAATGATCTGCCACGGCACCAGATTCGAGTGATGTTCGGCGACGGTGAGGACGATCTTGTCCCCGGGCTTGAGCCGGTCCAGGCCCCACCCGTACGCAATCGTGTTGATGGCCTGGGTGGTGCCCCGTGTGAACACGATCTCGGACGCCGAGGCATTGATGAATTGAGCCACGCGTGTCCGGGCGCCTTCGTATGCGGCGGTTGCCTCATCTGCGAGCGTGTAGGCGCCGCGATGAACGTTGGCGTTGATGCGCTCGTAGTAGTCGCTGACTGCGTCGATGACCTGTTGTGGTTTCTGCGACGTTGATGCGGAATCGAGGTAGATGAGCGGCTTGCCATTGATCGTACGGGACAGGATCGGGAAGTCCTTACGGATACGCGCACTATCCACGGCCGTTACAACCCGACTCGGTAGTCGTCGTAGCCCGAGACCTCGATACTCTTCGCGAGGTCTGCCCCGCCGGTCTCAACAATACGCCCATCGACAAACACGTGGACGATATCCGGAGTGATGTAGTCGAGCATTCGTTGGTAGTGCGTAATGATGAGGAAACCCTTGTCGGGACCGGCCAAACGTGTCACACCTTCCGCGACGACCTTCAGCGCGTCGATGTCGAGACCCGAATCGGTTTCGTCGAGGATCGCAAGATCCGGGTCGAGGATCGTCATCTGGAGGACCTCGTTGCGCTTGCGTTCACCGCCGGAGAAACCTTCGTTGAGGTATCTGTCCGCAAACGATGAATCAATCCCGAGATCCTTCATCGCGTCCATGATCTTGAGACGAAGCTCCAGGACGGTGTAGTCGGTCCCGGTGCGGTTCGACAGCGCGGTGCGAAGAAAGTTCACCAGGTTGACGCCCGGGATCTCCTCCGGGTACTGGAAACCGAGAAACATCCCGCCCTGCGCCCGCTTGTCGGGTGTCATCTCGGCCAGGTCCTCACCCTTGTAGCGGATGGTTCCTGCGGTGACGGTATACGCCGGGTGCCCAAGGAGGAGATTCGCTAACGTGGATTTGCCAGAACCGTTGGGTCCCATCAGGGCATGGACCTCGCCGGCGTTGATGGTCAGATTCAGATTCTTGATAATCTCGACGTCACCCGCGGAGGCGTAGAGACCATCAATCTCGAGGAGTGGAGTTGCGCTCATGGGGATAGTGTAGGGGTGAGAAATGCAGACTCAGTCGGATTCCCCTAGCCGCGTAGTGCGGAAAACACCATGCCGAGGTAATCGGTGCTGATCTCGTTCAACGGCTTGAATACCTGGTAGTAGAAACGTCCGATCCCCAGATCGGTCAGGTCTTTCATCGTCTGAAAGGCCTGCTCCTTGGACCCGATGGGCACGTGTTTTGCGCGCATCGACACCTCGAGCTGTTCGGGGTCCTGACCGTGTTTTACGGCGTGCTCGGCGAGCTGTTCAAGGCCCTCGTTCTCGGTATCGCCGACAAAAGCCGGCCCCACAAACGAGATTTTGATGTCGCTGGGGCTGCGCCCGGCGTTGATGGCTGCCTGTTGCATGACCTGGCGACGCGTCGTCAACGTGTCATCGTCGGTAACGAACATGTTGTATTCGTCGGCGAACTTGCCGGCAAACGTCGGGGTCTTTTTCATACCCGAGCCACCGATGATGAGCGGAAGTTGCCCTGTCGGTCTCGGCAGGACGTCCATGTCATCGAGGTGATAGTGACGACCGGTGAAACCGCCCTCCCTGCGCCCGAACGCGGCATGGAGATAGGCGAGTGTCTCATACAGGCGACTGAATCGTTCGGAGAGGTCCGGGAGTTCGAGCCCGAAACTTTCGTGTTCGGAAACCATCCAACCGGTGCCGACACCGAGCTCCATTCGCCCGCCCGACATCTCATCGATCGTGGCTGCGCTTTTCGCCATGACTGCCGGATTGCGGAATGTCAATGGAGACACGAGTGTCGCGAGCTTGATCTGCTTCGTTTCGCGGGCCAGGCCGGCGAGCGAAATGAGTGCATCGGTGGCGTGTGCGTTGAGATCGTTGTGGAGGTAATGATCGGACCGGGCGAAACTGTCGAGGCCGGCGTCGTCTGCCCATGTGGCGAGAGCCAGCAGTTCGTCGTAGGTTCCGCCGAGCTGTGGCTCGACCATCAATCCAAGTTCCATCATGAGCTCCTCATGGTTACCAACCGCGTGCGCGCCATGCCCCGAGGCTAGGACGCTCGGTACCGATTGTCGTATCGAGACCGTGGCCGGGGAGCACGAGAGTTTCGTCCGGCAGCGTGAATAGCGAGGTATCGAGCGTCTCCATGATTTGAGAGAACGCAGCCGGCGACTGGGTTGCCCCGGGTCCCCCCGGGAATAGTGTGTCGCCGGTCAACACGACTCCGTCGACGATGAACACGGTTGATCCGGGTGTGTGGCCGGGTGCATGGACCGCCTGAATCGAAAGGTTACCAACGTCGATCGTTTCGGTTGAGAGCGGCTGATCGATTGGTGTCGTGACAATGGATTGGTCGGCCGGATGCAACCGGAACGGAATGCCATAGTGCTGTGACACCGGCTCTACCGCACCGACATGATCCCAATGTCCATGCGTGGTGAGGATGGCGAGAGGTGCCACGTCGCTCATTTCCTCGATGATCCGTTCAGCTTCGTCGGCAGCATCGATTACAACGCCTTGCATCGTTTCTACGCATGCAACGATGTAGACGTTGTTGTCCAACGGTCCGACGGACACCTTGCGGATGTACATGGTCGCAGTTTCGAGATGCCACGGTGTTGCCATGATGCTCCTCTTGGTCGAGTTTGTTCCGAGAGTAGTGCGGACGCGCGCTGGCTGCAGACGCGCTTGAATGTGCCTCCGAGGTCAAGCAACGTAGGCAAGGATGCAAGATGAACTTTGGTACAACCGACGAGCAGGCAATGTTGCGCGACATGGCGCGAGAGTTCCTTGCCAACCGGCTGTCTTCAGAAAGAGTGAGGGTCCTGATGGAGTCCGATACGGCTCACGACGAGGCGTTCTGGGCCGAGATCGCCGAGATGGGCTGGCAGGCAATGGCGATTCCCGAAGAGTATGGGGGAGCGGGTTTCACCTTCCAGGAGCTCGGTGTCATCCTTGAGGAGATGGGTCGACGGGTGAGTCCCGGGCCGTTCTTCTCAACGGTTGTGCTCGGGGCGAACGCGCTGCTACTCGGGGGCACTGAGGACCAGAAGAAGCGACTTCTCCCATCGGTAGCGGCAGGAGAGCATCGCCTGGCTTTCGCGCCGGTCGATACCGGTGGCCAATGGTCGCTCGAAGATGTGACGACGACGGCCGTGATCGACGGCTCTGATGTCACGTTGACGGGACAGAAGTCGTTCGTTGTTGATGGGCACACTGCCGACACGTTGATCGTTTCTGCCCGTGACGACGACGGCAACGTTGACTTCTGGTTGGTTCCCCGTGATGCTGACGGCGTCACCGCTCACCTCGTTGAAACGCTCGACATGACGAGAAAGCAGGCCGACGTGACGCTCGACGGGGTTACTGTCAAGGTTGCCGACAGGCTGGGTGACGCAGGTTCGGGCGGTGCGCTGATCGATGCGCTTTACGACATAGCGGGGGCCGCTCTCGGTTACGAATCCGTCGGTGGGGCCCAACAATGCCTTGACATGGCGGTGGGGTACGCCAAGGAGCGCAAACAGTTCGGTCGAGCCATTGGGTCCTTTCAGGCGGTGAAGCACAAATGTGCCGACATGCTGGTTCAGGTGGAGTCGGCAAAGTCTGCGGCGTATGCGGCCGGCTGGGCTGCCGTCAACGATCCGGAAGAATTCCTCATCACGGCGCCGCTGGCGAAATCGTTCTGCACCGACGCCTTCTTCTTCTGTGCCGCCGAGAGCATCCAGGTGCACGGGGGGATCGGGTTTACCTGGGAGCACGATGCGCACCTGTTCTTCAAGAGGGCGAAGACCAACCAGCTCATGTTCGGTGACGGCACCCTGTGGCGAGCGAAACTCGCTGACCGACTCGGCATCTAGCGGCACCCACCTCTGTGGTTTTGGCGTCCATTTGGGCGATATACCGCGCGCCCAAATGGACGCCAAAACTGGTAGATGGGGGCTCTAGTTCTTGAGACCTTCCATGATGGCCTGCAGCTCGGTTGTCTCGATCCCGCCGAGTCGGCGCTGCACAACGTTGCCGTCGGCATCAAGGAACACCCAATAGGGGAACGCGGTGCCGCCAAACGCCCGATATGTCTCACTGTTGGCGTTGTCGACAATAATCGGCGCCGTCCAGCCTTCGCGTTCAAGCCACTTCGACGGGGGATAGTTGCCACGTGTTTGATCTAAGGCGGTACTGACAGCAATGATGTCGACGCCTTCCACTCCACCCGTTGCTTCAACCCACTGCTGCACGGCGGGCACTTCGGCCTGACAGAACGGGCACCAGTGAGCGAGGAAGACAAGCGCTGTGGGAGTCCCGGGTTGGATCTCGACTGCGTTGTCGTTGAAATCTGCCCCGACGACCGTAGGCGCTTTGCTTCCGACGGCAGGGTCCGTCGCCGGTGTCATACCCTGCTGGAGAGGGACCAATGATCCAGAAACCACCGGTGCGCCGGTTTCGGAAGCTTCCTGGCTCGTGTCCCCGGCGAACAGGACGATCGCGACCAGGAGCAGCGCTATCACCCCAAACACCAGACCGGCGACCGGTACCTTCCCGTTCTCTCGTGCTGCCATGTTGGTGTTCTCCTCGATTGTTTGCTGCCTTGTTGGTGTGAGAGGAAGCACGGGAAAACGGTCTGGCCGTTATCGACGTGTCCCGTCTTTTTCATTGAGATAGAGAGCGATCGTGACAACGATGATCATGAGAAACGCGGCGAGCGCCATGACCGGTATTGACACATTGTTGAAGACGTTGATGTATTTACCCGAGCAACTTGGTCCGAATCCGCAGGCCCCCCCTGCATCGAGGTCCGGGAAGATCTGGACGTAGTTGTGATAGGTCGAGATGCTCGCACCGATCACAGCCAGCGGGAGGACGTACCGGCGTACGGAGGTATCCCTTTTGATGAGCGCCACCACGAATAACACCGCCATGGGGTACATGAAGATCCTCTGGTACCAGCAGAGCTCGCACGGTTCGAAGTGTCGGATCTGCGAGTAGTAGAGGCTGCCGGCAGTTGCCGAGACCGAGATACCGGCAGCGAGCAGTAGTTCGCTCCCGGCGATCGACTTCCGGACCCGAGTGAGTGTCTGTTTTGCACCCGCGGAGAACGGGCCTGCAGCAGCAAGCAAGACAACCGCCGCAGTCGCGCTGAGGCCTACGATTGCCACTATTGCGAAGAAAAGGTCGACCTGTTCGCCGGACACTCGTACCTCCGTGACACGATTTCGCCAAGAAAACGTATCACGGCTCGGTCCCGGCCGAGAGGGTAGAATGGCCCTATGGGAGCTGCCATATTCGCATTTGCACTTCTCCTGCTAATCGCCGGCATAGGGCTTGCATTTCTGTGGCAGGGGAGAATCGAATCAGAGTTCAGCGCGGTTATTTACGGCGTCGAAGACTCGCTTGAGTGGGTGACCGCCGCTCTTACCCCGGAGACCCGCGCCCAACTCAAGAGGTCGGACGTGCGTCGGATTCTCGAGCATGACATCCGGTTCGCTCAGAAGGCATTCGAATCCCATGACCTTGATGGCGCCGTTGTTGTTGGGGGATACGATTCCGCAGTATTCGTTCAAGAGGCGTGTCTTGGTCAGGGATACGCCTATGACGGTCCGCTCATCGAAGAAGTGCTCGCAAGGCGGGCTGATTACATGATCGCGATCGGTGCTGTCGGTCCGGCGGCGTCTGCGAAGGAAACTGCTGAGGCGTACGGCATGGACGTTGATCCTGATTTACGGTCTTCCGACGACGTCGAATAGACTCAGTTCGATCGGGCATGAACAGCGTCCCACGGAGGCCTCGATGAGACACACACCATTGATAGCGGTGCGCAGATTGGCTGTTGTTCTGGCGTTGGTCGCGGCCGCCTGCTCTGGATCGGTAACCACAACGACCGCGGCAACCGAAAGTGCCCCGTCGCCGACCGTCGCGACATCCGGTCCGCAACTCCGGTTCGGCAGCGGTGAGATGCCGGAGACGTTCCCCGCGGACTTCCCCATCCCCGATTCAGCGAAAATCGGCTCCACGATGATAGATGGCGCAAGTAACCGGTCCGAAATGATTATTCGCGTCGGCGCCGGTCAGGATGCCGTGGTCGTGTTCTACACCCGGAATTTCGAGCAACTGGGTTATTCCTTCTCCAGTGAACTCCGCACAAACGGAGACGCCGTCGTGACCTTCTCCAAGGGTGACGTTTCCGGAACGGTCCTGGTTCGCGTGGCGGCGAACGATCTTTCCGAGGCCATCGTGCAGATCGGGTTCTAGGTATGGCGCGACTCCCTCGGTACTCCGAACACCGTTTTGTCGGCGATCGCTCGACGATGACCGTCTTTGATACTGACGACCTCGGGGAGTCGGAGGCACTGATCGAGCGCGTTGATACCCACGACCTCATGGGGAAGAATCTTGTCCAGACCTTCGGGCCCGACACCCTGGTCGAGGCCCGCAACCGTGGATTCAGCCCGCCAACGTAGGGTCGAGCGTCGCGATCACGCGTTCAGCGACGGTGGAGTATCGGAAATAGAAGAAGTGATCGCTTCCTTTGAGCACATCTATGTCTGCTCCTACTGAATCGGCGTATTCGGAGAGTTCCTCAACATTCACGAACTGATCCCGGTCGCCGACGATGAATCGACGCCGGGCCGGTGGGAGCGCGGCCGGATCGGGGAGCCTGGGAGTGAGGTCGTTGAACACGGGAGGCGCTATCCCGACCCACGGCAACGACGATTGCTCGCGTGCCTGCCAGACCAACGATGTCGCCGCACCGAACGACCAGCCGACTATTCCGAGCGGGAACGCAGGGTAGGCGTCCATGGCGAAAGCGACAGCCGAACCGACGTCGTCTTGTTCGCCCACTCCAGCCGACCATTCGCCGGTCGAGGTCCCGACCCCTCGGAAATTGAACCGCAGAACACCGAAACCTGCTTGAACGAGCTCCGTCGTGATGCCAATCATGAGCGGAGCGGTCATGGTGCCGCGATGCTGGGGGTGGGGATGACACAACACTACGATCGAGAGAGGCTCGACCGGCATGTCCCATCGTGCCTCAAGGCGCACGTTGTCCGACGACTTGATCGAGAAGCGAGTGATGACCGGTGCGAGAGGGGAGTCAGCCATGGATCGCACCCGGAAGACTCGACGATAGGCCCCGCAAGACAATGGTGGTTTCACCTTTGACGTGTACCGCAACGACGGTAGGACCCGGTTCCACGACTCCCCGGCAGGCACTCACGTGAAGCTCATCCGCATTACGATGACGAACGAGATGACAATCACCAGACCGGTGATGAGCGAAGCAAGAATGAGGTAGCGGGTCTGCATGGCGAGCATGCTACTTGGGCTGGAACCCGTCCAAACGGGTGCGCCGCCGGAACGCAGGTAGGCGCTACTATAAGGGCGTCATTGCGCACCTGGCACGGGTGCGTGTTACCGGAGGCCGACGTGTACGACGTAGTAATAATTGGTGGTGGTCCTGGCGGTTATGCGTCAGCTCTCTATGCCCACAATTTTGGGTTGAAAGTTGCCCTGATCGAGAAGGACACCGTTGGGGGAACGTGTCTGGTGAGGGGCTGCATTCCAGCCAAGACCTGGCTCCACGCCGCCGAGGTGTTCACAACGGTGAAGAACGCATCGACGTATGGTGTCAATACGTCTGAGCCGACTGTTGATTGGACCGCAGCGCTTGCGCGCAAGAACCAGATCGTCGGTCAGCTCGTCAAGGGTGTGTCAGGGCTGTTGAAGGCTCGCAACGTTGACAGTTTCGACGGTTTCGGTCGGCTTGTTGAAGGCGGCGTTCACGTGGCGCTGAGCGACGGTACCGAGCAGACGCTGGAGACGAAGAACGTCATCCTCGCAACGGGGTCCGTGCCCGGTTCAATCCCCGGTTTCGACTTCAACGGCACGTCCGTCATTAGTTCGAATGAGGCGCTCGACTGGGAGGCTCGCCCGGGACGGGTCGCCATCGTCGGTGGTGGTGTCATCGGCTGTGAGTTCGCATCGTTGCTTGCCGACTTCGGCACCGAAGTTCATGTGTTTGATGTTGCCCCCCAGCTACTCCCGGGTACCGATCCCGATGCGGTCAAGGTGCTACTGCGCGAGTTCAAGAAAAGGAAGATCAAGGTTCACACCGACATATCCGTCGCTGCTCCCGAGATCATCGACGGGGGTGTGCGTCTCAGCTACGGAGAAGACAGCGTTGAGGTCGATGTCGTGCTTGTTTCCGTCGGTCGAGCGCCGTTTACCGAGAATGTCGGTATCGAGGAGGCCGGAATCGCCCTCGACCGTGGGTTTGTTCCTGTCGACCTCGAGACGATGCAGACATCGAAACCGGGAATCTACGCAGTGGGTGACATTGTCGCGGGCACGCCGCAACTTGCCCATGCCGGTTTCGCGGAGGGTATCGCCGCCATCGAGCACATTGCCACGGGGGTTGCGAAGCCGGTTGACTACAACGCCATTCCGCTCGTTGTCTACACGCATCCCGAGATTGCCTCGGTTGGACTCACGGAGCAGGCGGCTCGTGACAAAGGTCTTGATGTTGAGGTCACTACCCATGGAATGCGCGGTATCGGCCGTGCGATCATTCAGGGTCAGGTCAGCGGCATGGTCAAGCTTGTTTGCGAAAAGGACGGTCCGATACTCGGTGCCACCGTCGTCGGTCCGGGCGCCGGCGAGTTGATTCATGAGCTGATGTACACGGTTGCGTGGGAAGCCCTGCCCGAGGAGGCAGCGGCGTTGATCCACGCACATCCGACGGTTGCAGAGTCGATCGGAGAGACTCTGTTGTCAGCATCCGGCAAGAGTCTCCACTGATGGCGGCGGCGATGTGGGCGAGGTTGCAGAGGATCTCACCGCCCCGGCGGTCAGAGTCGAAGAGTTTCGTGTCAGACACTGACACGCATGAAGGAGCATGAGGCATGCCAGTAACTGTCACGATGCCACAACTCGGTGAGACGGTTACCGAGGGCACCATTCTCTCGTGGGCGAAAGCACCGGGTGACATGGTCGCGGAGGACGAGGTCCTCCTTGAGATCTCGACCGACAAGGTTGACACCGAGGTGCCGTCACCGGCGGCCGGCATTGTCCAGGAAATCCTGGTCGCCGAAGGAGAAACCGTTGCGGTCGGTGCGGCACTTGCGGTCATCGCCGGTCCGAACGAAGTAAGTGCGCCAACTGCTGATGCGTCGGTTGCCGAAGCATCCGTTCCTGCCCCTGAAGCGGACGCTTCGGCTCCGGAAAGTCCGCCCGTCGAGACAGGTACCCCCGCCGCTGCGCCTGCCCCCGCACCAGCACCAGCACCTGAACCTGCATCTACCCCCGCGGCACAATCCGATCCGACCGATGGGTCGGGCGGCATATCTCGCCGCGGCAATCTGTCGCCGATCGTTCGCAAGCTTGCGGCCGAACACTCCATCAACCTCGATCTTGTCTCCGGTACCGGCGAGGGCGGTCGCATCACCCGCACCGACGTCATGGCATTCATTGCCGGTTCGGTGGAACCACGCGAGCCGTCCATTCTGGAAACAACGACGGTGACGTTCGAGCCGGCGCCCGACGCTCCTGTTGCCGCGGCACCTGCCACTGCGGGCCCGGCGCCCGCAATCCCGGCGGTTGCCCCCCCTGCCCCCGAGCCGGCCCCGGCACCACCACCGCCGGTGGTTCCGGTGGTTGCAGTGTCGGTCCCGGAACAGGGAGCTACCGAGGTTCCAATCGGGCGTCTTCGTAAGAGGATCGCGGCAAACATGGTTGCCGCCAAGGCCACCGCGGCACACGTGTGGACCGTTATGGAGGTCGATTTCGAACGGGTCGAGCGGGTTCGCGCCGCACACAAACAAGAGTTCAAATCACGCGAGGGTTACAGCCTCACGTATCTGCCATTCATATCGCGGGCGACCATGGATGCTCTCATGACGTTCCCCGTCGTCAACAGTGCTTTTCATCTCGAGGAAGGCACCCAGGTGTTCAACGCCAACGTCAACCTCGGGATCGCCGTCGACATGAATGAAGAAGGTCTCGTTGTCGTCACGGTGAAGAACGCCGACAGCCTTCGTCTCAAGGGCCTTGCGCGCGACATCCGCTCGAAGGCCATCAAGGCACGTGACGGCAAGCTTGACCCCGACGACATCTCCGGCAGCACGTTCACGATCACTAACCCGGGTCCGTTCGGATCGTTCATGTCGGCACCGATCATCAACGTTCCGAACGTTGCGATCTTGTCGACCGACACCGTCACAAAACGGGCAACGGTTGTCACGTTGCCCGATGGGTCGGACTCGATCGCAATTCACCACATCGGCATGTTGGGGCTCACCTGGGACCATCGCGCCTTTGACGGCTCCACCGCCGTGAAGTTCCTCGGTCGGATCAAGAACAACCTCGAAACCTGGGACTGGGACCAGGAGCTGTCATGACCTCGGTGGCGCCTGAGCGCTCGGACCTGCTCAGAGTCCGCTGGTTGGGTCGTCTCCCGTACGCCGAGGCGTGGGATCTGCAACGTGCGCTCTGGGAGGGACGTGCGACCGGTCGCTCAAGTGACGACTATCTCCTGTTACTCGAACACCCGCACACCTATACCGTCGGTCGCAACGGTGACGGTTCAAACCTGATCACCGATCTCGATGACCTCGGGGCGATCGGTGCTGAGATCCACCATGTCGATCGCGGCGGGGACATCACCTACCACGGTCCGGGTCAGCTCGTTGGATACCCGATCGGCGCGGTGAAACGTCTTCCACGTGGGTACGACATGGTCGGGTTAGTCAGGCTCATCGAAAAGACGTTGATCGCCACCGTTGCCGAGTTCGGTATCGAGGCGTGGGCCGAAGACGGATTCGCCGGTGTGTGGACTAAGCAGGGGAAACTAGCTGCCATCGGACTCCG
>VAPH01066324.1_pt1 | contig 11333 bp, 6 predicted proteins | sample 3393861 | NCBI WGS metagenome assembly VAPH01 (sample SAMN08290439, study PRJNA428436) | hydrothermal vent metagenome | isolation source: Deep-sea hydrothermal vent chimney | place: Atlantic Ocean: South-mid Altantic Ridge | reverse complement strand
GTTCTTCTTTCGTAATAGATTTGGAATAAACATCAGCCGGATGTTTTATGAAAATTAATTTTATATCAATTTTTTCTATGTTATTATAAAGCTGCATTATTATATAAGCATAAAAATTTAATTGTGGTAAGTAATTTTCAACCCTGTCTTTGATCTGCTCCTTTTGAATATTATCTGTTTTATAATCAACAATAGTAATTTTATTCTCTTCAAAAATTATTTTATCGATGATCCCGTATAAATAATAATCATTTTCTTTTAGATATACTTCAAATTCATTTTTATAGTTTTTGTACGAATTAATTTCACTAAAAATTGATGCTGTATAAAATTCCTTTAAATCATTTTTAATATCTTCTTTAAGAATGTTTTTTGTTTTGTCATTTAATATAATTTGATAATTCTTTTCGGTTAAAATAGAATTTAAATAATCATCTAATTCCTCATATTTTTTTTCTTTCTGCAGAATATTGTGTATTAATTTACCCTTTAATTCCGGCGGGTAATTTCCCAACCTCGAATTATTTTTTCCCGTTGGATCTTCATCTTGATCAAATTCGGAAGGATTAAACTCATACACTTTTTCCGTAGATTTTGTTTTATCATAATTTTTATAATTCTCATAAAGTTTTGTTAAACCAAGGTCATAAGTAAATTTATATTTTAACGGGCACTGTGTATAAACTGCTATTTTAGTTGCCGATATAATTTCTCCCGAAGGATAATCAACAATCTGATTTATATTGATTTTTATTTTTTTATCAATTAGGTCATCAATATTTTCATTATGTTTTACAGACATCAATTCAATTGAATTTATTACCGGAATATTAATATCAATATCTTCAATTGTATTTTTGAAATTTTCATCGCTATTAATTAAACGTTTAAATTTTGTTGAAATATTTATCGTATCACTTTCATCATCAAATTTAATTACCGATGATAGTATCCCCATAAAAGATTTTTTGCCATAATTTTTTTCTTTTGTTGAGGAAATAAATAAATAGTCTTTCGCACGTGTTATACCGACATAGAGCAAACGTTTTAATTCAGCTTCGTCTTTTTTACTATTAATAATATTTCTAATACTCAACAATGGGGGTTCAATAAAATCCTCATAATATCCATCGTCGGTAGGTAGTTTAGACAGTACACCAAATTCTTTATCAACAGTTACTTTTTTGCTTCTACTTATATTCTGCTCGCCGCACCTGTACAAAAACACGGCGGGAAACTCCAACCCCTTCGCCTGATGTAATGTCATAATTTTAACAGCGAATGAATCCAAGTCCAAATTACTCTGAGCTTCATCGTTTATTTTTTCAATTGCACCCTTCAGATATTCAACATAATCATACAAGGTTGTAAAAGGCTTTTGAGAATAATTATTAGTGATGAATATTAATTTTTGAAGATTTGCGATCTCTTGTTTTCCATTTATTCGTGAAGCCAAAGTAGAAATGAAAGGCGACTCGGCAAATATCTTTCTTAACACAAATGATACTTCAGAACTTGAAGCAAGGTTTATATTTTCTTCTAAAATTTTAATAAGAGAATTATGCAGGTTATTAATCACGGAATAGTTTTTTAGTTTCTGCCAAAAACTTTCACCGGGCTTTAAAGATACTTCAAACAAAGTACTGTCGGGTAAATTAAAAAACGGAGACCTCAAAATTCCGATTAAAGCCGTATCATTTTTTTTATCCAACAGAAATGAGAAATAATTATAAACATCGTAAATAGGCTGCCTTTGGTAAAATCCCTGTCCCCCTACAATAGTAAACGGAATCCTATACTTAACAAAAGCTGTTTCCAACTCTTTAAAGTATTTTCTTCTGCGGCAAAGTATTGATATATCCTGCCATTGAATATTACTTTCTTCTCTTTGTTCGTTGATATTCCACTTATCCTCATTAACTAATTTTAATATTCTCTTTGCCGTCAATTCCGGTTCGGTAATCTCTTTATTTGTTTCATCATTATTCCCGGCTGATAATATTTCTATTCTCCCTTTTATATCATCATTACGCGCACAAACAAGTTCCGAATAAGCGACTTCATTATATAACGGGTTGGGATTTGAAAATAAATTCCGGAATACGTAATTAGTAAAAGCGGAAATTACAGGCGACATCCTAAAACTATCCGGTAAAGAAAGAAGAGAATCGTTTCCCTCTAATTTCATAATATCATTTTTTGTTTTGCTAAAAATCTTCAGGTCGGCATCCCTGAAACTATATATACTTTGTTTTTCATCCCCCACAATAAAGAGATTACCTTTTTTCAAATAATCTAAAATCGGCAAGAATATATTGTACTGAAGTTCGTTTGTATCCTGGTATTCGTCTATCATTATGTATTTAAATTTCTTTTTCAGTTCGCTAATTACGCCCGGATTAGAAATAATATCTTTTGTATACAAAAGAATATCCTCATAATCCAAGAAACCCAATTCCGTTTTTCTCATTTCATAATTTTCAAGACACGATTGAAAAATGTTTAACAGGCTTAGAGAAAATTCGGCTAATTTTTTATTTGTTACTCCTTCATTTATATCAAAATTCAATTTTAAAAGTCTTTCATAAAACTCTTCAATCAAATTTCTTTCCTCAGAAAATTGCAGGTAAGAATCATTTTTAAGATATCCTTGTTTGCGGACCGAATTTTTACTTGTTAAAAGATAGCTCCCTATTTTTTTTAAGATTAATAATTTTCCCTTTAATTTATTTTGTTCACTTATTTTTAAAAGAAGTTGTTCAATCTCCGAACCATATTTATTATCCTTTTTATTTTTTAAAACATCATCATTTAAAAGTCCAATTTTTTCCGTTACATCTCTTAATTCATCGGCAAATATCTTGTCTAAATATTCATCATAAATTTCAGTGTAATTATCTGCTATATTATCAATATTGTTTTTATAAATATGGTTTTGAATAGCCGAAATTTTTCGGCGTTCATATATAAGATTTGAAATTACTTCACTTAAAGAATTTTTGGAACCGAAGATCCTAATTACTTTTTTTATTTCACTATTCTTTTCTTCATTTTGGAAAATCTTCTTTATTTCTTCTTCTATTGCTAATTCAATTAATTCATTTGAAGTAATTTGATCTATCGGTGTAAAGTTTGCATCAATTTTTGCTTCCACCGGGAATTGTCTCAAAACATCAACACAAAAAGAATGGATGGTAGAAATGTGAGCTGAAACCAACTGCCTCCTGATTTGATTCCATTTCTTTAACTTATCCTGAGATATATTTTTCTTTATGGTATCTTCAACTTCGGTTGCAATTCTTTTATATAGTTCGCTTGCTGCTTTATCAGTAAAAGTAATAGCTGCAATTTCTCTTAAAGATATATCTTCGTTCTCTACTATTTGTAAATATCTTTTAGATAAAACAAATGTTTTACCCGAACCTGCATTTGCAGTTAATGAAATATGATGTTTATATTCTAAAGCTTTTTGCTGGTGAGGAGTTAATAATAACATTTTTAAGGATTTATTCTTTTGTCCAAAGGTATTAAAATTTTGAATGTCGTTCCATTTTTTGAAGATTTTAATAAAGAAATATTTCCCTCTAAACTTTCAATATATCTTTTTGCTAAATACAATCCCAGCCCCATGCCCTTTTCTTTGGTTGTAAAACTGGAATTAAAAACCTTCTCCCTGTCTTTTAAAGGAATGCCTCTACCGTTGTCTTCAATCAAAATTTTATAGTCTTGGCGTGATTTTGAAATACTGATTATTATTTTTGTGCTTTCTGCCTGAATTGAGTTTCTTATAAAATTAATTAACATCCTTCGTAATTGATTACTGTCCGCATCTATTTCAGCTCTATCAATTTCAGCATTAATATCAATTTTTGTTTTTTCATTTAAAAACAAATTGCAAGATTTTCTTATTTCTTCAATGATATTAATTCTTTCTATTTTCGATAACGGCATTCTTGCAAAATTAGAAAATTCAGTTGCGATTAAATTTAGGTTATCTATTTGATTTAAAATTGTCTCGGATAATTTTTTAAGTATACTGCCAAAATTTTTCTTCTTGTCTTCGTAGGCAATTAATAACTGCTGCACTGCAAGTTTCATTGGTGTAAGCGGGTTTTTAATTTCGTGAGCTACTTGCTTTGCCATTTCCTTCCACGCATTTTCACGTTCTAATTCAGCCATTTCAATTTGGTTCTTTTGAATTTCTCTCGCCATTGCGTTAAAACCATCAACCAGTTCTTTCATTTCACTTCGTTCTTTAACGTCTAATGAAATATCAAAATCACCATGCCCAATTGATTTTGCAGCGCCTGTAAGTTTACGTATCGGTGAAGAAATTCTATTGGATATAATTGTGCTGAAAATAATTATGAGAATAACAGCGAAAGAATACATCCCGAAAAGAAACACATCCGCATCAATAACCGTATAGGGAATTGTTATTTTATTAAATGCATTATTAACACTAATAATATAACTTTTGTCCCTAAGAATAATTTTTTTATAAAGTGTCTGATAAACGAATCGATCTAAATGATCTTCATCTATAAACTTTTTATAATTCAGATAATTTATATAGTAGTATGCTATGGGATCTATTTTTGTGTTAAATATATCAGTATCATAAAACTGTTGCTTAGAGCTGAAGAGTTGATTGCTTCCTTTATAAATAGAAAAGGATATACCCAGTTCTTTTACTGCGTTATTAAATATTATTGGTAATGCTCTATCTTCGTGTTTTGCAATTTGTGAGCGGATATGATCCACCACATATTTTGAACGTTCATTCAATCCTTGTGAAATTGCTGCAACTGATTTTTTTTCGACAACACTTCGATTATAAACAGCTAATAAAACGACAGGCAAAATTGAAATAATAAGAAAAGCAATTAGCAGTTGTGTCCTAAAAGTAAATGAAGTTTTTTTAATATTATATATGAAGAGGAAAATTAAAAAAACCAACATGAATATACTTTGAACAATAAATAATTTAAAAAAGTTGTAGAGACTCCACGATAAATCTTTCTCAAGAACCGATACTGAAATTATATTATCTTCACCATTTATTTGAGATTTTAAAACATAGGTTAAATACTGTTCACCGTTTAATGTTAAATAGATCCATGCTTCATTATACTTTGAGAATTTAGCATTTAATATCGGTTTAACTTGGTCTAAAGAAGGGTAAATATCACCGAATATTTGAGTTACTTTAGAATTATTAAAAGTAAATATTTTAAGTAGATTTAAATTTATTACCGAATTAACAATGTTAAGATTTGAAGCTAAAAAACTCGGGACGGTTTGCAGTCCTAAATTTTCTAAACTAAATTTTACGGATGCTGATATAAATCCCACTGTTACATTATTTAAATTAACAGGTATATAACCTGTAATTATTGAAGTAGGCGGTAAATTATTGTCAATAATTTCAAATATTTCAGGAGTTGAAGCATCCGCATTTAAATAAGATTTATCTAAAACAGCATCTGCGCCAAGTCCAAGATTAAAATTACCTATCGGTATTTTGTTTCTATCAAATATTACTACAGATGACGGCAGCGATTCTTTTTGTAGAGAAGAGCCGCTCCATATTTTAAATGCTAATGCATTATAATTTGTGTTCTGAATCAGAAACGAACTCTTTACAGCACCATCGTTTGAAGCATCAATTAATAATTCATTAACAAAAAATTCAAATAGATTATCGTTTGACCTGTTAATTTCAAGCGCTGTAGTTTTAAGAGATTCTTTTTCCAAATCAAGATTAAAATAATTCATCAACGAAACAACAATTACAGATGCCGTGATAACAATGTAAAAATAATTATATATTGATAAAGGACTTGTGTGATAAATTCGAATCGAAATTAGGAACAATAAAGTAATAATAACAAAACTTAAGAACGGAGTGATAAGGGGTTGAGGTTGTAATTCTATAAAATAATAACCGATAATTTGGAAAATGATAAATAGAGCTAAAGAAAAAAGAAGAAATTTTCTATTATTTAAAGTATTATAAATCGATAGGAAAAAAAGAAGAATTACAATTAATATTAATATAATTGAGACTCCCAATAACAAAACATTCAGGTTCATTAATAAACTCGGCAAGTCAGGAATTAGGTTAGGCTCTTTAAAGTATCGTAAAGTTGAATCGAAGATTACGCTTTTGACAGAGGCGTTTAATGCTCTAATCAAATACAAAAATAATATTAATAGAAATGGAAGAGAAACAAAATGTAAGTATTTCCATCCGTTGGCTAACGGATTACTTTTATTATTTTGTAATAAAAATGATTTGCAAAATTGAAAAATTTTTATGCTGATAATCAGAACGAATAATACAGAGATAAAAAAGTCTACCGGTGATTTTACAAAACCAAAAGCAAATTTAGAAGAAAAATATGTGGGATTAGTGAGAGTCGGTGTAAGAAAATCGAATAGATCTTTTGCACTAAAAAGTAATAAACGGAATAAGAAAAGATAGATTGTCAGCAAAGCGATTTTAATGCTTTTGTGTTTTATCTTTTTAAATTCATTTCTGAAAGAAGGGAAAAGCAGCAAATAAGCAATAATTAAAAATAGTGACTGAAATAAAGATGAATAAGAACTTATATTGCTGAGTTGATTCTCCAACAGGGGTATATCAAAAGTAACTAAAGCTATTTTTTCATCATTATTATTTAATAGTTCAAATGAATAAATCCTTTTGTTATTTTCTTTTTCGGCAAAGGATGAATAAAATATTTTAAAATTAACATCAAGCTTTGACATCAATTCTTTTGTGAAACTTAACGGCTTATAATACGGGGTGTTTAACTTATATTTTTTCTCAATCGGTAAAGACACACTAAAATAGAACTGTTCATTTTCAATGATAATTGTATCGGTAACAGACAAGTATGTTATTAAATCGGAATCATAAAAATGTAAATGTCCTGCGGGATAGGATAAAGGCAAAATGTTTTGCGCAGGGATTGCAATAGTTTTATTCCAAGCAATTAATTTACCGTTGGGTGCTAAAATTTCAATTGAATATTTGTCATAATAAGTATTGTTTATAAGTTTAATTAACCTGGCATACGTTCTATTGCGTGGGCTTAAAGTTTTAATTAAATCATTTTTTATTTGTTTGTCTACATAAAAAAGGCTTTGTTCTTTTTGCTTAAAAATATTTTTAACTGAATTTTCAATTTCTATAATTTTTATTGATACTGATTTATTCCAATTGTTGGCAATATTTTTTAAGATTATTGGAGTGATAAAACCCGATAAAAAGAAAAGTAAAACGAAAAGAAAAACTGTATATAAGTATTTCTTGCCCCCTTGTATTTTTTTAATGATTTTATTGTTCATTAATTAAGTGTAATCTGTAATATCTTCCATTCGTTTTTTACTCTTTTAAGAGAGACATAAACTCTTAGTGATCTTCTTCCATCGTGTGTGTTAAAATCATAAGAACCAACAGCATAAGGGGTATTTGCATCAGTGTATATTTTATCAAATTTAAATGACTTAACTTTATGTTTTCTAAAGTATTTTTTTAGGACATAATAAACTTGATTATTACTATAATATCCGCTGACACCATTTGTTAGATTCAAATAAGTTCTGGAATTGAAGTATCTTGAAAGCTGAGCAATATCTCCTTGAGCAATTGCTCTTTCAATATTTCTAAACTCAATAATTGAAAGTTTCTGTCTTCGTATTTCTTGAATTTGTTTTAGTTTATTTAATCTTGTAGTAATTCTTATCCCTTTTTCCTTGTTAAGATAATTAGACTTTAACTGACCGAAACTATTACCAGCTCCAAGGAATATAAGAAAGAGAAATAATATTATTAGCTTAAAGAGTTTCATAACTTTCATTGTTCGTAATTTAATCAATCTTAAAGAGTTTATCTATATTTAATTACACTTAATTATTTTTTTTAATAATAATATTATTGACGCATCCTAAGTTTATTTAAAGGTTTTCTATTTTTATTAGGTCGTTTAGCTTTTAATAAATCATTACCTTCTACTAATTGGTATGCCCAATCAAAAGTAATTCTATCATTTGTTATTGAGTTAATCCTAACTTTAGCAAAGTGATTATCCCAGGTCCAAATAACATAGGTATGACCTACTTTTGCAACAGCATCTTTGGTGGAGGACCAGCCGTTCAAAGGAGCCGTGGAAACATCATAAATATCAACTGTTTGTCCCATATCCTGTATGTCCGTGTCATCCCAAACATCAAGATAAAAATTGCCGTTGTAATTTTCAAAAAACAAATCAGTTGTACTGTCATCATACGCAATAACAGAATAGGTACTAAAGGAATACCCGCTATTATCAGGAAATTTTCTGTAATTAAAAATTGATTGATTAAAGCCTTCAGGGCGTGGTGTTGTGTAAATTACATCATAACTCAAATCACTTTCATTCCCGTTTAAATCATAAGCTGTTACAGCATAATAATATGTGTTACCGTTTGAAACATCTAAATCGACAAAATAATTATTTTCTGATGAACCGATTAGAGTATATTTTCCGTCATAAGAATTACTGCTGTAAATATTATAACCGGCTACATCACCTTCACGATTTTTTAACCAGGATAGGTCTACCCTGTTATCACCATTCATTACTACTATCCCGGTTGGAGGTGCAGGAGGCTGCGTATCAAAAAAAACAAAAGGATCATTAACATTACAGGCAGCAAGAAATAAAGTCATAAAAATTACAGATAGAATATTTAATGTGATTTTCATTTTGTCTCCCTCGTATAGTTTTTAGAAGAAACGTCCAAAATGAATGCCAGAAATATTCTTATCTATATTTTGGTTTTAAGCTGTTTTTAATTTTATACTGTATATAATAATGGACAGAATGATGTAGCTTAAATTAAAATAAATGAAGCTAAATATTGAAGAAATTATTATTAATAAACATTTTTTTATTATTTATTACACCAATAGCATTACCTTTTAATTCAGTACCGGCGTAAGGTGAATTTATAGATTTACTAAAAAATTCAGAGATGTTAACTATCCATGATTTATTAATATCCAACAAAGTTAGATTTGCAGGTTCACCTTTTTTAATTTGCGGAACAGGTATGTTAAGAATTAGCCTGGGATTTATAGAAAGCTTTTCAATTATTTGCTCTAAGGATAAAATTTGTTTGTGGTATAATTCGTTTAATGTCAATCCGACTTCAGTCTCCAATCCAATAATACCATTTGGAGCTTGGTCAAAAGGCAAGTTCTTTTCTTCAATTGTATGAGGCGCGTGATCACTGGCAACACAATCTATAGTACCATCTTGCAATCCTTTTATAATTTCTTCCACGTCCTTTCTTTCTCTCAAAGGCGGGTTCATTTTAAAGTTTGTGTCATAAGTCAATAATCTTGTTTCATCTAATGTAAAATGATGCGGTGCAACTTCTGCGGTAACTTTAACACCCATTTTTTTTGCATCCCGTACCATTTGCACTCCCCTTTTGGTACTGATATGTGCAATATGAACTTTGCTGTTTGTATATTCAGCCATTAAAATATCTCTCATAATAATAAGATATTCTGCAATTGAAGGTGCAGGTTTTAATCCAAGCTGTGTAGAAATAACACCTTCATTGACACCACCACCAGCCATAGAATTATCTTCGCAATGCTCAATAATTGGAACATCAAACATCTTTGAATATTCCATCACTCTTTTTAATATGGCAGCAGACTTAATAGCTACACCGTCATCAGAAAAGGCAACCGAACCATTTTCCATTAATTCAAACATAGAAGAAAGTAATTCACCTTCCCTATTTTTAGTAGCTGCAGCAATTACAAAAACACTTGTCAGTTCATTTGATGCTTTTTGTTTTATTGAAGAAATAACTTCGGCAGAGTCAATTGTGGGAGTTGTGTTAGGCATACAACCTATTCCGGTAAAACCTCCCCTTGCAGCGCTCCTACAGCCGCTTACAATCGTTTCTTTGTCCTCTCTCCCCGGCTCCCGCAAATGAACATGCATATCAAAAAAACCGGGTGCAGCAATAACCCCGTCTAAGTCAAATGTTTTCACATCATCATCTACTTTAATATTTTTATCAATCTTCGTAATTATACCGTCTATAATTTCCAAATCATTTTTTTTATTATTTAACTTTTGATAAGGATTTAATAGGTCGATATTTTTTAATACAATCTTCATTTTTCCAACATTAATTTTTACCGAGCAGCGATAATACTGCCATTCTTACCGCCACCCCGTTAGTTACCTGGTCAAGAATAACTTGATTGTTTCCGTCTGCAACTTCAGGTGATAATTCCACACCGCGGTTTATCGGACCTGGGTGTAATATTAATATATTTTCATTATTGTTTTTAATTCTCTGTTCCGTTATTCCAAAATAATTTGTGTATTCTCTTATTGAAGGAAAATTTTTCCCGGCGTCTCTTTCTAATTGAATCCTGAGTACATTCAAAATATCATTTTCTCTAATTGCTTTATCAATGTTGTTATAAACCTTTGCACCGAATTTTTCTATATCACGTGGAATCATCGTGGAAGGTCCGCAAAAAGAAACATTAGCACCCAAAGTTTTTAATCCGAATAAATTAGAAAGTGCAACCCTGCTATGGGCAATATCTCCAACAATACAAATATTTAATCCTTTTATTCGCCCTAATTTTTCTTTTATAGTATAAATATCAAGCAAGCCCTGCGTGGGATGTTCGTGAGCACCGTCCCCGGCATTAATGATTACAGATTGAGAATATTTTGTTAAATAAAACGGAATACCCGCAGACGAATGTCTAACAACAATCATATCAATATTCATCGCTTCTATATTTTTAACAGTGTCTTTGAATGATTCTCCTTTGGATAGGCTGCTGGAAGAAGATGAAAAATTTAATACATCTGCAGAAAGTCTTTTTTCGGCTAATTCAAAAGACGTTCTTGTTCGTGTGGAATCTTCAAAGAAAATATTGGCAATTGTTTTACCTGATAAATCAGTTAGTTTTTCTTTTGATGTTTGAAAATGTTCTTTAAACTTTTTTGTGGATTTTAATATTATTTCAATATCTTCTTTTGGTACATTTTGTAAGCCAATAAGATGTTTAATATGTAATGACATTTTTATTAAAGATAAAAAAGTTTAAAATTATTTTAATTTCTAATTTAATACTTTTTTCATACATCTGTCCGAAATTTTGTTGAGGATATAATTTGATAAAGTATTGGTGTGTAACTTGACACATTAATTCCCTTTTGATTTTAACAAAAATAATAATGATTCTATTCCAAGGGACTCTTACAGAGGACTACTATCGCAGCCCTGTTCGTCCG
>VAPH01053481.1_pt1 | contig 11337 bp, 9 predicted proteins | sample 3393861 | NCBI WGS metagenome assembly VAPH01 (sample SAMN08290439, study PRJNA428436) | hydrothermal vent metagenome | isolation source: Deep-sea hydrothermal vent chimney | place: Atlantic Ocean: South-mid Altantic Ridge | reverse complement strand
TCATGGCGGCCGATGAAACATCGGCGCGCGCCATCGCCGCCTCTCTGCTGGGCAACATCGTTATCCTTTATATCCGGCCCGAAGAAGGGCCGGGAGGTACGGCCCGCACCCAGCCGGGATACCCGAGCGCACGCTTCATCCATGGGCGCTTCCTCGCCGGGACCCATGTGGACGAAGCCCTGCTGCTGAGGATTTCCGACTAGCGCGCATTCCGACCGGTCTGTATCTTTAGAAAACGAGGACGCTTCTTCATATCGTGCGCATAGGAATAGACCTCGGCGGCAGCAAAATCGAGGGCGTCGCCCTCGAGGACGACGGGCGGGAGTCGGCGCGGTCGCGCATCGAAACCCCCGCCGGCGATTACCGAAAGACCGTCGATGCGGTGGCCGCCCTGGTGCGACGGATCGAACGGGAAACGGCGCGCCGGGGAACGGTCGGGATCGGCATTCCGGGCGCCATATCCCCGCGCAACGGCCTCGTTAAGAACGCCAATTCCACCTGCCTGATCGGCCGTCCGCTCGGCCGGGACCTTGAGGCGGCGCTCGGGCGTCCCGTCCGCCTGGCCAACGACGCCAACTGTTTCGCCGTTTCCGAAGCCACCGACGGCGCCGCAAGGGACGCTCCTGTGGTGTTCGGCGTTATTCTGGGCACCGGGGTCGGTGGCGGCGTTGTGATCGGCGGGACCCCTCTCGAAGGCCTTAACGCCATCGGCGGAGAATGGGGGCACAACCCCCTGCCCTGGCCACGGGGCCAGGGGGAAACCCCCGGCCCTTCGTGTTATTGCGGAAAAAAAGGCTGTATCGAAACGTTCCTGTCGGGCCCCGGATTGGCCGGCGATTACCGCGAAAACGGCGGCCGAGACTTGGAAGCCGCCGAGGTGGCCGCCAGGGCGGAAAAGGGCGAAAGCCAGGCGCTGGAAGCCCTGGAACGCTACGAAGACCGCCTCGCCCGTTCCCTTGCAACGGTCATCAACATCATCGACCCCGACATCATCGTTCTCGGCGGCGGACTGTCGAATATGGAACGGCTCTATGAGAACGTTCCGAAACTGTGGCCGGACTGGATTTTTTCGGACCACGCCGAAACACGCCTTCTCCGGAATCTGCATGGGGATTCAAGCGGCGTGCGCGGCGCGGCTTGGCTGTGGCCGCTCAAGCCCGGAAACGGTTCGGTAAGACTTTAGAATTTATAAATTCCATTAATTTCCCATAAGGTCATTTTTCTGTAATATACATGCGGATGAGGACAATTGTTTTTTAGCTGAATTTCAGGTATCGAGACCGGTTCAATGGCCAAGGCCTTCAGCACGCCGAGAAATGGTTTCGCGCTCCGCGCCGCGCCTTCATTCGATATCAAACGCCGTAAAATTTTCGCCGTTATCGTGGCTCTCATGGTGCTGGGAACCGTCGCCGGCGGCGCCTGGATCGGAATCAGGGTCGCAGGCGAAATCAGGCGAATAGACAGCAATTGGGACGCCTACAATTTCCAGAACGCGACGAAGGGCTTCGTCCTCAGCCAAATACGGCGTCAATCGGGTTTCGGCGGCTTCATTCACAGCATCAAGGACCTGGTCCTGAAAAGGGACCCCTCCCTCATTGGGATCGTCGAGCGCGACATAGACGAGTTGCGCTCCGCCCTTTCGAACTACGAACTTATCGGAACGACGGCCAAGGAGAAAAAGGCCCTGAGGCGGTTCCGCTCGGTGATCACCGAATATGAAAGAACCCTTGAAAAAGTGAAGCGCGCCATCCGCAACGGAACGGCCATGGATTTCTCCTCGATGATCGAACGGGTCGACAACGCGCCCGCCTATGCCGCCTTGGCGACCCTCGAAACCATCTGGCTGGAGGCCCGGGACAAGGAAACGCGCAACCTCGCGAATACGGTTTCCCAAGGCCGGGCCTTCCTGAAAGGGAGCTTTATTTTCCTTCCCATTCTCGTCATCGTTACGGGAATGCTGTTCTGGTTTTTGCGGTTCCTGATCCGTGACATAACGGAACGGACCCACGCCGTGGACGTCGTTCAACACGACCGCGACAACCTGGAGCGCCGCGTCGGGGAACGAACCAGGGATCTCGCCGCCGAAATCGCCCAACATAAGCAGACCATGGACGCCCTGCGCCGGGCGAAAGACGAGGCCGAGCGGGCCAACCACGTCAAAACCACGTTCCTGGCGAACGTCAGCCACGAACTGCGCACCCCGCTTAACGCCATCATCGGTTATTCGGAAGTCATCAACAACAGGCTGTTCGGGGCGATAGAAAACGAGAGATACGCCGAATACACCAAAACCATACACGCTTCCGGACAGCGCCTTCTCGGCCTTATCAACGATATCCTGGACCTTTCACTCATCGAAACCGGCGACTTGGAGCTCCATGAGGAAAAGATCGATCTGGCTTCCCTTCTCAGGGAAGCCATCGGCGCCATGACGCCCCTGTTCAAGAAGGAAAACGTCACTCTCGATGCGCCGTGCTACGACTCCTTTCCCAAGATCTTCGGGGACAAGCGGCGCTTGAATCAGATTTTCCTAAGCCTTCTCAACTATGCCGTTACATGCGTGCGCAGAAACGGCGGCGTGCGGGTGGAAGGCGCCAGAGAGGCCGACGGGGCTTTCCTTCTTTCCGTTTCCGACACCGGCGCCGGAATGAGCAGCCAGGACGTGTCCAATGCGCTGACGCCTTTCGGCAAGACCGACAGCGCCATTACCGACAAGCGGGACGGCTCGGGCGTCGCGCTTCCCTTGTGCAAGGTCCTCATCGAGCGCCAGGGAGGAAGCCTGGACATCACCTGCGATCCGCAAACGGGCGCGACCATCACCATCCGCTTTCCCACCGAACGGGTCATCGTGGAAAAGTTCTAACAAACGGCCTTCGGCAACACTTCCATATCCTCGACCGTCATCTCCAGGACGATGTCGCCGTAATCCTGACGAATGAAGTCGGCGACGCCGTCTTCCCGGTAGCGGACGTCAACTTCGAATTCCGGGGTTTCCTTGGCGCCCGATAGCGGGAAGAAGGCCAACCGCATGAGCCAGACCCTGGCCTCGGCCAGCCCCAACTTGACCGCGATGGCCTTGCTTTCGGCGACGGGAACTTTGTTCAGAATGGCGCTGACCTGATAAGGATTGTCCATGCTCGCCCCATCGAAAATAGGGCGCGAATAAAACGTCTCGCCTCTCGCCGCGGCGTCTAGAAGACGGCGCAAGTGCTCGGTCGGAAAAAGGATGTCTTTGGACAACTTCATGGAAACGCCCGGGGGCTCGGCGAAACGGGCGATGGGGCCAAGCCGCGCCTTCATGACCGCCTCACCCCTTATTTCCTCGTCTTTTTTGCCGTCCCGCACATTGTTCAGCCGGTAACGGAAACGCGAACCGTCCTTGGCTTCCCAGCCGACGAAGGACCAGACGCTGTCCGAATACCGCCCGCGGTCGTATTGGAAGCGCAAAACCGTTCTGGTTTCGGCGGTCCAACCGTCGCAGGCGTCGCTGAACTTGTAAAACATGGAGCCGGACGCCCCGATTATGCCCGATCCCGGCTTGGAACTGGCCAGATTGATCCGGTAGACGGCTTGATGGGGAAGAAACCCGGCCGCATTCGAGGCAACCGGGAAGATCGACAAAAATAGGGCGAAAAACGACAGCCTGGCGATCGGCGAAGACAAAAAAAGCACCCGGAAACCTCCTGAAAAAAACATGTTCTAGACAATACGCCCCTTTAATTCACCCTGTCCACGCCGGTTTTTTCCATCTCGAACCCGGCAAATTTTTCCCACTTGGCAATAAATTCCCGGAACGCGCCGACCCAACCCCTTGATTACAAAGGATACGGAAATGGCATGGGGATTGCCCCTTAAACTTGGCGAGACCGCAACACAATTGTCCGCAGGCCCTAGGAAGGGAAGAAAAAAGTGAAACTCCTAAAACAATCCACTCCCCTTGAAACCATGGCCAACGTGAGCCGAAGCGAGATCGTCGCCCTGGTATCCCATCTGGCCGATTGCCTGACCGCACCGGATTTCCCCCCCCATCACGGCGAGGTTTATGCCCAAAAGGAAGCGGCCCTGTCCGCGCTGGCCTGCGCCCGGGAAACCGAGGAACGACTCACCCGCTTGATGGAGCGCATCGCAGAACTCGAACGCCTGTCCCTTACCGACGAATTGACCGGCTTGCTCAACCGCCGCGGCTTCCAGATGGAGCTCAACCGGGTTCTGGCCTCGGCCGAGCGCTACAACGAGCAGGGCGCGCTGGTCTACATCGACCTGGACGGCTTCAAGCCCATCAACGACACCTATGGGCACGCCGCCGGGGACAAGGTGTTGACCCGGGTCGCGGCGCTTATCGAAGAGAACGTGCGCGATACCGATTTCGTCGGCCGCATGGGCGGGGACGAGTTCGCCGTACTGCTCACGCGGACCACCTGGGACGACGGCCTGAAGCGGGCCGAAGTCCTCGATAAAATCCTAAACGAAAGCTACGCCGACTGGAACGGGCGCTTGCTCGCCATCCGCGCCAGCTTCGGCTTACAGGGGTATTGCGCGAAGGACGAAAGCGCCAGCCTGATAAACCGGGCCGACGAAGCCATGTACAAAACGAAGCGTTTGCGCAGCCTGCTCACCAGAGAAAAGGCCCTTGCATAACCATGAGACATTCCCGGCGTCCCCCAGCGCCATGAGTATCGGCCGGATTCCGGGCGATACGCCGTCCCCAACGACTGAGAACGAGCCCGGCCACAAACCGGGACGCGAACTGATCTTGCTCGAAAAACGCCCCCTCCCCGTCAAGACGTCCGGGGGCGTAACCACGGAAACGTCCGGCAAGCCCCCGGGAGAGGTCGACGCGAGAAGGCCCCGCCCCGACATTCGCCGCCTGACGCCCCGCCAGATCGGCGAAGTCGGCATGGACCTCTACGTCAAGGGCGTCATCGCCTGGGAGGAGTATTCCCTGCTCGCCTTCCAATCCGAACTGCACCCCGATTACGAACGCACCATCGGCGCGCTGACCGGCGAGAAGGCCGAACCGGACCGCCCGCGCGATTACGTCGCCCTGTGGGAAGAACGCCTCGCCTTCGAGCGCCGCCACAACAGCGCCGACGACGACCGGGTGCGCCGCGCCCAACGCATCGTCGATGTGCTGCGCAGGCTCGACAAGCCGACGAATTTGCTGGCTTAGTCTTCCGCCTTCTTCACCTTCGGCAGGTTGAGCTTGAGGTGCAATTCGCGCAGCCGGGCAGGATCGACGGCGGCCGGCGCGCCCATCAGAAGGTCCTGGGCCTGCTGGTTCATGGGAAATGCGATGACCTCGCGGATGTTGGGCTCGTCGGCGAGCAGCATGACCATGCGGTCGATGCCGGGCGCGGTGCCGCCGTGGGGCGGCGCGCCATAACGGAAAGCGTTGAACATGCCGCCGAACTGCTCCTCGACTTCACTTCCGCCATAGCCGGCGATCTCAAACGCCTTGAGCATGACATCGGTGCGGTGGTTGCGGATCGCCCCGCTCGAAAGCTCCACCCCGTTGCACACGATGTCGTACTGGTAGGCGAGGATATCGAGCGGGTCTTTGTTCTCCAGGGCGTCGAGCCCGCCCTGGGGCATGGAGAAGGGATTGTGGCTGAACTCGACCTTGCCGGTTTCGTCATCGAGTTCGTACATGGGGTAATCGACGATCCAGCAAAACCGGAAAACGTCCTTTTCCAGAAGGTCCAGTTCGCCGCCGATGCGCTCGCGGGCGAGGCCGGAGAATTTCTCGACGTCTTTCTTCACCCCGCAGGCAAAAAAGACCGCGTCCCCGACGCCCGCGTTCGCCGCCCGGCGAATGGCCTCGATCCGGCTTTCCTCCAGGTTCTTGGCGATCGGGCCCTTGGGGCCTTCTTCGGCGAAGATAATATAGCCGAGACCCCCCGCCCCTTCGTCCCGGGCCCAGTTGTTGAGCTTGTCGAAGAAGCTGCGCGGGCGGGCCGCCGCGCCCGGAGCCGGGATGGCGCGCACGACCGCGCCTTTTTCCACATTGCGCGCGAACAGGCCAAAACCGGACTCCCGGTAGGCCTCGGTCACGTCGCACATCTCGATGGGATTGCGCAGGTCCGGTTTGTCCGACCCGTACTTGAGCATGGACAGGGCGAACGGAATACGCGGGAACGGCGTCGGCGTCACCTTGCGGCCCCGGCTGAATTCCTCGAACAGGCCGCAAAGAACGGGCTCGACGGCATCGAGCACGTCGTCCTGGGTGACAAACGCCATCTCGATATCGAGCTGGTAGAACTCGCCCGGCGAACGGTCGGCGCGCGCGTCCTCGTCGCGGAAGCAGGGCGCGATCTGGAAGTATTTATCGAACCCCGACACCATTAAAAGTTGCTTGAACTGCTGGGGGGCCTGAGGCAAGGCGTAGAACTGGCCCGGATGCTGGCGGCTCGGCACCAGGTAATCGCGCGCGCCCTCGGGCGAGGACGCGGTCAGGATGGGGGTCTGGAATTCCATGAAGCCCCGCTCGGTCATGCGCCGCCTGATCGAGGAGATGATCTCGCTCCTGAGCACCATATTGGCGTGAACTTTTTCCCGGCGAAGGTCCAGGTAACGATGCGTTAGGCGCATTTCATCGGAATATTCCGCCTCGCCGGCGATCTGCATGGGCAGGACCTCGGCCGCCGATTCGACGATCAATTCCTCGATCGCCAGCTCCACCTCGCCGGTCGGCAGGGCCGGGTTGATCGTGTCCTCGGTGCGCTTGACGACCTTGCCCGTCACCGTGACGACGCTTTCCGGGCGTGCCTTTTCGGAAAGCTCGAAGAGGGCGCTGGAGACGTCGATGACGCATTGGGTAAGGCCGAAATGGTCGCGCAGGTCGATGAAAAGCAGGTTCCCGTGATCGCGCTTGCGGTGGACCCAGCCCGAGAGCCGGACCCGGTCGCCCGCATGATCCGATTTCAGTTCGCCGCAGGTATGGGAGCGGAAAGGGTGCATGGCTTTATTCACCTGACGTTTTAAGAATGTGCCCAGAGTTCAAAAGGCGCGCAAAGGCACACTTTCCCGCGCCGTTTGTCAAGTCCCGGCAAGGACCCCGTTAACCGAACCTTTACCGCTTCGGGATCATCCTTGCCCCATGAAGGAAAAATCAGGCCCCGATCACGCCTGCGCCGACATCCGCCGCTCGGCGAAAGGACTCCTGGAGCTACACGGTCGGGACGCGGTGCTGGTCGCCACCCTGCAGGCTGATGACCAATTGTTCGAAGGCGACCTGGACGGCTACCACAAATGGAAGCGCGTCGGCTTGGTTCTCGATGAGTTGATGGCGGAACGTTAGCGTTTAATCCCCCTCAATCGCCGGGCGGGGCCGTTCGCGCCAGTTAAGTGTTTAAGCCCCCTCAATCGCCGGGCGGGCGCGTTCGCGCCAGTTAAGTGTTTAAGCCCCCTCAATCGCCGGGCGGGCGCGTTCGCGCCCTTGGCTTGCGCCGCAGGGGCGGCGGCCCGCAGTCGCGGGCGTGAGCTTTTTGCCTTTGTCCTTTTAGCGCCCGGGCTTTCCGTGTAGAACACGCGGAACATGAAACCAATTACCGATACACGGGCCCTCGAAGATTTCTGCGCGAGTTTGGGCGAGCCTCCCTACATCACCATCGACACGGAATTCATGCGCGAGAAGACCTATTGGCCCGTGCTGTGCCTGGTCCAGGTGGCCGCGGGCGGCGATGGAAACGGCGGCCCCTGCGCCGCCATCGATCCCCTGGCCCCCGGCATGGACCTGGCTCCCTTGTTCGATGTTCTCGCCAATAAAAAAATCCTCAAGGTCTTCCACGCCGCCCGACAGGACCTGGAGATCTTCCAGTATCTGGCGGGGCGCCTGCCCGAACCGGTCTTCGACACCCAGGTCGCAGCCATGGTCTGCGGCTTCGGCGATTCGGTCGGCTACGAGTCCCTGATCGCCAAGCTGACCAAGCAGCGCATCGACAAGTCATCGCGCTTCACCGACTGGTCGCACCGGCCCTTGAGCGAGCGCCAGATCACCTACGCCCTCGCCGACGTCACCCACCTGCGCCCGGCCTACGAGAAACTTAAACGGACATTGGAAGCCAACGGGCGCGCCGCCTGGCTCGACGAGGAAATGGCCGTCCTGACCGACCCCAAGACCTACACACCGGACCCGGACCGGGTCTTCCGCCGGATCAAATCGCGCAGCAACGACCGGCGCTATCTGGCCGTCCTGCGCCAGGTGGCCGCCTGGCGCGAACACAAGGCGCAAGACCGCAACATCCCGCGCAACCGGGTCCTCAGGGACGAACAACTGGTCGAAATCGCCCATCACACGCCGTCCAACCCCGCCGAACTCGCCCGCACCCGGGGTTTAAGCAAAGGATTCGCCGAAGGCTCGTCCGGGGCGGCGATCCTAAAAGCCGTGCGGGACGGCCTCGCCGTTCCCGAAAAGGACCTCCCCGAACCGGTCCTCAAGCCCGATCTGCCGAGGGGACTCGGCCCGGCGACGGACCTTTTGAAGGTTCTCTTGAAAATGAAGTGCGAGGAAAAAGGCGTCGCCCAGAAACTGCTCGCGTCTTCGGCCGACCTGGACCAAATCGCGGCCTATGGGGAAAAAGCCCAAGTGCGGACCTTGAGCGGATGGCGGCGCGACCTGTTCGGCGAGGACGCGCTGAAACTGGTCCGCGGCGAAATATGCCTTAGCCTGAAGAACGGCAAGACGGCGTTGATCGAGTCCTGATTTACTTCTCCCGCCGGGAGATCCTGTTGTTCAGGTGAAAATGCAGGGCCAGGGTCTTGAAGCGGCGCTGAATGGTTTCGCTAACGAAAATCGCATCGTCTTCGGGCAGGACCAGGGTCAGGGTCTCGCCTTCCACCTTCAGGCTCGTCTTCGAGAGCAACCCCGGCGCCGAGCCCGAAACCGTATGGGCGAGGCGAAGGGCCAGGCCGATGGACTCGATCCGTTCCAACTGGCGCTGGTTGAGAATCCCCCGCACGGGCTTGACCAGCCTTGCGTCCACATCGCCGTTGTAGCGGATGAAAACGGCAAGAGACAAAAGCACCCGGTCCCGATGGGTCAACCCGGCGAACGGAATGCGCAGGGCCCGGTGGAAGGCGTGTTCGGCCCGGTAATCGGGATGTTCGGTCCAGCCGATGTCGCTCAACAGGCAGGCCGCGAAACGCATGCGCCGCTCGACGGGCGTTTCCTCGGGAAACAAGGGAGACATCCAATCGAGGATTTCATCGCCCCGGATGCTGAACCGTCCCGTGCGGGCGGCCAGCGACATGCACCCCGAGATCAAAGGGTCCTGGTTGCGCGCCTCGTCGGGGATGCATTTGCGCAATTGGCCCTCGCGCATGCCAAATCCCGAAAAAACAATTTCGCGGGGCAGAGCCGTCTTCAGCAAGGCCTCCATGACCAGGGCCGCGAACGGCATGGTGCGGCGGCGGCGGCGGGGAATGCCGGTGATTTTTTTGTCGCCTATTCCTTCGATGCCCCTGAGCAGCTTCAAGGCCTCCTTGCGGCTGATCGTGTAATTGTCGATCACGTGGATGGGATAGTCCGTGTGTTCGATGAAGCACCGTGCGATGGAACGCCAGGACCCGCCGACGGCATACAGGGTCCGCCCTTCCATTTCCTGGAGCCAGGTTAGGCTTTCGAGGTATTTTTTGATGATTCCAGGAGCCTTGGCGGGATCGCCGTGGGCTTCTTCGGTAAGCCGCAGATGGCCCAAGGGCAAGGTCGCGGTATCGCCGAAGCTGCCCCGGCTCAGCTTCACCAGGTCCAGGCTGCCCCCGCCCAGGTCGCCGAGGAACCCGTCGGCCTCCGGCACGCCGCTCAAAAGGCCCAAGGCGGCCAGGCGCGCCTCCTCGGCCCCGCTCAGGATCTTTATCTTCAAACCGAATCGCTTCTCCAGGCGGGCGACGAAATCCCGGCCGTCTTCCGCGTCGCGCACCGCCGCCGTCGCCACAAGCTCCAGATCGTCCACGCCCATGGCCTCGGCCAGGCCGATGAACCGGGCCAGGGATCGAAACGCCTCCTCGACGCCCTCGGGATTGAGTTTACCGGTTTCGGACAGGCCGCGGCCAAGCTCGCACTGGGCCTTTTCGTTGAACATGGGGACGGGCATCATCTGCGGGGCGTCGTAAACGACCAGACGAACCGTGTTCGAGCCGATATCGACGACGGCCACGCGGCCCGCCGTTCCGGAAAGTGGGTGGTGGGGCGCCGACCCGTCGGCCGAGGAAATCTTTTGATGTCGTTGAGGCATTTAAGTCCTGAATTATAATACCCAATAAATGCGTTATCACATAAGCCGGGTGAAAAGAGACGTCAACAGCGGCTTTCGACTCCTTATTATCCGGCCTCCTCCCATGACGTATTTTAAAGATGAAATATATTTTACGCCTTGCCATGAGGCCATGACAGCATGGGAATAAGTCTTTATATTTACCGACCGGTAAGCTCGACCGGGTCCGAAGAGGTAGCACGCCATGACGAAGACAACCCATGCTAAGAACAAATCGGGGGCGGCGGGAAAGAAAAAAGGGGGCGGGAACAAGAAACGCGTCAGCACGGTCAGATCCGGCGAAATCCACTCCCTCGACGAACAAAGAGACAAGAAAGAACATCCCAGGAAAATCGCCAATAAGGTCTATCAGAAGGAACTGGCCAGGCTTCAGATCGAACTCGTCAAGCTCCAGGAATGGATTAACGCCAAGGGCCTGAAGGTCGTCATCCTTTTCGAGGGCCGCGACGCCGCCGGCAAGGGCGGAACCATCAAACGCATCACCGAGCCCTTGAACCCGCGCATCTGCAAGGTGGTGGCGCTGGGCACGCCGACCGAACGTGAAAAAACCCAATGGTATTTTCAACGTTACGCCCCCCATTTACCGGCGGCCGGCGAAATGATCCTGTTCGACCGCAGTTGGTACAACCGGGCCGGGGTCGAGAAAGTCATGGGTTTTTGCACGGAAGAGGAACACCGGGAGTTTCTGCGCTCCTGCCCCGAGTTCGAACGCATGTTGGTGCGCTCGGGCTTAATCCTTATCAAATACTGGTTCTCGGTCAGCGACGAGGAACAGGAAAAGCGTTTCCAGGCCCGCATCCATAACCCCATCAAACGCTGGAAGTTGAGCCCCATGGACCTGAAATCCCGTGAATTGTGGATGGAATATTCGAAAGCCAAGGATGAAATGTTCGCCCTGACCGACATCAAACAGGCCCCCTGGTACGTGGTCGAAGCCGACGTCAAGAAACGGGCGCGGCTGAACTGCATCAGCCATTTGCTGTCGATGATCCCGTACGAGGATTTAACCCCGGAACCCATCGAGCTTCCGCCGCGCAAAACCGAGCGCCGTCAAGGCTACGTGCGC
>VAPH01006613.1_pt1 | contig 11346 bp, 9 predicted proteins | sample 3393861 | NCBI WGS metagenome assembly VAPH01 (sample SAMN08290439, study PRJNA428436) | hydrothermal vent metagenome | isolation source: Deep-sea hydrothermal vent chimney | place: Atlantic Ocean: South-mid Altantic Ridge | reverse complement strand
CCTCTTGCCAAGGACTATGGCCATTACCTGCGAGGTGCGCCTTGCCATGAACACTGACAAACCAACTGCATCCGTAATTATCACATTGAAGGAGCACTAGTTATCCTTGCCCACCGCCGGTTTCCTGCCTGTGAGTAACACCCATCCGTCTCTGACTGTTTGTCGCACGCAGGTAAGCTGCGGACTGTAAGCATTTTTTACCTCGCCTGCCTGCTGCTCCAGTATGCCCGACAATACCAGTGCCCCACCCGCACCAAGTGACGCCAGTAAAGCGGGTGCCAGACTCACCAGCGGACCGGCGAGGATATTGGCAAGCACGACATCTGCCAGCCCTTGATTCACCGGCTTCTGCCTGAACTGTTGCGGCGTAAAAATGCACAGCTTATCTGTCACATTATTCCGTGCCGCATTGTCCCGGGTCGCGGTCAGCGCCTGTGGATCATTATCCACACAGATGACTTCTGCTGCCCCCTTGATGGCAGCAGCGATGCCCAGCACACCGGAGCCGCAACCATAGTCAACCACTCTCAACCCTCTAACATCGTGACCGTCTATCCACTGCAGGCATAAACGTGTAGTTGGATGGCTGCCGGTACCAAACGCCAGGCCGGGATCCAGCCGAATGACGTGCGCGGCCCGCGCTGGCGCAGCCTGCTCACCCGGCACTATCCACAGATCACGGCCAAACTGCATGGACTGAAAACGGTTGAGCCAGGTCCGCTCCCATTGCTGGTCTTCAAATCTTCGAAACCTGACCAGTTGCGGCCGATCAACACCGGGCACCAGACTCAACATTTGTGCCAGTGGCGCTGCATCAGCATCGCCAGTAAACAATGCGGTCACACAAACCGATGGCCACAGGGGTGTCTCGCCAACCCCGGGCTCAAGTACCGGATTGTCCGCATCATCGGTCAGTGTCAATGCCAGCACCGGCTCATTTCGCAACAGGTTTTCCACCAAGCCGGCATTTTGCCGGGACACCCGCACACTGAGCTCCAGCCAGGACATGGTTGTGCGTTATTTAGCCGCCCTGTGTATCAGGCGTTTTTCCAGGTAATGAATATTGAAACCGCCCTTCATAAAGCCCGGATCAAGCAGCAGCCATTTATGCAGGGGGATATTCGTCTTGATGCCGTTCAAGACCATCTCATCCAGTGCAATACGCATCCGGGCTATCGCCGTCTCCCTGTCTTCCCCATGGGCGATCACCTTGCCGATCATCGAGTCATAATTTGGCGGTACCGTGTAACCGTCGTAAATATGGGAATCCACCCGTATTCCGGGGCCACCGGGTGCGTGAAAGCCATCAATGGTTCCCGGACAAGGCATAAAGGTCTCGGGGTCTTCTGCATTGATACGGCACTCGATCGCATGGCCGCGAATGACGATATCATCCTGTGTATAGGCCAGCACCTCACCGGCAGCCACCCGAATTTGCTCCTTGATCAGGTCAACTCCGGTAATCAGCTCGCTGACCGGGTGCTCTACCTGTATGCGCGTATTCATTTCGATAAAATAGAAACACCCCTCATCATACAAAAACTCGAAAGTACCTGCGCCCCGGTAGCCGATCCGTTTGCAGGCTTCTACACAAACACCGCCGATTTCAGCACGCTGCTCGGGTGTGATTCCGGGCGCCGGTGCTTCTTCGATTACTTTCTGATGACGACGCTGGGTGGAACAATCACGCTCCCCCAGATGAATGGCATTGCCATATTGATCCGCCATGACCTGGACTTCGATGTGGCGTGGGTTTTCAAGATATTTCTCCATGTAAACCGTACCATCACCAAAAACAGTCTGTGCCTCCTGTTGCGTCAGTTGCAGTGCATTGGAAAGGTGCGCTTCGGTGTGTACCACGCGCATTCCACGGCCACCACCGCCAGCCGCAGCCTTGATAATGACGGGATACCCTATACGACGGGCAATCGCCAGGTTTTCCGACATATCTTCGGTCAGTGCACCGCCAGAGCCGGGTACGCAGGGTACACCCGCATCCTTCATGGCTTTGATGGCAGAAACTTTGTCACCCATCATGCGAATGGTTTCTGGGCGTGGCCCGATAAAAATAAACCCGCTTTGCTCAACGCGCTCTGCAAAATCTGCGTTTTCGGCCAGAAACCCATAACCGGGGTGCACCGCCAGCGCATCGGTAACCTCTGTCGCGGCGATAATGGCAGGTATGCTCAGGTAACTGTCGGTTCCAGCTGCGGGGCCAATACAAACGGCTTCATCTGCCAGCGCAACGTGTTTCAGGTTACGGTCAACAGTGGAGTGCACCGCAACCGTTTTGATGCCCATGGTATGACAAGCGCGCAGAATACGTAGTGCAATTTCACCACGGTTGGCAATCACCAGTTTTTCAAGTACGGCCATGCTCAGCGGATCACGAATAATGGTTGGTCATATTCCACCGGCTGTCCGTTTTCAGCCAGTATGGCCACCACGGTGCCGGACACATCGGCTTCAATCTGGTTGAACATTTTCATCGCCTCGATGATGCACAGTGTGTCACCCACGTGCACGGTCTGGCCCAGGCTGACAAAAGGCTCAGCCTCCGGGCTGGAGGCGCCGTAAAAAGTACCCACCATGGGGGCGAGTACAAGCTCTCCCTCCGGTATCTCATCCTCACTCTCTTGTGTTGTTTGTGCAACGGCAGTGCCAACCGGGGCAGGTGCTGTTTCGATCTGCGCAACGGGTGCAGCAACCGGGGCAGCTACAGGTTGCCCGGCGCGTATCAGGCGCACAGACTCTTCGCCTTCAACGATTTCAATTTCTGTCAGATTGGATTCTTCCAACAGCTCAATGAGTTTTTTAATCTTTCGGATATCCACGTACTGTCGCTCCCGCTTCAGGGTTCAATTCGATTCAAAACAGCCTGCAGGGCCAGTAAATAGCTCTCGCCACGGAACCCACTGATCACACCGATCGCTATATCGGAAAAATAGGTGACCTGTCGGAATGGTTCGCGCGCACTGACTGCAGAAAGGTGGACTTCCACAAACGGAACTTCCACCGCCAGCAGGGCATCACGTATCGCGATACTGGTATGGGTGTAGCCCGCAGGGTTGATGATGATGTAATCCACCTTGTCTCTGCCGGCCTGTTGAATGGCATCTACCATTTCCCCTTCAGAATTGGTCTGCAGGTGATCCAGTTCCACGCCACAGCTAGCGGCGAACTGCTCAAGTTCCTGCATTATCTCCTGCAGGCTGCGCTGCCCGTACAGTCCGGGTTCTCGCTGGCCGAGAAGGTTTAGATTGGGACCGTTAAAAACACGGATAGAGACCATTGCATCGGGTATTCCTGACCGGGGGCCGCCAAGTCTGAAGGAAAAGACAGCTTTTGTCTACCGTTCGCTACCGTATTGAAGAAGTTAGCGGCATTACGCTACTTGTATACGGTTGATATGGTGCTATAAAAGCTCACTCAGCAGGCGTGTAACCGTTTCGCGCTGAATTTCACCGATATATTGCCAGCGTATGATGCCATCTCTGTCGACAAGCACACTAAAAGGCAGCATACCGGCAACATTGCCGTAAGCGCGATTGGTGTCCATGACATCGGCAGCCCCAACGAGAATGGGGTAGCTGATAGCGAGCCTTTCAACAAAATCCCGCACGCTCTGGACGTCATCCAGCGCGATGCCGATCACCTGCAAACCCGCTTCACCGTATTGCGTCTGCAACTCCATCAGCATCGGCATTTCTCGTAAACAAGGCGCACACCAGGTTGCCCAGAAGTTGATCAGCAAGGTTTTGCCGGCAAAATCAGCCGGCGTGACAAATGCACCCGTGCTGCTGCCAAGCCGGAAATCCGGTCGGTAGCTGCCGACAAGATCGCTGTTTGTTGTGGCCGGTGCGGGCGGCGGTGGCGGCTTATTGAGGCTGACCGACAGGTACACGCCGGCAACCAATGCCACACCTGCCACGAGGATGATCACAATTCGTTGCATCAGCGTGCTTCCAGCACCCGGGCGAGGTGGGCCGAGAATTCTTCCGGGTCAAAATAACCAACCAGTCGTAGATGTCTCAGTTCATTTCCACTGCGGTCAAAAAACAGGATGGCAGGTGGACCGATTATCCCATACTTGCTCATCAACGCCTGGTCCACTACATCATTTGCCGTGACATCGGCCTGTAAGGGCTGAATCTGACTGAATAATGCCTGAATACGCGGCTCCGCAAATGTATTGCGCTCCATTCGCAGGCACTCGACACACCACTCGGCGTAAAAATCAAGCATTGCAGATTTGCCGGCCTGGCTGGCCTGCGAGACTGCCGCATCCAGGTCTGCTATGGATTTAACTTTTTGGAAGGCGACATGCTCGACAGTCACCGCCGTGCCGCCTGAGCGCAAGCCCTGCAGCGGCTTCATCCAGTTTTCTCGCCCGGATGCCGCGCCGATGATTTCCATGGCGCCCAGCAAGAGCAATACCAGGCCCAGTGATTTCCACAGCCGACGCCAGCCCGAAGCACCTTCCGGAATACGCTCCAGGGCGCCAAGGTAAACACCGGTGGCAATGGCCAGCACGCCCCATAACAACAGGATCAAGGGGCCCTGCACCAGACGTTCAAGCATCCAGATTGCCAATGCCAGCAGGCCAATTCCGAATCCGGCTTTAATAGCATCCATCCAGGGACCGGCCTTGGGCACCAACTTGCCGGCCGACATGCCGAACAAAATCAGCGGCACACCCATGCCCATGGACAGGGCGAACAGGGCAGACCCACCGAGAACACCGCTGCCGGAGGCACCGATGACAATCAGGGCCGCTGCCAGCGGTGGCGCCACGCAGGGCCCCACGATTAGCGCAGACAGGAAGCCCATCACAGCAACTCCGGTCAGGCTGCCACCCTTCTGCCGGTTGCTGGCCCGCGTAAACCGGGTCTGTAAACGACCGGGTAACTGCAGCTCAAAAAAGCCGAACATTGAAAGTGCCAGGGCGATAAATATTGCAATGAAGAAACTGAGTATCCACGGATTCTGGAACAGGGCTTGCAGATTCTGCCCGAACAGGCCAGCCAGCACACCGGCTACCGTATAAGTCACGGCCATGGCCAGCACATATACCAGCGACAACCAGAATGCCCTAGCCGTGGTCATGCGTTCTGCCTGACCCGCAATGATGCTTGACAGTATCGGCACCATTGGGAATACACAGGGTGTGAACGCCAGCAAAATACCCGCGATAAAAAACGCAAACAACGCCCATTTCGGGTTGTTCAACAACATCTGCGCCAATCTGTCCTGCTCCGATGCCAGCAGATTTGGCATGTGAGGTGGCGCATCGCCCGCCAGCCCGGTCTGTACCGTACCTGCTGAGGACATCGCCTGGTCGGTGGCCTGAGACGCTGCCGACATAACCACATCCACACGTGAGGTTTGCGGTGGGTAACAGATATCACCGTCACGGCAGCCCTGGTAATCTGCCTCCAGCGTGATGGTCTGTTCCTGTCCTGCGGGCCGGTTCAACTGCACCGGCACCTCTACCTCACCATAATAAACTTCGACCGGGCCAAACTCCGGATCATCCTTGATCTTGCCTTCAGGCAGGTTTACTGCACGCACCGTAAAGCCAGTGTCCCCCACCACCCTGAACGCAAACTTGTCACGATAGAGGTAATAACCCGGCTGCGCGGTAAAGCGCACCAGTATGGTTTCGGAAGACAGCCCGATGGCCTCGTATACAAAGGCTTCATCCGGCTGCAAGGCCGGCGCGCCAACGGCTGGATTCAGGCCGGAACCGGCCGCAGACTGATTGAAAACACCTGCCAGCGTGCTGGCCCCTGATGAAGGCAAAGCAGAAAGGGGGTCCGGTGATTGTGCCGGTGGCGGCAAAACCACCGCCAGCAGTTGCTCCGTGGGTGGATAACACAATACATTTTCCAGGCAACCCTGGGAGCGCACCCGCAAACTGACCAGGTCGATATCGGCTGGCAGGGCCGCCAATGGTATGCCGACCGTTAACCGGCCGTGGTATTTAACAACTTCTTCGCCCAGCAATTCATCAAACTTGCGTTCACCCGCAGGGATTTCAGGCTCGCCGAGCACCACACCCGGCGTATCAGTACTGAATTCCAGGAATTTGTTGTTGTACAGATAATAATCTTCTGTGACGTCCCAGCTGACTTCTATGCGTTCACGGCTGACAGCCTCTGCCGAGACCTTGAATACTTCACCGTATTCCTTGATTTCATTAAATTCCAGTGCTGTTGCCAGCAAGGGCACTATCAGCAACACGCTGGCCAACCATCTCGTTTTCATATTTTTCATCATCGAAGGTGACCGTGATTCATCAGGATTTCGTTCATTCCCCGTAATTGGCGCAGTAGTTCCACCGCATTGGCCGCGCATTTTACCTGAAGCGGACGACGGGAATGAAGTTTTCTTGTTCGTTGATCGACAAAAGCCTATACTTACCGACCGTTCGGTCAGTTTTAGTCGAAGGCAAAGAAAATATCATGCAAAGCAATGCCGACAATACCAAAAGCGCTAACTCCAGGGGCTTTTCACAGGGCGAACAGGCCATTCTCGAGGCGGCTGAAATCCTGTTTGCAGAAAAGGGCTTTGACGCCGTTTCAATGAGCGCAATCTCCCGGCTCGCCCATACCAGCAAACCTAATATCTACCACCACTTCAATTCCAAAAACGAACTTTACCTGGCGGTTATGAAGGCAGCCGTTCGACGTTCCTCGGTTTTGCTGCAAGAGCTGGAGGGCGCACCCGGTACCATCCAGCAGCGCCTGGCCAGCTTTTCTGCCGGTCAGCTCAAAAATATCCTGACCCACCAACGCAGCACCCAGCTGATCCTGCGCGAAGCGCTGTCCGGAGGCTCCCAGCGCGGACGGGAAATTGCCAAGCATGTCGTGGGTGAAATCTCGACCCGCCTGATAGCGCTGGTCAAAAAGGGCCAATCACAAAATGAATTCAGGCAGGACATAGACCCGGCATTGGCTGCTTTTATGATGGTGGCGGCAAATATGTTTTTCTTTCAGGCCGCCACCATCATGCAGCATATTCCCGAGGCCGGTTTCACCGATGATGCCGGCAAATACAACCAGGGTGTCATGGATATATTGTTCAACGGCATGCTCCGGGAAGGAGACCCCAAGTCATGAGAAAGTTATTAATCGGCGTTCCGGCCATGGTGTCGCTTGCCCTGCTTCTGAGCGCATGTGACAAGAAGGATTCCGGCAAGCTGGAAAGCACGCCCACCCAAAGCGCGGTCCTGATATCAGTGACCAGGGCTGCAACGACCGACCTGGAAATATGGCTCGGATCAGTAGGCCAGATGCACAGCCTGTCAGCACCCACGCTGGCAGCCGAAGTCGATGGGCGCATCACCATGGTATCTGCAGACACGGGAGACTCCGTTGAAGCAGGACAATTGCTGGCAACCATTGACACTTCAACACTTCTGTTGCAACGACAGGCTGCCCTGGCAGGTGTTGAGCGTCTGCAGGCACACGTTGCCAACGGAGAAGTCAGGGTTGCGCGTTTTGAATCATTATCATCACGCGACCTGTCTTCGCAAACACAACTGGACGATGCCCGTGAACGCCTGGATGCGTACCGTGCCGACTATAAAGCGGCTCAGGCCCAACTTGCCATCGTGGATGATGCACTGCGCAAATCCCGCGTAACGGCTCCGGTTTCCGGCGAGTTACAACGTCGCCTGATCTCCGAGGGGGATTTTGTAAAACGTGGCCAGGCACTGTTCAAGATCACCCGCCCAAAGCTGCTGCAGGCCTGGCTGGCCTATCCGGAGACCGCTGCCAACCGAATACGGCAAGGCCAGGTCGTGGAAGTACGCAGCCCGGTCGCCAGCGGCAAAGTCTTTAAAGGGGTCATATCAGAGCTTCAGCCCGCCATTGGCCCCGGCAGCCGTGCGCTGACCATCATCACCGACATTGAAAACCCGGGGGATTTGCGCCCGGAAGCGACCATCAGCGGAAGGGTGCTGGTAGAGGTGCGCAAGCAAGTGACTGTCGTGCCTGAAATCAGCGTGGTGCGCCGCCCCGCCGGCCCCGTCGTTTACGTTATCAACAATAACCAGGCCGAAGCCCGGCTGGTCACAATCGGCCAGCGTGAGAATGGCCAGGTTGAAATCATTGCCGGGGTACAGAGCGGTGAAACCGTTGCCACCGATGGCGCGGCTTTCCTGACGGATGGCGCCACGGTAAAAATTTCAGAACACCGCAATGAATCTTCCTGAGCTTTCAATCAGGCGGCATGTCTTTGCCTACATGCTGTCAGCCGTGCTGGTGCTGTTCGGTTTCATCAGCTACAAGGATATCGGCGTGGACCGATACCCGACCGTCGAGTTTCCGATGATTTCAGTGACCACGGTTCTTCCAGGCGGGACACCGGAAATCATCGACTCCAGCATTACCAACACGATTGAGTCTTCGGTCAACAGCACCCCCGGCATTGACCATATTGAATCCAGTTCATCGCCCGGGATATCTGCGATAAATATTCGTTTCAATATGGATAAGGACGTCAACGTCGCCTTCAACGAAGTCCAGTCCCGCGTCAACAGGGTGCTCAGAGATCTGCCCAACGAAGCTGAACCGCCGGTTGTCGCCAAGATAGAGTTTGGTGCCTTACCCGTCATGTGGCTGGTGCTGACCGGCGATCGAACCTTGCAGCAGTTGAATCAATATGCGCGCAATGTCATCAAGAAACGTCTGGAGACCATCGACGGTGTCGGTGAAATCAGCCTTGGTGGCGAGCAGAAACGAACCATCCGGGTCAACCTGGATTCGGAACGGATGGCACAACTGGGGATCACCGTCCCCGACCTGGTGCGGGTATTCAATCGCGAACACCTGCGCCTGCCGGGTGGGTTTCTGACCACCGAGGGCAAGGAAGAACTGCTCGAGCTTGATCTTGAATACCACAGCCCGGAAGCGCTGGGTGCCATGATCGTCGCCTATAACGGCGGTGCCCCCCAGCGACTACGCGATTTTGCAACGATCGAAGATGGCCTGACCGATTTTCGCCAACTGGCACGCTTCAATGGAGAACCTGCGGTAGGCATCGGTATCGTCAAGGTGCAAAACGCCAATACCGTGGCGATGGTCGATGAAATCACCCGGCGTATGAACGAAGAGATCATACCGCGCCTGCCACCCGGAATTAATCTGCGGGTGGCCCACAACGACGGCGCACTTATCCAGGGAATTGTTGATTCGCTGCAAGAGCATCTGCTTTCAGGAACCCTGTTGACCGCGCTGGTGGTTTTTCTGTTCCTGAAGAACATCCGCTCCACCATCATCATCGCGGTGGCCATTCCGGTCTCTTTGCTGGGTGCAATTGCGGTTATTTATTTCCTGGGCTATACCTTCAACACCATGACATTACTGGGCCTGCTGCTGCTGATTGGCGTGGTGGTGGATGACTCCATTGTGGTGCTGGAGAATATTTACCGACATGCGGAGGAGCATGGTTCCAACCCGGTGGATGCCGCTGTTCACGGTACCCGCCAGGTGGTGTTTGCCGTGCTGGCTGCGACCCTGACGCTGGTCGCCATTTTTGCACCGGTTATCTTCATGCAGGGAATTATCGGACGGTTTTTTGAAGCCTTTGCCATCGTCGTGACCTTTGGTGTGCTGTCCTCCCTGTTTGTTTCGCTGACACTGACACCCATGTTGTGTTCCCGCTTCCTCAAGGTGACCAAAAAACATGGCCGCCTGTATCTCTTTATTGACCGAGGCTTTCACGCGCTGGACAGGGCCTATGTGAGCCTGTTGCACACGTCCCTGAAGCATCGCTGGACTGTGGTTTTACTGACGTTTATTACCATCATATCCAGCAGCTACTTCTTTTCACACACCGGTTCGGGTTTCATGCCGGTGCAGGATGAAGGGCGCTTTATCATCAGCGTTAAAGCACCGCTGGGCTCATCCATTGAATACACGGAAGAAAAGCTCAAGGCCATTGAAGCCATCCTGGACCAACATAAAGAAATCGCGAGCTACTTTGTCACCATCGGTGCAGACCAGTCCCGGCAGGTCAGCAAGGGCAGCTTTCTCGTCAGACTGGTGCCATGGAATGAGCGTGACATTGCCCAGGTGGATATCATTCAGCAATTACGCCAGGAGTTAGCCGGTATTGCCGGTGTTCAGGCATTCCCGTCACCCATGCCGATGGTCGGTGGACAGCGTGGCGAACCGTTGCATTTCATTCTTAGCGGACCGGACCTTAACGAGGTCGCCCGCCTGTCAGAGATTGTCCAGCAACGGCTGGCTGGATTACCCGGAATGGGTACCCTTGACCTGGAACTGCAGCTTGACCTGCCGCAGTTGGAAACAAAACTGCGGCGCTCGCTGGTACGCAGCCTCGGGATCTCTTCCGGGGACGTTGCCCTGGCAATTAATGTACTGGCGGGTGGCCTGGATATAGCCCGCTTCAACGACAAGCCCGGAGATGGTGAGCGCTACGACATCCGTCTGAAAGCCAAACAGGGGCAGTTGGAGTTTGCTGATGATATTTCCAAAATATATTTACGTTCAGCAGACGGGGAAATGGTGAGCCTGGCCAACCTGGTTACTTTGACCCCACAATTGGGCGCCGCGGTCATATCACGCCGGGATCTTCAATACGCAGCCAATTTCTACAGCACCCCGACCATTTCACTGGGAGAGGCCGTGAACCAGGTTTATACCGCAACGGCGGATCTGTTACCGCTGGGGTACCAAATCAACATGTCCGGCCGGGCCGAGGAATTTGGTAAAACCGCCTTTTACATGCTGTTTGCCTTCGTCGTTGCCATTATCCTGGTCTACATGGTGCTGGCCAGTCAGTTCAATTCATTTATTCAGCCCCTTGTGATCATGGTGGCACAGCCACTCGCCATTATCGGCGGCGTAGTTGCACTGTGGGCCACCGGCAATACTTTGAATATCTTCTCGATGATCGGACTGGTCCTGTTAATGGGCCTGGTCGCCAAGAACTCGATCCTGCTGGTAGACTTGACCAACCAGCGACGGGCTGATGGCAAGAGCATTGAGCAATCCCTGAAAGAAGCTTGCCCAATTCGCCTGCGCCCCATCTTGATGACTTCCCTGACCATCATCCTGGCGATGCTGCCGGCAGCCTTTGGTGTGGGTGCCGGTTCCGACAGCAACGCCCCAATGGCCGTGGCTGTTATCGGCGGCATGCTCAGCTCGACGCTGCTGACGCTGGTGGTTGTGCCGGCTGTTTATTCCCTGGTTGAGGGGGCGTTGGAACACCGGGCTCACAGTTGATCAGCCGGACTGACAACCGTCACCCCAGGACGATTCAATACATGGGTGTAGATCATGGTCGTGGATACATCCGCATGCCCGAGTAACTCCT
>VAPH01058177.1_pt1 | contig 11364 bp, 13 predicted proteins | sample 3393861 | NCBI WGS metagenome assembly VAPH01 (sample SAMN08290439, study PRJNA428436) | hydrothermal vent metagenome | isolation source: Deep-sea hydrothermal vent chimney | place: Atlantic Ocean: South-mid Altantic Ridge | reverse complement strand
AATTAAAATTATTTTCGCAAATGAAACAAATGGAGATACAAGGCTATTTTGAAGATCAAGACTTTCTTTAACAGCATCATCTCCTGCCATAATTATCCTTACCAAGAAAAAAATAGAAATGATGCCAATTACACCAGAAACTAAGGATAATATTTTAGATAATTTACTATTCATAATTTTTATTGTTTATTTCTGATCAATAGATCAACTAATTGAATTGAAGCATCTTCCATACTATTAACGATACCATCTATTTTAGAAATGATATAATTGTAAAATATTTGAAGAATAATTGCAACAACCAAACCAAATACAGTAGTTAATAATGCCACTTTAATACCTCCTGCAACTACAGCTGGAGAAATATCACCTGCAGCTTCAATAGAGTCAAATGCACTAATCATACCAATTACAGTACCCATAAAACCAAGCATTGGAGCTAAGGAAATAAATAGCGATAACCAGGAAACATTTTTCTCTAATAATCCCATTTGAACGCCACCATAAGATACCACGGCTTTTTCTGCAGCGTCAACACCTTCATCCATTCTATCAAGACCTTGATAAAAAATAGATGCAACCGGCCCTTTGGTGTTTCTACAACATTCTTTTGCAGCTTCCACACCACCTGAATTCATAGCTTCTTCAACACTATTTACTAATTTTTCCGTGTTTTGCGATGCCATATTCAAATATATAATTCTTTCAATTGCAATTGCCAAACCTAAAATTAAGGTTACTAATACAATTCCCATAAAGAAAGGACCACCTTCAATAAAACGCTGTTTTAAAACTTGGTGAAAAGTTTTGTCTTCAACTACTTGTTCTGTTTGTGAATAAATGTTTTGAGCTGAGCTCAACAACAATATTCCTGCAACTGCTAGGTTTGAAAATACTTTTTTCATTTTTGTAGATCTTTGTTATTTAATTTAGTTAACGGGTTTAAAGATATAAAATTTTTATCATATAAAACATTCAGCGCGGAGAGAAAGGGATTCGAACCCCTGTTACGATTTCTCATAAACACGCTTTCCAAGCGTGCGCCTTAAGCCACTCGGCCACCTCTCCTAAATGTCTTAATTTTTATTAGAGCGGCAAGTAACAAAAAAAAAATTAAAAGTAAAAACTTTTATCATAAAACTAGTTCATTTCACCTCGTAATGGTGTTTCAAAGGTTTTTTTAAATTCATTATGTGGAATTTTTACTCCTATTAAATATTTTAATTTTGCCACAGCAGATTCTGTAGTAATGTCTTTTCCATTTATAATTCCTATTTCTTTTAAATGATTACTGGTTTCATAATGACCTAACATAACACTACCACTAATACATTGACTTACATTAACAACATGAATTTTTTTTGCAATCGCTTTTTCAATCAGATCTTTAAACCAATTTAATGTTGGGGCATTTCCAGCTCCATAAGTTTCCAATATCACTCCTTTTAAATTTGGAATTTCTAAAATACTCCTAACAGCCTGTTTGCTAATTCCGGGGAAAATTTTTAAAATAACTATATTGGCATCAAAATCTTTTCTTAAGATCAATTCATTTTTTTTATCTGCTTTTTTTAAAATATTGTCATTAAAATATAAATGTACTCCACTTTCTCCCAGTTGTGGAAAATTTGGAGAGTGAAATGCTTCAAATTGTTCAGCACTAACTTTGGTCGTTCGATTAGCACGATATAATTTATACTCAAAATACAAACCAACCTCGCGAATTTTTGGAAATTTATTTTCTCTTGTTGCTGCAATTTGGATAGCAGTTATCAAGTTTTCTTTGGCGTCAGTTCGCAGATCTCCAATAGGTAACTGAGATCCTGTAAAAATTATAGGCTTATTTAAGTTTTCAAACATAAAACTAATTGCAGAGGCTGTGTATGACATGGTATCGGTACCGCTTAATACAACAAATCCATCGGTTTCCTTATAATATTCTTCAATAATTTCTGCAATTTTGACCCAATAATATGGACTCATATTTGAAGAATCAATTGGATCTTCAAATGAAATAGTGTGAATAATACAGTCCAATAAATTCAACTCCGGTATTTTTTTCTTGATCTGATCAAAATCAAAAGCTTTTAAAGCATTTGTTTTATAATCTTTAACCATTCCAATGGTTCCTCCGGTATAAATCAATAAAATATTTGGTATTTTTGCAGTCATATCAAAATATATTTGCGCACTTTTTGATGTAAAAGTATTAATTAAATTTAAAAATAAAATTATGACAGGTTCCTTTTTATTGATAATAATGATTGGTTTGGCCGGAATGTTTGTACAAAGCCGATTAAAAAATAAATTTAAAAAATATTCACAGTTGCATTTACAAAATGGCTTAAGCGGAAGAGAAATTGCTGAAAAAATGTTGGCCGATAATAATATATATGATGTAAAGGTTATTTCAACCAAGGGGAAATTGACGGATCATTACAATCCTCAAAACAAAACCGTAAATTTAAGTGAATCGGTATATTATGAAACAAATGCCGCCGCTGCTGCAGTAGCTGCACATGAATGCGGTCACGCTGTACAACACGCTAAATCTTATGCCTGGTTACAATTAAGGTCTACATTAGTACCAACTGTTGGTATATCATCTAAAATAGCTTCATTTATTTTAATCGCCGGAATCTTCACAGTTCAATCATTTCCACAATTACTTTTAGCAGGAATACTTCTATTCGCAGCAACTGTTGTTTTTAGCCTTGTCACTTTACCCGTAGAGTACGATGCCAGTAATAGAGCTTTAGTTTGGTTAGAGACAAAAAACATGTTAACTCCACAGGAACACGACGCTGCCAAAGATGCTTTAAAATGGGCTGCCAGAACATATCTTGTTGCTGCATTAAGTTCAATTGCAACTCTGCTGTATTATGTTAGTATTTATAACAGTAGAAGCTAAATAAATATTTAGTTGGTAGTTGAAAAATAAAGTGAATAATTCTTAACCAAATTATATTGATGAGTATTTATATTTTCATTTGCCTGTCAATCTGCTGATCAAGTGAAATAAATGTTTCGGTACGTGCTACACCCTTTATCTGTTGAATTTGATGATTTAACACTTGCATTAAATGTTCATTATCTTTACATAATATTTTAACAAATATAGCATAATTACCTGTGGTATAATGACTTTCAATTACTTCATTAATTTCTTCCAATCGCTTAATAGCATCTCTATATTTACTTGAATTATCAAGAAAAATTCCAACAAAAGCCAAGGTTTTAAAACCTAATACCTTTGGGTTAATTATAAATTTAGAGCCCATTATTAGTCCCGAAGATTCTAATTTTCGCAATCTTTGATGAATTGCAGCTCCAGAAATTCCTATTTCTCTTGCGATACTTAAAATTGGTGTTCTGGCATCGATCATTAATCGATTTAAAATAATTTTATCAATCCCATCAATTTTTACGTCTTGATCTTTCATGGGTATAAATTAATTAGTAAAATTAAAAAAAGGATATAGAAATCATATCCTTTCTTTTAATTATTGTTTTTTTTTGAAAAATTATGATTCTTGCTGCATTTCAAAATCTTCCATAAATTTTGTAGTATAATTTCCGGAAATATAATCCGGGTGATCCATTAATTGAAGATGAAATGGAATGGTAGTTTTAACACCTTCTATAACAAATTCATCTAAAGCTCTTTTCATTTTACTTATTGCCTCTTCTCTTGTTTGAGCCGTAACGATCAATTTGGCTATCATCGAATCATAATTCGGTGGAATTGAATACCCTGCATAAACATGTGTGTCTAATCGTACGCCATGACCTCCTGGAGCGTGAAAAATTGTTATTAGACCCGGTGAAGGTCTAAAATCGTTATATGGATCTTCGGCATTTATTCTGCATTCAATAGCATGTTGAGTTGGAAAATAATTTATACCTAAAATCGGGATTCCAGCGGCAACTTTAATCTGTTCACGAATCAAATCAAAATTAGCAATGACCTGTTCTGTTATTGGATGTTCAACCTGTATTCTTGTATTCATTTCCATAAAGTAGAAATTCCTGTGTTTATCGACTAAAAATTCAACTGTACCTGCGCCTTCGTAATTTATACTCTCAGAAGCTTTTACTGCTGCCATCCCCATTTTCTCACGCAAAGATTTAGTCATGAATGGCGAAGGTGTTTCTTCTGTTAATTTTTGATGCCTTCGCTGAACAGAACAATCTCTTTCCGATAAATGACATGCTTTCCCTTTTGAATCTCCAATTATTTGAATTTCAATATGTCTTGGCTCCTCAATTAATTTCTCCATATACATCGCATCATTACCAAATGCCGCCTTAGCTTCCTGACGAGCAGAATCCCATGCATTTTGCAAATCATCCTCTTTCCAAACAGCACGCATTCCTTTTCCTCCACCTCCGGCAGTGGCTTTAACCATAACAGGATAACCTATCTTTTTTGCGGCATTTTTTGCAATTTGAAAAGAGGATAAAATCCCATTCGATCCAGGAATAGTAGGAACTCCGGCTTTTTTCATAGTCGCTATTGCCGAAGCTTTGTCTCCCATTAAATTAATCATTTCAGCCGTAGCTCCAATAAATTTAATTCCATGCTCATCACATATTTTTGAAAAATGAGCATTTTCAGCTAGAAATCCATATCCGGGATGTATGGCATCTGCATTGGTTATTTCCGTGGCTGCAATTATATTCGAAATTTTTAAATAGGATTCACTACTTGGCGGAGGTCCTATACAAACGGCTTCGTCAGCAAATCGTACATGTAAACTTTCTGCATCAGCAGTTGAATAAACCGCAACCGATTTTATGCCCATTTCTCTACATGTTCTTATTATTCTAAGGGCTATTTCTCCTCTATTGGCAATTAATATTTTTTTAAACATAATTTTAAAAAATTATAATTTTGTCAAAAATCAATATTCACAAAGAATATTGATTTTGAAAAAATATGAATTATTAAGAAGGGTCAACTAAATAAAGTGGTTGATCAAACTCAACCGGTGTAGAATCTTCAACTAAGACTTTTACAATTTTTCCGGATACTTCAGATTCAACTTCATTGAACAATTTCATGGCCTCAATAACACAAACCGTATCACCCGCATTTATCGTATCACCAACGTTTACAAATACCGGTTTATCAGGAGAGGGTTTTCTATAAAAAGTACCAATTATCGGTGACTTTATTTCGATGTATTTTGAGCTATCAACTTTATTTTCTTCTGAAGTAGTTGATGTTTCCGATTGCGTAGGAACAGCAGATGAAACAGATTGTGCCTGAACCGGAATATGATGGGTCTGTGCAGGTTGTTGAATTATTGTGGTTTCCGATTTAACTTCACCCGTCTTAATAGTGATTTTAATGTCTTTCATTTCTAATTTAACTTCATTTGCACCTGATTTTGCAACGAATTTAATAAGACTTTGAATTTCTTTTAATTCCATAATATTATTATTTTGAATGTTTCTAAATCAATTATAACTCCATTTAAAATAGATCGCTCCCCAAGAAAAACCTCCTCCGAAAGCCGTAATAATCAAGTTATCACCTTTTTTTAAATGATTTTCATAATCGGCAAATAGTAATGGAATTGTTGCCGATGTTGTATTGCCATAATTTTGAATATTCAGCATTACTTTTGAAGACTCTAACTTCATTCGTCTTGCTGTTGCTTCAATTATTCGTTTATTAGCTTGATGTGCTATCAACCAAGAAATATCTTCATTTTTTAAATTATTTTTTTTAAAAATTTTTTCACATACTTCAGTCATCCTATAAACGGCATTTTTAAATACAGTTTGGCCTTCCTGACGAGCAAAATGTAGTCTGTTTTTTACTGTTTCTTCTGTTGCCGGCATTAATGAACCACCCGCAGGTACATGTAGGAATTCTCTTCCAGCTCCATCTGTTCGAAAATATTCATCTTGCATGCCCAACCCATCCAGATTTGGTTCAAACAATACAGCTCCTGCTCCATCACCAAAAATGATACATGTGGTTCTATCTGTATAATCTATCATTGATGAATTTTTATCTGCTCCTATCAAAAGCACATTTTTGTATTTTCCCGATTCAATATATCGAGCAGCAACTGACATTCCGTATAAAAAACCCGAACAGGCTGCTTCCAGATCAAACGAAAAAGCATTAGTTGCTCCTATTTCAGTAGCAACATAAGCTGCAGTTGAAGCAGCTTGCATGTCAGGAGTAGCAGTTGCAACAATAACCAATTCAATTTCTTTAGGATCAATTTTCTTTTTTGTAATTAAATCATTAGCTGCCTTTATTGCCAAAAAAGAAGTTCCTTTATCTTGATCTTTTAATATTCTTCTCTCCTTAATACCTGTTCTGCTAATGATCCACTCGTCATTTGTATCTACCAAAGATTCCAACTCTTTATTGGTGAGAATATATTCAGGCACATATTTACCTACGGCAGATATGGAAGCAGTAATTTTATTCATATCAAAAATTTTACTTTACTTAATTAAATCAAATGAATCATTGCATTCATAAAAACAGAGTCCAAAAGTAATAAAATTAATTTTCCAATTTATTTAAAAAAATGCATTTTTTTGCTTTTTTTAATAAAAATCAATAAAAAAACCCTCAAATTTGAGGGTTTTTGACTTTTTTATACAAATTTCTTTAAGTTTGCTTTTCTGTAGAGTCAATTAAAACCTGACCTCTGTAATAAAGTTTATCTTCGTGCCAATGTGCACGGTGAAACAAATGAGCTTCACCGGTTGTAGGGTCTTTTGCAATTTGTGGCGTTACGGCTTTATAGTGAGTTCTTCTTTTATCTCTTCTTTGTTTCGATGTTTTTCTTTTAGGATGTGCCATCTCTAATATTTTTATCTGTTAGTAATTTCTTTAAATCATCCCATCTCGGGTCAATTTCATTCAAATTCTTTTTCCCTCTTGGTTTTAATTCTTCTAGCTTTTCTAAAATATCTGATTTTAATGTACCATCATTAATTCCCGGATGTATCTTTTTTTTGGGAATAGATAACACAATCATTTCATAAATAAATTGTGCTACATTTAATTTATAATCTCCATGTGGGATTATTAAAATCTCATCATTGTCATCATTGTACTCCTCTCCAAATTTAACTACCATGCTTAATGTTCCAACAATTGTCTGATTATATGGTTCATTTGTTACATCACATAAAACTCTTACAGTTCCATTTGCAGAAAACTGAAGTTCTAATAAAGTATTTTTTTTGATGAAATTTAATTCCACCAATAAATTCGTGTCTATAATCTCATCATATTTAAAAGCCTCAAAGAACGATTTTTCAATTTTATATTCAAATTGGTGTTTTCCTTCTTTCAAACCGAAAAAAGACACTTCATATTCATTAAACAACTTCATTTGAACATAAATTTGAGCGCGCAAAGATAGTAATTTAAATTATACTAAAAAATTACTTTATTAAAATATTTACTTTTTATTTTCTTTCTTTTATTGCTAATCTATTTTTAATTAATGTGTTAAATTCCTTCCTTGTCTTAAAGATTTCAATTGCCTTGAACAAAGCCTGTTTAAACGAGTTGTAATTTGCTTTTCCCTTTCCAGCTATTTCATATGCAGTACCATGATCCGGTGATGTTCTAATTTTATCTAAGCCCGCAGTAAAATTAACTCCCTCCCCAAAAGCAAGCGTTTTAAAAGGAGCTAAGCCTTGATCGTGATACATGGCTAGTACTCCGTCAAATTTTTTATAAGCATCACTTCCAAAAAAGCTATCTGCTGCATAAGGCCCATAAACTAACTTACCGTTTTTCTGAATATCATCAAGTGTAGGTTTTACTATTTCATCATCTTCATTTCCTATAACTCCCTGATCTCCACAATGTGGATTTAGTCCTAAAACTGCTATTTTTGGTTTTGTAATATTAAAATCTTGTTGCAATGAGTTATACATGATATCAACTTTCTGTTTTATGAGATCAGGTGTAATGGTATTAGCCACTTCATTTATTGGAATATGACCAGTTATCAAACCAATTTTTAAATCTTCAGTCAATAATACCATCAAACTTTCTCCTCCTAAAATACTTTCTAAATATTCTGTATGTCCGTTAAACTGAAATTTTTCTGATTGAATGTTATGTTTATTGATTGGAGCAGTTATCAAGACATCAATTTCGTTATTTTTTAATGCATTGGTAGCAGCTTTTAGTGATTCAAATGCATATTTACCTGATTCAGGAGTTGGCTTTCCAAGTTCTATATCAATTAATTCTTTCCAAACATGGTATAAATTAATTTTATTGTGAATAATTTTTTTGATATCATCAACACCGTGAATATTTGTATCGATTTGTAAAGCTTTTTTATGAAAACTTATGACTTTTGAAGACCCAAATATTATAGGAGTACAAAAATCAAGCATCCTAGTGTCTTCAAATGTTTTTAATATGATCTCGATTCCTATCCCATTTAAATCACCAATAGAAATACCTACTTTTATTTTCTCAGATTTCTTCATTCAACTACTTAATAATTATTAATTTTGAATTTAAAATAGTTATCATTTTTAGAATAACTATTTGACAAATTTAATCATAATATATTAGAATATGTTTACTGGAATTATTGAAGAATTAGGTGAAGTAACCCGTATAAAAATGGATAAAGAAAATATTCATTTAACTATAAAAAGTAATATTTCGAATGAATTAAAAATTGATCAAAGTCTATCTCATAATGGTATTTGCTTAACTGTTGTTGCATTAAATGATAACTCGCATACAGTTACTGCAATAAAGGAAACTTTAGACAAATCAAATATTGGAAAATTGATTGTTGGCTCAAAGGTAAATTTGGAAAGAGCTATGAAAATAGGAGCAAGATTAGATGGCCATATTGTTCAAGGACATGTAGACCAAATTGGAAGATGTACAAATGTGAAGGAAACCGAAGGAAGTTGGATCTACACTTTTGACTACGATAACAAATTTAATAATCTTACTATTGAAAAAGGTTCGATAACAATTAATGGAGTTAGTCTAACTGTAGTTAATTCAAAAAAAAGCAGTTTTAGTGTTGCCATAATTCCATTTACACATGAACATACTAATTTTTATAAAATTAAGAAAGGTGACTACGTGAATTTAGAATTTGATGTAATAGGAAAGTATGTTGCAAAATTACTTGAGAAGTAATTACTTTTTCGAATTATCGTGAATTTTCTTTACCGCATACCCAATGGCGATAATAAATAATCCAATAATACCTCCGTCAATTGGTAAACCCGGTGGTGGTGGTGGTGGTCCTCCCGCAAAAGTGACATTTGCATTAAAAATAAAAGCTATAAATAGAATTGCATTAAAGTATTTATTATTCATACTATTTTTCCATTTGAATTTTTATAACGTATTTAAATCAATTTTGTTGCAAATATATAAAAAGGATATAATAAATTTTATATATTTTTATATTTGTTATCAAAATCTTTAAAAGTTAACATAAACAAAAATAAATGTTTTTAGACTCCTTCAACATTTTTTTGAATTTATTAATATTTGATTAAACTTATCCTTAACTTGGAATAGAATTATTTTATGATGCTAAACCGCATCTTAGTTGTATATCTATTAATTCATAAAATATTTAGTGTTTACTTCATTATACCCTCTTCTCCACATTATGGCAGCTTCTAAATAAATAAGCTCTAAAATAGGTTTGTCATCGGTTAAAACTACAGCGTCATGAATATCAATATCTGAAGGGTTTATCAATTTATTTTCAGTCTTAATTTTTTCTTCAAATTGCTCCTTACTACAAATAAAAATTAAATTTCTACTTTCTTCTGCACCTGGTGTAGCCACCAATCGAATATTAAAGTTTTGGTCTATCAATGTTTTGTAGATAGATCGAGCAGCTTTACCTTTACTCCCTGTGATAAATCCATAAAAATTAATGGTTAAAATTCCGCCATTTGTTAGCTTTTCACTAATTTTTTGAAATGCTTCCTTTGTCAATAAATGTATGGGAGGAGTCTCGCTATGGTACAAATCATAAACAATTATATCGTACTTATTTTCTGTTATATTAATAAAATGTCTTGCATCGTCTATAATAACTTCTACATCACTACCAATATAAAAATACTTTTTTGCAAGCATTTCAATTCGCTTGTCAAGTTCAACAATATCAACTTTTATATTATTAGATTTTAACAACTTATAAAGAGTACCTCCTCCTAATCCTAACAAAAGTGCATTATCACCCTTGCGAAAATTAAGAATATTATTTGTTAAAACATTGACATAATCCGGTTTAATTATATTTGGATTCGTTAAATCCATCACCGATTGGGTTATATTATTAACCATCAATTCTCTGTAAACCTTTGAAGTTTTATTATCCGGGCTTGTTAATTTTCTATCTACAACTTTAATTTCTCCTAAAATTCCTTCCGATCTGTATATAACTTCTTTACTTTTTTCTCCCTTTGTAAAACTCAATGATAGAACAGCAATAATTATGAATAAAATAACACTAATTTTAAAGGTTTTAGTTACAAGAAATAAAATCAGAGAAGTTATAATTACCAACAATCCATAAATGTATAAGGAAATGGTAATACCAAATCGTGGAAAAGCATAAAACCCAATAATAAAAGTTACAATTATTCCTCCTAAGGTAGATATTGCATAAACAGTTCCACTACTTTTTCCTGAGTCTTTAGCCTGATTGGTTAGTATATTAATTATTAACGGAGAGGTTGCGCCAAACAACATTAGGGGCAAAAACATAATAAAAAGTAATGAAAAAACAGATCCTGATAACAAGTCAAGACGAATTGTAAGAGGTAGAATTAATCTGCTTATAACCGGGGTTAATGTGACTAGAAAACCTGCAACAAGCATTAGCCAAAAAACAATTTCTATTTTTTTATATTTAGACGAAATATACCCTCCCAAATAGTAGCCACTCATTAAAGCTGTGAGTGTTACACCCAGAACTGATGCCCAAACATAAATTGAAGTACCAAAATAAGGAGACAAAATTTTTGCGCTACTTAATTCTACGCACATAACTGCACCTCCTTCAACAAAAGCGAGGGTAAGGAGAAATTTTTTTAAAAGTTCTTTATTGATATTTTCCTTCATAAAATCTTTCTTTATAATATCTTTAAAATTCTAGCTGAGACCCGTTCCAATAAAATACTTTTAGAATAATATTATTTGTCAACTAATATACTTAAAATATGCAATTCACACATTAAAATATTTCAATTGAAAAAAATTAAATTCTTAATTCTTACCACAAAAAAATCACAAACAATTAATATTTAACTATTTGTGATTTACAACGTGGGCCCAGAAGGGCTCGAACCTTCGACCCCCTGATT
>VAPH01076170.1_pt1 | contig 11373 bp, 11 predicted proteins | sample 3393861 | NCBI WGS metagenome assembly VAPH01 (sample SAMN08290439, study PRJNA428436) | hydrothermal vent metagenome | isolation source: Deep-sea hydrothermal vent chimney | place: Atlantic Ocean: South-mid Altantic Ridge | reverse complement strand
TTCATGCCCGATACGATGTAGTCATCGCCATCGCGTGTGATGGAACACTCGAGGTTCCTCGGGTCCGACGATGCGACGGCCGGTTCGGTCATACCGAAGTTGGAGCGGATCTCACCTTCGAGAAGGGGGACCAGCCAACGTTCCTTCTGCTCCGGGGTTCCGAAGTCGTGGAGGACTTCCATGTTGCCGGTGTCGGGAGCGGAACAGTTGGTCGCTTCCGGGGCCAACTCGATGACACGCCCCATGATCTCTGCGAGGGGGGCGTACTCGACGTTGGTGAGGCCTGCCCCGTACTCGTCGTCGGGGAGGAACAGGTTCCAGAGACCTTGCTCTTTCGCGATCCGCTTGAGCTCGATGAGCTCGGGTGCGGCCTCGATGGGCTCACCGGGGAGAGGATCCCTCGACTTGATGGCCCGTTCCGCGGGGTAGACGTGCTCCGTCATGAACGCTTCGAGCTGTTCCTGGTACTTACGTGAGCGAGGAGAGTGTGCAAAGTCCATGGGAGAGACAGTAGTCAGATGTCAGATGACAGAATCCAGACAACAGATTCCAGATGTCAGACGATCATCTGGTGTCTGATATCTGACATCTGTTGTCTCTCGTGCTACCGATCTTCCTTCGCCTCGTCGTAGTAGTCGAGACGGTCGAGGGGCTGGACGAGGGAGGTGAGCACGTTCATGACGTGGGCTGTTGTGCGCTTCAAGAAGCGGTAGTACAACGCACGAGCCACGGCATCCTGGGATGACAGATCCGTCGTGAACATCGCCTTGACATGGGCGTCGTACTGGTCGAGGAAGTCGTCGGCCTTGTTGATGAGCGCCTGGGCCCGCTCGGTGTTCGTCGCCTCGAAGATCGCAGCAGCTTCGAGGATCAGGTTGCCGACGGCGTCACGGTACCTGATGAGCTCATCACGATCGGCTGCCGTGTCGAAGTCGGCGCCGTAGCGGACGAGGTCGTAGAGGTTCTTCGCATAGTCCCCGACACGCTCGGCGTCCTTGACGATCGATGCGTACTGGAGCACGAGCGGGAGGTCGCTGCTGTTGACGGCGGCGTGAACCATGAGTGCCCGACGTACAGCGGCTTGCGCTTCGTTGATCTCTCTGTCGGTTGAGCGGACCTCGCGTTTGGTCTCTTTCGACTTCCCGCCTCCGAAGAGGGCGTCGGACGCGGTCATGAAGATGTCATGGCCGTTCTCGAGCATGGTGACGAGCGTTGCCTGAGCCTCATCGACAGCGGACTGTGACCCGCTTCTGAAGAATTCGAATACCACGAGCTTTCCTCCGTTAGTTGAGTATGAGGATGCCGACGACCGGGATCGCGACGAACACGATGCCAACGTACGCAACGGCTATCCATTTCTGGCGCACTGCGATGTCGGCCAGTTTCTCCGCAAGTATGACAGGCACGTACCTGATCTTCGGGATCGGGTAGAGGATGAGGATGCCGACGACGTTGAACAGAAGGTGCACGAGGGCGATGATCATGCCGTTGACGGCACCCGATGCGAGTGCGGCGAGGAGCGCCGTCACGGTCGTGCCGATGTTGGCTCCGAGGGTGATCGGGTAGGCGTTGCGAACCACGATGAGGCCGGCAGCGACGAGCGGCACCAGGATCGAGGTCGTGATCGATGACGACTGCACTGAAACCGTCACGATGATCCCAACCATCATGCCGACGAGGCCACTCTTGGCAAGTGCAGCGTTGATCGACGACTCGATACGAGAAGCGATGAGGACCTTCATGTTCTTCGTGATGAACATCAGCGCAGCGAAGATGATCGCGATCCCGAAGATGATGAACGCGACGGCCACCGCCTTGTCACTCGAGATGAACAGTTCGAGGAGGCCTTCGACCTTCACCGCACCCCACTTCACCGCACCTTTGATCGGCGAGTTGAACGTAGCGTCGGCACCGGACGGCAGCAGGTTGGCGAGCCATGTCGCCGTGCTCTGGAGGAACCCCGTCACGATCTCGAGCGGAAGCAGAATCGCGACCGCGATGACGTTGAAGAAGTCGTGCATCGTCGCAGCAGCGAACGCCAGACGGAACTCATCCGACTTGCGGGCATGGGCGAGGGACACGATCGTGTTGGTGATCGTGGTCCCGATGTTGGCTCCCATGACCATCGGTACTGCAGTCTCGATGGGGAGCACACCTGTTGCAACGAGTCCAACGATGGTCGACGTCGTCACGGATGACGATTGGACGAGCACTGTGGCGAGGATCCCGACGAAGAGGGCTGCGAGCGGGCTCGTGATGCCGTCGAAGAGCCCACCTGCCGTGTCCGAGCCGAGTCCTTTGATGCCTCCCTCGAGCATCTTGACGCCGACGAGGAAGAGGTAGAGGAGAGCGAACACGAAAACAGCGCGTACGGCCGGGGGGATGGTTCGTCTCGGCCCTTGCGCGATAGGTGAGGACGGTGGACGTTCGGGGGATCCCATACGCTGTTGGCCTGCTGTCTGCGGTGTGCTGTCGGCGGCATGATAGGGATGGCCGGCGCGGCACGTATCTCTCGGCGACGCGTCCCGACACTGCTCGCAGGGCTTCATTCCCGAGTGGGAGAGGAGGCTCAGTCGTCCTCAGGGAACTGCGCGGTGACCACGAAGGTGATGTTCTGGGCGATGTTGACGCCGTGGTCTGCAATGCGTTCGAAGAACCGACCGATGTAGAACAGTCCGACGGCGGGTTCGAGACCGATGGCGTCCTGACGGGCAGTCACCGCGGAGAACAGTTCCGATGTCAAGCGATCCGTGGTTTCGTCCTCGCTCTCGGCTCCGGTCCCGATGGTGTCGTCGAGCGTCGCAACGGCTTCAACGCCTCGCCCGAACATCGTTGCAGAGGCATGTGCGAGCCTGCCAACGATCGACGTCAGTGTGTTGTCGGCGGGGATCCCGTCGAGGCGGCCAACCTGCTTGACGACGTTCACCGCGAGGTCGCCGGATCGCTCCATCTCATAGAGGATGCGTGTCGCTGCGACCAGAAAGCGCAGGTCGCTTGCAACGGGTTGCTGGAGGGCGAGGATCTGGAAGACCTTCTCCTCGAGGCTGTGGTATCGGTCGTTGATCGGTCCGTCTGCTGCCCGCACGGCACCGATCTCGTCGAGCCTGTTCTCGATGACGACCACACCGGCGTGGCGCACGTTCTCGAGCACCATCGTTCCCAACTCGACGAGGTCCTTGCGGATCTCGTCGAGCTCGTCGTCGAAGTGGTGTCTCAGTTCGATCTCGTGGTGTTGCGCCATTACACGCCCCTCATCCGAATCGCCCGGTGATGTAGTCCTCGGTGGTCTTCTCCGAGGGTGTCGTGAACAGTGTGGCGGTTTCGCTGAACTCGACCAAGCGGCCTGCTCTCTGGCCGTTGTGGATGTCGATGTTGAAGAACGCCGTCCGATCAGAAACCCGGGCAGCCTGCTGCATGTTGTGGGTCACGATGATGATCGTGTAATCCTGTTTCAGCTCGTACATCAGCTCCTCGATCCGAAGTGTTGCGATCGGGTCGAGGGCCGATGCGGGTTCATCCATCAAGAGCACATCCGGGGATGTTGCGATCGCGCGAGCGATGCACAAGCGCTGCTGTTGACCACCCGACAGGGCGTAGGCGCTCTCGTTGAGCTTGTCCTTGACCTCGTCCCACAGTGCAGCGCGGTTGAGGGACTCCTCGACGAGGTCGTCCATGTCCCCGTCGTAGCCCGCGATCTTGGGTCCGAACGAGATGTTGTCGTAGATGGACTTCGGAAACGGATTCGGCTTCTGGAACACCATGCCGATGTGCCGCCTCACCTGGACGGGATCGACGCTGCGCCCATAGAGATCCACGCCGTGGTAGGTCACGGACCCCTCGACGCGTGCCGTGGGGATGAGATCGTTCATACGGTTGATCGTGCGAAGAACCGTCGATTTTCCGCATCCGGACGGCCCGATGAACGCGGTGATCTCCTTCTCGCGAATCGGCACGCTCACGCTGTCGACTGCGTGGAAGTCGCCGTAGTACACGTCGACGTCCTCGAGGGCGATGATCACGTCGTGTGTGTTGTCCGGTGACCCGCCGGTGATGCGGGTTGTGTCGACTTCGGGTGCTCGGGCGGTCCCTCGAAAGGTGCCGCTCTCGCTGGTTGCTGCGTCGTTGAAGGAGCGATCGCTCATTGCGTGACTCTCAGTTCGGACGGGGGGATGGACCTCGATGGTATCGCTCACTACCTACCACCTTTTCTCTGCTCGGTTGCGCAGCCAGATGGCCGCACCGTTCAAGATGAACAACACGATGAGGAGGACGACGATCGCTGCCGGCGCGAGTGTGTCGGCGAACGCTGCCTGGGTCTGGCGTGACCACGAGAACACGATCACGGGCAGGGCCGTGTAGGGGCCGGTCAACTTGTCGATGAGGGAGGCATCGCCCGCGGGTGCGAAGTACCCGGTTGCAACGCCGATGACGAGCAGCGGTGCGGTCTCCCCGAACGCTCTTGCGAGCGTCAGGACCGTACCGGTGAGTATGCCGGGCAGCGCCGACGGCATCACATGGCTACGGATCACCTCCCACTGTGTCGCCCCGACACCGAACCCTGCCTCGCGGATCGTTGCCGGCACGGACCTGATCGCCTCGATCGACGTGATGATGACGATCGGCAACACCAGGGCAGCCATGGTGATCCCTGCAGCGATGATGTTCTTCCCACCGCTCGAGCCGCCGAGGCCGATGATGCGCACCAGCGGGACGAACATGGCAAGACCGAGGAGGCCGTAGACGATCGAGGGGACACCTGCGAGGTTCCGGACCGTTGTATCGACGAAACGTGTCCGGCGGTTATCCGGTGCGTACTCCTCGAGGTACACCGCGGCGGAGATCCCGATGGGGAACGCGAGGAGAGCCACGATGGACGCGATGATGACCGATCCGATGATGCCGGTGAACACGCCTGCCGTCTCCGGGTTGAGTGAGAGGCCGTCGGTGACGAAGCTGAGGCCACGGGTCTGGAGTGTCGGCCATGCGTTCGTGACGATGTCGGTGAGGAGCACGACGAGGATCCCGAAGGAGGTGATCAGAGCGAACAGGAGGAGTCCCTGAAACGCGAGCGGCCTCCAGTCTCCGCCGCCTCTGCGGATGGCACGTTCCACTTCTCTCGTGGTCGCTTCCTTGCTGGCCTGGGCGACGATGGGCATCAGTACCGGTTCCTGTACTTGCGGACGATGCGGTTGCTGATCGAGTTGAGGCTGAGCGTGATGAGGAAGAGGAGGAGACCGACGAAGAAGAGGCTCTGGAACGCAAGGCCTTCACCTGCCACCTGGTCTGAGCCGGTGGCGAGGGATGCGACCGCCGCGGTCATCGTCTGGCCGGGTTCGAGTGGGTTGAAGGTGCGCAGCGCCCCGCCGACCGCGCCTGCTGCCATGAAGACGATCATCGTCTCTCCCATGGCTCGGGACAGCGCAAGGATCAGTGAAGCGACGATCCCGGACAGCGATGCGGGAAACACGACGGATCGCACGGTCGTGGCTCGCGACGCTCCCAGTCCGTAGGACGCTTCGCGTAGCGACATCGGAACGGCCCGCATCGCGTCCTCCGATACCGTGGCGATCAAGGGTGTGATCAGAACTCCGACGCCGAGACCGGCAGCCATCATCGTGAACGGCTTCGCCGACGTGAAGATCCGCTGAACGATCTCGGGGCTGATGAAGGTCAACGCCCAAAAACCGAGAACGACCGAAGGGATCCCGGCAAGGATCTCGAGGGTTGGCTTGAGTCGCCGACGGGCACCCGGTGAGGCGTACTCGGAGAGGTACGCTGCGGCGCCGAGCCCGAGCGGTACAGCGAGAAGCATTCCGATCCCTGCGATGAGCAACGTGGCGATGATCAGCGTCGGGATGTCGTAGAGCCCCCGGCGCGGGAACCATCCCACGGTGAACAGGGAGGCTGGATCGACCTGTGAGATGAACCGCCATGCCTCACCCGAGAGCGCCACGATGATCAACGCGCTGATGGCGATCGACGCGAGGCCGGCAGCGAGAAAGATCGCCCTGACGTAGCGCTCCTTGCGCCTGCGTTTCGGGTCGCCTGTCAGGTCGATTGTGGTGACGGTCTGTGTCATGGCATGTACCGGCTCAGATCAGAGGGAGAGGGCGGGTCATTGCTGCCCGCCCTCTCCCTGTTGGATGCTCTAGTACTCGTTCTTCCCTGTGGTGCGACTCTCCCAGATGTCGCGTACCGGTGCATACTCGGCGAGGCGCACGTAGCCAGCCTTGTCGATGTTCGCGAGTCCTGCGTCGGACAGATAGAAGTTGACGTACTCGACAAGGGCGGGGTTCGTCTTCGCCTTTGCTGCGTTGACGTAGACGAAGAGCGGCCGGGAGATGGGGTAGTCGCCGCTTGCGATCGTTTCGGGTGTTGGGGAAACGCATCCGTCCCCACCGTCGACCCCGAGGGCCTTGACACGGTCCTGGTTTGCGAGGTAGAACGCGTAGCCGACCCATCCGAGGGACGTGTCGCTGCCGGCGATCCCTTCGATGATCACGTTGTCGTTGGCCGACGCTGTGTAGTCGGGCCGGGTCACGGCATCCTCGCCACGCTCGTCTGCAATGTCCTCGAGGACAAGCTCGACGAACGAGTCATAGGTTCCGGATTCCTCACCAGGCGCCGTGACGACCAGGTCTGCGTCGGGGTACGGTGCGTTCGCGGCACCGATCTCAGCGGCCAGGGCATCGGCATCGCTCCAGTTGCGGAAGCCGATCGACTCGGGACCGAGAAGCGCGTAGAGGTCGGGGAAGCTGAGACACGAGATCTGGTCGTTGTTCGTCGAGGTGAGGACCGAAAGGCCGTCGATCGCAAAGCGCAGTTCGATGAACTCGATGCCGGAGGCGGCACACGCCTCGACCTCCTTGTCCTTGATCTGACGGGACGCATCAGAGACGTCGGTTTCGCCGGCGCAGAACTTCTTGAATCCGTCGCCGGTACCCGGTCCTTCGACCGAGATGCCGACCTCAGAGTTGATGTTTCGGAAAGCTTCAGCGTTGAGTGCAGAGACGGGTTCGACGGTCGACGACCCGGAGATAGTGACGGTCCCGACCAGCGCACCCTGAGACGCACCACCGGCGGCGGCGGCGGTCGTGGTTGTCTCGCCGGAAGCCGAGGCGCAGGCTGCGGCTACCAGAGCGATCGCAGCGCCCATCGCTGCGATCTTGAGTTGCTTACTCATTCAGTGTTCTCCTTGATGAACGTGTCGTGTGTGTTCGGGGCATCCCCGACTTCGCACGGCTTGATACCGGCAAGTTACGAATCGGAGTTGACCGGTAGGCCATGGCAAGGTGAACGGAAGGTGAACACTTGGGGATGTCGCTGTTTCAGCAGTGGCGACGGCCTCTGCTCTTCCTATAGTCGCCGTGATGCCCGCTCTGATAGCTGCCCTCATCGTCGTGCTCGTCACCGTGTTGATCGTCCTCGTCGTTCAGTGGCGCAGGGCACGAGCTGCAGAACGCACGGTGCAGTCTGTAGCGGCAGCTCTCGGGATCCAAGATGCTGGCCCAGCGATCACGGACAGGGCCATGCAACTCGCCGACGAGCTCTCGGAGGCCCACGCTGAGACAGCGGTTCGCGGTGCTGCGTTGGAGCGATCGACCGCGGGTGTGGTGCTCACCGATACGACCGGGACGGTCACGTTCGTCAACGCGCGCGCCGAGCAGCTCTTCGACGGGCCGGGGGACGGTGCGGCGTTGCAGACCCGGCTCAGCGCAGTGGCATCCCAGGTTGCCGTGACGGGTGAGGATGAGATGTTCGAGGTCGAGGTCCACGTGCCCGATCTGTGCGTCCTCGAGGTCACCGTCGTCGCGTTGGACGGGGACGTCACCGATGCGGTAGCGATCTACATCGACGATGTCACGATGGAGAGACGAATCGCGACGATGCGCACCGATTTCGTTGCGAACGCCAGCCATGAGTTGAAGACGCCACTCGGAGCGATCGCGATTCTTGCAGAGACCATCGGTGAGGTGCGCGACGAGGAGCAACGTTCGGCGTTGACCCGGCGGCTGCAGTCTGAGGCTCTTCGGATGGGTCGGCTGGTTGGAGATGTGTTGCAGCTTGCTGAGACCGAGTCCTTCGATGGGGAGTTCACATCGCAGTCGGTCGCAAGCGTCCTCGACGAGGCCGTGGAGTTCGTTCGTGCACGTGCCCAGGACAAGGCCATCGAGGTCAGAGTTGGGACGATCCACGACGCCTCGATCCTCGCCGATCGCGGCCAGGTCGTGTCGGCCGTACGGAACCTCCTCGACAATGCGATCACCTACACGGCAGCGAAGGAAGATGGCAGGGGAGTCGTGTGGATCCGGGCACAGGTCGAAGGAGATACCGTGACCATCGAGGTGCAGGACACCGGTATCGGTATCCCCGAGCGGTACACCGACCGCGTCTTCGAGCGGTTCTTCCGTGTCGATCGGGCGAGGAGCCGGCAGTCCGGTGGTACGGGGCTTGGCCTGTCGATCGTGCGCAACGTCGTCGTCGCCCATGGCGGCTCTGTGCAGGTCGACTCGACCGTCGGTGTCGGCTCCACGTTCACGATCGGTCTGCCGGTGATACCCGAGGAGCAGCAATGAGGGTGCTGATCGTCGAGGACGAACCGGCGTACGTGGATGCGCTCACGGTGGCGCTCGAGGTCGAGGGGATCGAGACGGACGCTGTTGGAGATGGGCGCGAAGCCATCCGGGTGTTCCGGGACGGGGAGTACGACGTTGTGCTGCTCGATCTCATGTTGCCTTCGGTCTCTGGACTCGATGTGCTCGGGGCCATCCGACGCGACTCGGGTATCCCTGTCATCGTCGTGTCGGCCAAAGACGGCGAGTCGGACGTCGTGGCCGCCCTTGAACTCGGTGCCGACGACTACCTGACGAAGCCGTACTCGGTGCGCGAGTTGATCGCAAGGATCCGTGCCGTTGGACGTCGTTCCGGTGGCACGAAGACCGAGGAGGGCTCCGAGATCGTGACGCTCGGGAACGTGTCCCTCGACGTCGGGCGCTATCAGCTCATCGTGTCGGGGACGACCTTCGATCTGCCACGCAAGGAGTTCGAGGTCATGTCGATGCTCATGGAACGGGCGGGACGGGTCGTGACTCGCGACTGGTTGCTCGAAGAGGTCTGGGGTATGGACTGGGGGGACACGAAGAGCCTCGACCAGCACATTCGTCGTCTGCGTCGGAAACTCGAGACGCATGAAGCAACCCCCCGCATCTTGACGATACGGGGGGTTGGATATCGGCTCGAGGGGTGACCCCGGCCGGTCGTCGTTCTCGTCGCCTCAGCCGATGGCGGCAAGTGCCTCGTTGTAGAGCTCGTACTCGCGGGGCGTGCCGAGCGAATCCGTCGCGATCACGTTGCGGATGATCCCGTCGGCGTCGAGCACATAGCTGACACGGTTTGCGCTTCCGGTCACGTCGTTGAACGCTCCGTATGCCTGGGTTGTCTCGCCGTGTGGCCAGTAGTCGGCGAGGACCGGGAACGTGAACGCGTTCTCGGCAGCCCACTTGGCGTTCGTGGGAACGGCGTGCGTCGTGATGACGACGACCTTGGCGTCCATCGAGCTGAGCTCTCCCAGTCCGTCACGGATCGCGCACGCTTCGTTGTCGCAGTGTCCGGTGAATGGGAACGGGATGAACACGATCAGGGCCTTGCTGCCCTTGAGCGCGTCGAGGGACACTTCTTCCTTGTTCTGGTCGATGAGCGTGAAGTCGGGTGCTGGGGTGCCTGCGGCAAGGGTCATGGGTCTCTCCTGATCGGTGGGGATACTGAAAGTGTATACGAGGCGGATGTGACGTAGGACGTCATATCCGCCTCGTACTTGGTACTGGGAGCTTGGAAGGGCGGGGGTGCTCGAGTTGTTCGGGGTCAGGCGTCGAACAGGAGTGAGTTGAGGAGGAACAGGATCGTATCTGCGTTCTCCTCGAAGACGGCCGTCGGGCCGACGATCGTGATGTTCGTGGCGATGGTGTCGTCCTGGACCGACATCAGGCGTACGAAGCGCTGCTCTCCGGAGTTCCCGTTCGTGCCGGTCACCACAGCGATCGGCACACCCTGAACGTTGGTGGTGACGATCGTGTTCTCGATGTTGGAACGTGCGAGTGCACCACTCGAAATGATCTCCACGTACTCCTCGAGGCTGGTGCTCCCGCGGTTGAGTTCGATGAGGTCGTCGGTGACGACCATCACGATGATGCCACCCTCGCTCATCCAGGCGCGGTCCACCTCGAGCCCCGCGTTGGAGATCTCCTCGGGCGTCGCCTCGTTCCACGGTGTGGGGATCTGGATGGCGAAGTCGCCGCCGTTGAATCGGGTCACGGTGGTGGCCATGGCTTCGGGCGGTGTCAGGGTGGGTGCCAGGTCGATGCCGTAGTCGCCGAACTCCCACGTGGTCGCTGTGACGATGTCACCGTCACCGGGAGGTACGAGGCCGGCGAGATCGGCACGGGGATCGGTCTGATAGGTGGTGACTGTCGAGACGGTGAGTGTGCCCGTGTCGACGGTGATCTCGATGAGGTCGTTGGAGGGGTCCGGGGGAAAGACCCCGGAGATCATGTACCCGTTGGGAGTTTCGACGGCTGCCGTGTCGGCCAGCACGAGTTCCCCGTTGAGGATGTCGGTGATGGGGTTGGGGTCGGATTCGGCTTTTGTCTTCCAGTCGCCGGTGAACGGGTTCTGCGTGTACTTCGTGCCGTCGATCCTGCGCTCCTCGAACTGGACGGTGCCTGCGAGGTCACCGGTCTCGATGGTGAGGGTCGTCATGATCCAGTTGTTGCCCTGAGCCGACTGCCCCCCCGTCATCACGGCAGAGACGTACTCGGTGTCGGGGTCGGTAGCGTCGACGAACGAGGCGGAACCGGTGCTCAGGAACGAGGTCTCGCCTGCCATGGCGGCGTTGACCATCTCGAGGAGCGCCTCGGCATCATCGGTGATGGACGGTTCGGTCGTCGTCGTTGTCTCCGGTGGTGTGGTGGTCGTCGTGGCCGGTGCTTCGGTGGTCGTCACCACGGTGGTGATTGTCGTGTCCGATGTGCCGGAGTCGGCACTGCTCGAGCAGGCCGCCGCGATGAGCGCGACTGCCGCGCCGATACAGATGCGTTGGATCATCTTCATGTTTCCCCGTCCTCATGTTGAGCAGCACCACACGCGAATGGGCACGTGTCGTGGACGCATGGGTTTCACAGCGTTGGGAGCTGCACGTTTCGATGTAAGGGTGCACCGTAGCACTGCCACCTGTCTTTCAAGAGGGATAGGCGAAGTGTGTCATCGACGAGCCAGGGGGGATGGGGATCGGGGTTGTCCCCGGGTCTTTACCGTGCCGGGCTCGCGGGCTCGCGGTCCCCCCTCGCTCGAAGACTCGCTTGTCCCCCCTGAAGGGGG